>Ga0182024_10006086_pt1 | contig 26652 bp, 23 predicted proteins | sample P32metaG_FD_120480 | JGI IMG/M metagenome (GOLD analysis project Ga0182024, IMG submission 120480) | Permafrost microbial communities from Stordalen Mire, Sweden - P3-2 metaG (Illumina Assembly) | ecosystem: Environmental > Terrestrial > Soil > Wetlands > Permafrost | place: Sweden: Stordalen... | reverse complement strand
GTCCTGGAACCACATGCCGGCGATGAAGAGGAAGTTCCAGCGATCCTGGCGGCGGAGCTTGATGTCTTCGATGGTGCGGTCGCCCTTGACGCTGCCGTAGTTTTTGCCGGTGGCGTTGAAGGTCTTGTCCATCTTCTTCATCATGTCAGTGATCTTGAAGTGGGTGGGTGATTGGAAGGGATCGTAGTTGCGCAGGAGCGCGAGGCCAAAGCCTATGACCGAAAGGAACTTGCCGCGGGCGGCGTCGTTGATCTTGGCGAGGTCCTTGGCCACCTTGTCCATGTTGAGGAAGGCGGTGACGGGTGCGGCTTCCTTGGTTTCCTTATCGATCATCAGAGCCATGCCGATGCCGCAGTTGGGATGGCATCCGCAGGAGAGCTGGCCCCACTCGGCGCTGGGTCCATGAATCAAGTCGGCCCAGTCAGAGAAGGTGGACATGAAGGAGATGGGGAACCAGTCGCGCTCGGGGACGCCGAGGCCGACTTGATTCTTGACGTCGTGGGCCATGTGCGAGAGGGTGTAGCGCTGGGCGATGCGGCGGTCGTCGGTGATGTCCTCATCGCGGCCGGTGAAGCTGACGGGCTGGAAGGAGAGGAAGCTGATCTTCTTGGGGTTGTCGAGGGCGAACTCGATGATGCGGCCAACCTGCTCGTTGTTGATGCCGTTGATGATGGTGGTGACGGGAACGATTTCGACGCCGGCTTCGTGCAGATTGTTGATGGCCTGGAGTTTTACATCGAAGAGGTTGCCGACCTTGCGGTGCGAGTTGGCGGCGTTGCCGATGCCGTCGAACTGAAGGTAGACGTAGCGGAGACCGGCTTCGGCAGCGGCGCGGCAGAGCTCTTTCGACTTGGCGAATTCAATTCCATTGGAAGCGGCCTGGACCGAGTTGTAGCCGACTTTGCGCGAGTAGGCGACGGCGTCAAGGAAGTAGGGCGACAGGGTGGGCTCGCCACCGGAGAACTGGACGCTCATCTGCCGCTTGGGCTTCACGGTGATGGCGTTGTCGAGCATGGTCTTGATTTCTTCCCACGTGAGTTCGTGGACGAAGCCGACCTGGTTGGCGTCCATGAAGCAGGGGTCGCACATCATGTTGCAGCGGTTGGTGAGGTCGATGGTGAGGACCGAGCCGCGCCCGTGAGTCACTGTGGACGTGCCGTGGTGGTGCAGCTTCTCGTCGCCCTGTCCATGGGCGCGGATGTCGCGGCCCGGGAAGCTCTCTTCGAGGTGCTTGAAGAAGGCGGGGTCGATGGACATGACGTCTTCGAAGTGGCCGTGCTTGGGGCAATCCTTGACCATGAGGATTTTGCCGTCGCGCTCGATGATCTGGGCCTTGATTTCGCCGACCTTTTCGTTGAGCAGGACTTCATGAGGCAGCTTGCCGTCGAGGATCTGCTGGCGGATTTCGGGGACGCATTTGGGACAGAGCGAGTCCGTTGTGCGGGGCCAGCCGAGGGGCGGCTTCTCTTTTTGGTAGCTCTTGAGGAGAGGCTTTTCGGACCACTTGGGCGTGAAGGAGGGGTTGGGGCTGATGCGGTTGAGGCGCTCATAGACAACCCACGCGCCTTGGGCGGCGTAGACGGCGACCTTCTCTGCGTACTTAACGGCTTTCGACATGTGTGGCGATCTCCTGTGGAAGAATGGCGCTTCGGGCTGCAACCCCTTGGACTTCAGGGTGGTGCGGGTGCTAAAAGGTCAGTTTTGAGAGTAGCGCCTGGGGCTTGTCAATCCAACGGGGGTGCAGTGAATGGGGAATAACGCCACTGAGCGGCGATTTGGGACGGACGAACGGGCAGCAATTCGTCGATTTGAAGCGCGTGACAACTCCTTGGGGAGATGGGAGTTGGGGAAGCTCTACCCTCAACAAGATGCGCAGCCACACGCAATTGATGATTCATTGCGGGACGACGACTTGGATTCCAGGCCTAAAGGCCCCGAATCTTGAGCTGGTTTTCAGGGGGATAAATCCCCTTGCTCCCTCCGGAACGACAACAGCCACGGGTGTTGTTACGATCACGGTCCAGTAGCGAATGTCGGATTTGCGCGGCCACTCAAGGCGTACTAGGATCCGCCGGCGCCGTCGGTTTTGGCAACCTGGTTGATGATGCGCTGGACCAGGACGACCTGGACGTGAATGTGCTTGGCGATGTCGGGTATGAATTCGGTGATGAAGTTGTCAGTGGGCGCGAGGGCGAGTCCGATGGCGTAGCGCGCAGAACTGGCGGGAAGGTTGGTGGAGCGGCCAGGGACGTAGAGGTTGCTGACCTCGTCGTCGATGGCGAAGCCGACCAGGTTGGCGTAGTTGATCATGCCCTTGCCGTCGTCTCCCTGGGTCCACACGACCTGAAGGATTGCGTGCCCGATGCGGTGCTTGATGGACTCGGTGGGATCGCGGTGGTAGTGGGGATCCTGGTGCATGATGGAGGGGATGAGGAAGGTGCCGAAGAATTCGCCGGTCATGTCCTGCGCATAGGCCACGCCGACGCTGCGGCCGAAGCCGGGCATGCCGGGGCCGTAGGCGGAGTGGGAGTCGGAAGCGATGCCGATGCCGGACGTGCCGAGAATGGTGATGGCGTTGAACGGGTCAGTCACGTTGCGGACGGCGAGCCAGGCTTTTTCTTTGGGAGTGAGCGGCTTGACTTTGGGTCCGTCGAGGAAGCGGGTATACCAGTTAATGATGGGCACGTAGGCGGGGCACGGGACCGACATCAGGAAGGGCTGGTTTCTAAGGTGAGCGTCCACATCTCCAAAGCCGGCGTGGTAGAGCGCTTCGGCAGAGCCGATCGACCCAACGTTTCCGCCTGCGTTCCTGACCCGGCAGGGCCCAGCTGGCGGTAGCGGCGCGGATGCCTTGGCGGGTTTCGGCGCATCGGGAAGTGAGGATGTGGGCGCGGCCGGCACTGTGGCCTGTGCGCGCGAAGGGAGCCGAACAAAAAGCAAGAGCAGCGGCAGGAGAAGCGCAGGCGCACATCTGCGGGGGGCGATTCGTTTTTCGGCGGATCGGCAAGTCTCGTTTGTGCCTATCGCGTGGTCTGCCAACAGCCGGATCCTCAGTCAATGGGAATTGGTTGTCTATTTTCCGGTGAGCGGAGCTGGAAACGGCATCCAGACGCACAAAAATGCCTGACTTTGGTCACACTCGATTTAGCGCGTAAGGTCCTGTGGATTCTGCGTGAATGGAAATCATACCTGCTCTTCAATTCAGACGCAGTTCTTTCGCGGAAGGTCACATGGAACCGCCGAAAGCACTTGATCGTAGTTCACCATCTAAATCTTTGTTGACGTTCGGGGCACATTGAGCTGTATGCGGACGCGGGTGGAATTGACGCGCCCCAGCCCCGAGCCGAGACTTGAACGAGAGGAATTTGTCATGAGCTCTTATCCTCCTCCTCCTCCTCCTCCTGGCTCTCCCTTCGGACCGGGCGGTGTAGGCCATCGCCTAGAAGAAGCCATCGAACTGATCGAGATGGAGCTGCGCCATGCTGTTGCGTACGTCAATGACGCGGTGATTCCTCAGGTTCGGAGTGAATCGATCGGCGCGATGCGCAAGGTGTCAGACACGCTGAAGAACCTGGCAGATCGCATGGAACAGAGAGAGCAGGCGAAGGAAGACCAGGCGAAGGGGCCGCGGACCGGATGAGCAGGCGTGGGTCGATTGGCAGGTTGCCGTTTGCCGGGTGGGCCGGGCTGACAGTCGTCCTGTTGCTGGCGGCGGGCTGCGGGCACAAGCAAAAGACGGCCAAGGCGCCACCGACTGCCCCTCCTGTGACCCAACCTGCGAACTCAGAGCAGCCAACTTCGTCCGGGTCTTCCGCGGCGCGCATTCCCGCGACCGAGGTGCCGGCGGGCGGCGTGAGCGAAGAGGACAGGGAATTTGTTTTGGCGCATCGGCCGATCTTCAGTGAAGAAGGCGCTGCGACCTGGTACACCGCTCCTTATAAGGGGCGCAAGGCAGCCAATGGGCAGGTTTTTCGCGATGACGCGCTGACAGCTGCGCATCGCACTTTGCCCATGGGATCGCTGGTTGTGGTGACGAATCTGACGACGCGGCAGGCCTCAGCGATGCGGATCAGCGACCGCGGGCCATTTGTGCCGGACAAGACGATTGATCTGACGATTGCTTCGGCAAAGGCGATCGGGTTGTATCGCGTGGGGACGGCGCGGGTGCGCATCGATGTGTACGAGACGCCGAAGCCGATGGATGTGGGCGGACGCTGGTGCGTGCAGATTGGCGCGTTCAAAAGCGAGGACAAAGCGGAGAGGATGAAGTCGGCGCTTCTGCGCGCGTATCCGGATGCGAACGTGATTGAGTTTCCCGGGGAGAAAAGTTTCTGGGTGCGTATCCGGCCGCATGGGGATGACCGCGCCGTCGCCGAGAAGATTCTTCATCGAGTGCGGCCGACGGAAGGCGATGCGTATCTTACTCGGCTGGATTGAGAAGGCAGCTTCTAGCCGCTAGCTCCTAGCTACAAGGTGGAACGCAGACACTGCTGGCGGAATGAAGAAACAGCGCGCTATGGTCGGGGCGTTATTGCGCGGCGGCCTGTGTAGCCAGCTGCTTTACGAAGTCGAATGTACAGGTGCGGCCGACGATGCCGAGGCCTTCGCCCTTGATGCCCGTGCCCTCGGTCTCTTTGAATTGGGCTTTGATGTCGTAGCTATAGTCCTCGCCTTTGTGCGCGAAAACGCCGCGCGCATATTTTCTTGAAGCGACGACGCCGTTAGCAGAGAGCTTGGCGCTGCCGTCCTCTTTGATTTTGCCCTCGATCAACAGGTAGCCGGGTTCTCCCGCTGTGCCGCGCTCTCCGTGAAACATGCTGTTCTGAATGACACTGGGAATGAACCAGGTGTAGCCCTCTGTATCGCCCTTCGGTGGGCAGACGAGTTTCGTTTGCCAATTTCCGTCATAGCGATCAGCCGCTATGGAAATGCCTGGCAAGAGAATCAGGGCGCTCGCAACCAGCAGTCTGACCGCTTTCCGCATGGTGTTTCCTCCTTGCGGGAAAACACCTTAGCAGAAGTGACGCGGTTATGGATGTGATGGCGCGGTTGAGCGCGAGTGCGGTCGGGTTCGTTGCTTTCCCAGGTCTCACGCGCGAGACCTGGGGCACCCATGTCCTTGCGGATTGGAGCGCTGGCAAAAAGCAGAGGACTGCTGTTGCTAGTCGGGCGGGGGGTAGAAGGGGAGCTTGTCGTTCTTTTCATTGGCGCGGTGGATGGTGACGTCGTCGAGCAGAAGCGCGGGGGCGAGGACGGTCTCGGGCACCTCGCCGGCGTAGTTGGCGACCCAGAGATCCTTGCCCGCGGCTTCGATGCTCGAGCGAAGGGCGCGCTCATCGAGGTCGGAGAGACGGGCTCCGCGGACCAGTTCGCGGGTGCCATCGGACGCGATGCGATAGAGCAAGCGAGGATTCATCGGCCCGCCGAGAGTGGTGACATAGTAGACGCTTTTCAGCTCGCGGTCTTTGGCGATATCGAGAAGTTTCTTGTTCAGGTCGTCGTCGCTGAGGCCTTGTTTGGCGGTGATCTTGAGAACGCCGATCGCGGGGCGTGCGGGACCGGAGGCGGCGGCGCGGCCATGGCCGTTGGACTGCGGAAAGTCGCGCACGGGCTGGCGGCCGATGAGGTAGTTCTCGAGCTTGCCGTCGGTGACTAGGTCGACGGATCGCGCGGGGACACCTTCGTCGTCGATGTCATACGCGCCGAGGAGGCCTTTGCCATTGAAGGTCTTCAGGCTGGGATCGTCGGTGGCGTCGAGGAAGTCGGGAAGGACCCGTGCATGAAAGCTCGAGGCGAATGGTCCGTTGGTGCGGGCTTCGGTGCCGAGCCGGGGGCGCGTCGCTGCGATGCCGGAGCCGAGCAAACGGCGCAGGGTGTCGGCGCTGGCGTCGGAGCTGAGCAGAGCGGGACCGTGGTACTCCTCTTCGACGAGCGGGGCCTGGCGCAGGTCGGCGAGCGAGGCGATGAGCTTGACTGCGTGTGCGGTGAACGCGTCGGGTGAGTCGAGGTCGGCGAGGGAGACGCCGTTGGTTGCGTAAGAACGATCAAGGCGCATGCCGTCGGCAGCCTGGGTGCCGACACCAAAGCTTTCCTGAAAGCTGGAGGCCGATTTGCGCACGATAGTGCCTTCGCTGTTGACGAGGCGCATGGTGTTGGCGCGCGCATGGAAGCTGGCGGAGCTGTACTGCACATCGTGCTCGAGAGATTTAACAGAGGCGTCGGTGCGAAAGAGGCCGCTGTCGTGCGCGACACGATTTTCCCAGGCGGATTCGTCGAGCTTGAGCGTCTGCGGGGCGGCGAGCGAGACCAGGGGATTCTGATGGCTGAAGTCGTCGGCCTGGGGCGGTGTCTCGACTTGCTTGAGCTCGGCCTGCTTCTGCGCGTAGGCGGCGAGAGCGGATTTGTAGGCCTGATCGGTAGCCGTCCACAGCGCGGAGCGCAATGCGATGGGGTCGTCGTCGAGCGCGGCCATCTCGATGGCGCCGTCGCCACGCTGGCCGGAGCTGTCGGTTTTGTAATCGCCGACAAGAACGGTGACACGGGCAACGCGGGCATGGTTGTGGCTGGAGCCTTCCGTGGCCCCGAAAGCAGCCTTGGTTTCGAAGTCATCGACGTCTTCGAGGCGGTATTGGATGAAGAAGGGTTTTTGGAAGCCGGGGAGTTGGAGCTGGCTCACGCTGCGGTTGAGCTCGGTGAGCATGGCGGTTAGGATGGGATCCCGTTCAGCTTCTGCGCGGGTGGATTGGGCGTGAAGGGCTGTGCAGAGAAAGAGTGCAAGGATCGCGCTCAACCAGGTTTGACCGAGGAGCCGTGGGAAGGCATCGCAAAAAGCAGATCCTTCGCTTCGCTTACGCCAATCGCACTCACGTGCGATCGGGGTCCCAGGCGTGCTCCGCTCAGGATGACACGGGCTGGGATGGGGGCGCGCTCTCCCACCCAAGCGGAGCTTGGATGGGGCACCCGGCTTACGCGCGAGGAGACGCAGGATGCTCATTGGGTCTCCTTGGTCGCGGGCGCGCTGGGAATGGGTAGGATGGGCGGGCGCTCGATACCTTGGGGCTGGCGCTGGGTTTCGATTTCGCTCACGAGCATGGCGGGGGCGACTGCGCTGACGGGAACGGTGCCGGATTCTGCGCCGCATTCGCCGTTGAAGACTTCGGGCTTGTCGCCGGCGGCCAGGATGCGCTTCATCGCCGCGAGCGGTGTGCCGACGATGGAGACGCCGCGGACCAGTTCATCCGGACGGCCGTCGACGTAGACGCGATAGACGACGAGAGGAATGACCTGGAACGCCTGCGGCGAGCTGCGCGTGGTGACGGCGAAACCGGACGAGATGTCTTCAAAATAGAGGCCATAGGGTTTGCCCTGTTTCTTTGCCTCTTCAACTAACTGCTTCCGCAGTTCCGCGTCGGGGACCGTTTTGGTTGAGCTGACAATGAGATTGCCCTGGCGGCCGGTGGGCATGCGGCCGGTTTGGGCGCGTCCGTGGCCGTTGGATTCGCTGAAGCTGGCGATGGGCAGGCGGGACATGAGGAAGGTTTTCAGCACGCCGTCCTGAATGAGTTCGACGCGCTGCGCTTTCTGCCCTTCGTCGTCGTAGGTATAGCTACCGCTCAACCAAGTTTGGCCGAAGGTGGTGCGGGTGGGGTCGTCGGCGACGGAGAGAAAGCTGGGGAGGATGTCTTTGCCGATTTCCTTGGTGAAGGTCTGGCCTTCTTCGTCGCCGCGCTGGCGCTGGCCTTCGAGCCGGTGCCCGAGGACCTCGTGAAAAAAGACGGCGGAGGCGCGGCCGGAGAGGATCGCGGGTCCGTTATAAGGTTCGGTCACGGGTGCCTTGCGCAGCGCTTCAAGACTGGTGCCGAGGGCGCGGACGGCGGATTCGAGTTCGGCTTGCGCGGGGAGTCCGTCGATGGTTTCGGCTTCGAAGGTCTGATCGCGGAACAGATCCATGCCGTCGTCGGCGCGGGTGACGGCGAGGACGACGAGACGCGCCTGGAGATGCGGTGTGACGACCCGGGAGCCTTCGGATGAGGCGAAGTAGTCGGTCTCGTTCTGCACGGTGAGCAGGACGAGGTTCTGATAGACATTGGGGTATTCGCGGAAGATGCGGGAGAGCGAGCGCACGCGCTGCTCCCATGCGGCGCGGTCGATGGCCACGAGCGGTGCGGGTTTAGCGATGGCTACCTGCGGCGGTTCGCTGCTGAAGTCAGGCGATGTGTCTTCCTCTTTGGCGCGGACCTGGGCCTCGGTTTTGACGCGGAGATAATTGTCAACCGCGTTGCCGTAGCCGGTGTTGGTGGCCATCCACAGGGAGCGGGCGAGGGCCTCGCGATCGTCGACGAGGGGCAGCTCGAGGCTGTTGACGGCCGAGCCGTGGTGATCGCCGTGGGTGTTGTCGAGCTTGGGGTTGCCGAGACGGACCTGCACATCGGCCACGCGTACGTGGTTGGCTGAGCTGCCGACGATGGCGCCGTATTGAGCACGAATCATGACGGCGCTGGCGTCGCTGACCGAGTAGCTGAGGAAGTAAGGCGGGAGCTGATTTTCGTTCGACGTGCCGGCCGTTTTGCCTAACGAGGTGAAGGCACGCTGCAACTCGGTGCTCATCGCGTCCAAGAGGACAGGCGTGGGCTGCTCGGCGCGGGCCGTGAAAGACGCGAGAAGCGCGAATACTGCGAGAGGGGAAAGTCTCAGGATCGAGAGGCCGGAGTTGACGGGAGAATTATGTGGCATAAATCGGAAGCGGCCTGATAAAAGCGGGTGCAGACTTGATTGTCTCAGACTGGATGGTTGTGAGGAGATCACTGATGCGAATTGTCTGGACGGGCGTACTGGTGCTTTGTGTTTTTGTCGTTGGTTCGGTACCAGCTCTTTGTCTGCAGGCTACACCGTCGCCGGCATCCGCGCAGGCGCAGACCGCCTCGTCGCAATCGGTCTATCATCTGCCGCCGGAGAAACTTGCCAAGGCCATCGCCTTGAGCCGCATTCGCGATATCGAACACTTTGTGGATGCTTTCTGGGGGTTTGCGGTGTTGTGGCTCTTGTTGAGCACGCGCGCCGCAGCAGGCCTGGAAGCTTGGGCGGTCCGCGTTTTCAAGAAGAGATGGTTACAGGGGCTGCTGTTTTTTGCTGCGCTGATTGTGGTGCTGACGGTGACGGAGTTGCCCCTCGACATGTACATGCACCACGTGAGCCGCCAGTACGACATCAGCGTGCAGGGTTGGGGAAGCTGGTTTGGCGATCAGGGGAAAGCGCTGGGGCTGGCGGTGGTGTTCGGTTCGCTGGTGATGTTGCTGTTTCAGGGGATCGTGCGCAAATGGCCGCGGCGGTACTGGTTCGGCATCTGGGTGGCGACATTGCCCCTCATGGTGTTGGCAGTGTTTGTTTCGCCGTTGATTGAGCCGCTGTTCAACAAATACGAACCGCTGAACAAGAACTTTCCGGCGCTGGTTGCGAAGCTGGAACTGGTGGCACAGCGGACGGGGACGGCGATTCCGCCCGAGCGGATGTTCCTGATGAAGGCGAGTGTAAAGACGAATGGCCTGAATGCCTATGTGAGTGGGCTGGGCGCGACGAAACGCATTGTGGTGTGGGATACGACGGCGGGCCGCGTGCCGGATGATGTGGTGATGTTCGTCTTCGGGCACGAGTCGGGGCACTACGTTTTGAAGCATATTCCCAAAATGCTGACGGGCTTTGCGGTTGCGCTGTTCTTTGTGTACTGGGGGTGTGCGGCGTTTGCTAACTGGCTGGCGGAGAGGTTTGGTGCGCGTTGGGGGCTGAAGTCGCCCGGTGATTTTGTGGACCCACAGACTCCTCTCGCTCATCGAGCAGGTTTTGTTGTGCTGCTGTTCACAATCACCGTGGCGAGCTTTGTGCTGGAGCCGGTGTCGAACGCGTTCAGCCGGCATTTTGAGCACCAGGCGGATGTGTATGGGCAGGAGGCGATTCACGGGCTGGTGCCCGATCCGCAGAAGACGGCGGTGGTGGGATTCAATGCGCTCGGTGAGGCGTGGCTCGAGGATCCGAATCCAAGTCCGTTTGTCGAGTTCTGGGAGTATAGCCATCCTTCCGTGAAGACGAGGGCCAACTTTGCTGCGCAGTACGATCCGTGGGCGAACGGAGGGCGGGGGGAGTTTTTTGCAAGATAGGGAATAGGCAATAGAGAACAGGGAATAGGGGGCCGGGAGAACGGGGACAGAGGCTGGGACGAGTTCGTACTTTCCCACCCAAGCGGAGCTTGGATGGGGCACCCATCGTTCGTGCGAATTGAAGGGTCCGCGAACAGCAGATCCTTCGCTCGGCTTACCCCAATCGCACTGTCGTACGACTGGGGCCCCACGCGTGCCGAGGCTCAGGATGACGCGGCAGGGACGGACGGAACGTACGGGACAACAGGAACGCATGCGGGGACGAGCGACCAGGGGCCAGGGCTGGTGAGTTCGGGCTTCCCACCCAAGCAGAGCTTGGATGGGAAGCCCGGCCGTTGTCTTCGAGAGCAGACGGAATAAAATAGGAGCATGGTGGCGCTTCCCCCCATCCCGTCGATTCTTGCGTCTCTTGTGGGCTTGGAGGCTGTGACGATGTGGCGGCTGCGTGAGGCGCGGAGCGCCGTTTCCCTGAGGAAGATCGTGATTCCTCCGCTGGGGATGGCGACCGGCTTTTCCATGTTTTTTGTTCCGGCGTTTCGGATCCCGTGGGCGTGGGCGGGGCTGGCGTTTCTGATCGGGGCTGTGGCGCTGGCATGGCCGCTGCTGTTGACGACGCGCCTCGAGCGGGAGGGGGACGCGGTGATGATGCGGCGATCGAGCGCATTTTTGGCAGTGATCCTGGTGCTGGCAGTGATTCGCTTTGCAGCGCGGGGCTACTTCGACACGATTCTTACGGCGCAACAGACGGGGGGCGTCTTCTTCATTCTTGCGTTTGGGATGATCGTGATCTGGCGCGCGAAGATGCTGATGGATTTTCGCCGGTTGACCGCCAACCTCGAGCCCAGCGCAGCCTAGAGGCGGCTGCTGCCCAAGAAGGTCTTCCGTGCAATTTCGTTCGTTGCTGCATCGGGGCAAGGACGCATTTTCCTCATGCCGGCCGGCTCAGCCGCAGCATTTACACTAGGGTTTCGCTCTCTGTGAAGGAGAAAAACTCCCATGGCCTATCCCGCGAATTATCGCTATACCAAAGAACACGAATGGATTTCAGTTGATGGTGGCATCGGCACAATCGGCATTACGGACTATGCGCAGAATTCCCTTGGCGATATTGTCTACGTAGACGCGCCGAAGGTCGGCGATGAGGTGAAGGGCAACTCCACCTTTGGCTCGGTGGAGAGCGTGAAAGCCGTGAGCGATCTCTATTCGCCGGTGAGCGGCACGGTGACCGAAGTGAACGAGTCGCTGAAGGCCGCGCCGGACAAGATCAACGCCGCTCCGCATGACACGTGGATTATCAAGGTGAAGCTGTCGGACCCGGCGGAGTTTGAGAAGCTGCTGGATGCGGCGGCATACGAAGCGTTTATCGCTGAAGAAAAGTGAAACAGTGAAACAGTGAACAGTGTGCAGCGGACAGGCCGCCAAACTTCCGCCGCTTTCGCTGATCGCTGACAGCTGATTATTGAGAACTGCCCAAAGGACAACATGCGTTATCTTCCCAAGTCGCAGGCGGAACGCGAGCAGATGCTGGCCGCGATCGGCGCGAAGTCGATTGACGATTTGTTTGCCGTGATTCCTGCCGAGTACCGGCTGGGGCGCGATCTGGACGTGCCTCGCCAGTTGGGCGAGAGTGAGATTGTCGATTACTTCAAAGCGGCGGCGCAGAAAAATGCGACCGACTATGCGAGCTTTTTGGGCGCTGGAGCATATCGGCACTATCGGCCGGTGATTATCGATGCGCTGGTGCAGCGCGGCGAGTTTCTGACCAGCTATACGCCTTATCAGCCGGAGATCACGCAGGGCACACTGCAGGCGATCTTCGAATTTCAAACGATGATCGCCGAGCTGACGGGCATGGATGTGGCCAACGCGAGCATGTACGACGGGTCGACCGGCGCGGCTGAGGCCGTGCTGATGGCGATGCGCGTGACCGGGCGACAGAAGGCTGTGGTGGCTCGCACTGTGCATCCGGAGTATCGGGAGGTGGTGCACACGTATCTGCGCGTGCGGGAGCTGGCTACGGCTGAGATTGGATACGACACGGAGACGGGGCGCGCGGATTTGGCGGTTCTGGAAGCCGCGGTGACCGAGGAGACGGCGGCGGTGCTGGTGCAGAGCCCGAATTTTTTTGGGACGATTGAGGACATTCCCGCGATTGCGGAGATTGCGCACAAGAAGGGCGCGCTGCTGATTGTGTCGATTGCCGAAGCGGTTTCGCTTGGTGTCGTCCGGCCGCCGGTCGAGGCGGACATTGTCTCGATGGAGGCGCAGAGCTTTGGCGTGGCGCTGAGTTATGGCGGGCCGTTTTGCGGCGTGATTGCGGCCAAGGAAAAATATTTGCGGCAGATGCCGGGGCGGCTGGCGGGGCAGACGGTGGACTCGAACGGGTACCGTGGATTTGTGCTGACGCTTTCGACGCGGGAGCAACATATCCGGCGCGAGAAGGCGACTTCGAATATCTGCACCAATCAGGCTCTTGTTGCGCTGATGGCTACGATCTTCCTGACTGTTTATGGAAAGGAAGGGATTCGCGAGCTGGCGGAGCACAATCTGGCGAAGGCCGATTATGCAGCGAAGACGCTGACTGCGCAGGCGGGGGCGAAGCTATTGTTTGATGGCGCGCCGCGGTTTCACGAGTTTGTGTTGAAGACGGAAGAGGCTCCGGCGGTGTGGGGTCAACGGTTGCTCGACGAGAAGATTGTGGGCGGCGTGGAGTTGAGCCGGTGGTATCCGGAGTTGAAGAATGCGACGCTGTGGTGCGCGACGGAAGTGGTGACACGGGCGACGATTGATGCGGCGGCGAAGGTGCTGGCGGCGCGGCTGGTGGAGGCGTAAGGACCGGCCCATGGAAGAGCCGCAACAGATTATTGCATTGGGCGGCGGTGGGTTCATGATGGAACCGGAGAACCCGCTGCTCGATCGCTACATTCTTTCTGCAACGGGAGTGGCAACGCCGAAGATTTGCTTTGTGGGCACGCCGAGCGGGGATTCGTCGATTTGTATCGACTGGTTCTACAAGGCATTTGGCGCGATGAGTTCGGTCCCCTCGCATCTTTCGCTGTACAAGCCGCCGACGCAGGATTTGCGTTCGTTTGTGCTGGAACAGGATGCGGTTTATGTTGGCGGCGGGAGCACGCGGAATCTGCTGGCGCTTTGGAAAGAGTGGGGATTGGACCGAATTTTAGAGGAAGCCCTGCGTGCGGGAATCGTGCTTGCGGGGATCAGCGCGGGTTCCATCTGCTGGTTTGAGCAGGGGCTGAGCGATTCGATCAAGACGGGCGAGCTTCACCCACTTGAGTGCCTGGGATTTTTGTCGGGCAGCAACTGCCCGCACTACGATGGCGAAGCGGAGAGGCGACCGGTTTATCAGCGGCTGATTGCGGGCGGAGACATGAGCGATGGGTTTGCCGCAGACGATGGCGCGGCGCTGCACTTCATCGATGGAGTGTTTGCCAAGGCGGTAAGCTCGCGCGCGAAGGCGCGGGTGTATCGAGTGGAGAGAACTTCAGATGGAGTTGAAGAGAAGGCGCTCGAAACTGAGTTTCTGGGGGCTGCGGCACAGGATGGCCGCAGCGGTCTGAAGGCAAGTTAACGCACGAGACTTTTGATGGGTTCACATACGAGGCAGATGAATGGCAGTGACGGAGACAATTGAGCGCAAGACGACGGGCAAGGTCCGGCCGCACCAGACGCAGAACGAAGGGCTGGTGTTTGAGAAGTCGTCGCCGGGGAAGCGCGCATATAAGCTGCCGCCGCTGGATGTGCCTGCTGTTGACCCTGCGGCAATGCTGGGAGATTCGCATCGGAAGACGCCGGGGCTGTTGCCTGAGTTGAGTGAGATTGAGATTATTCGGCACTTTACGCGGCTATCGACGTGGAACTACGCGATCGATCTGGGGATGTATCCACTGGGGTCTTGCACGATGAAGTACAACCCGCGCGTGAATGAGTTTGTGTCGCGGATTGAAGGGTTGGCGGAGGCGCATCCTTATCGGCCGGAATCGCTGGCGCAGGGAGCACTGGAGATTATTGACCTGCTGCAAAAGTGCCTGATCGAAATTACTGGTATGGATACGATTACGCTGCAGCCGGCGGCGGGGGCGCATGGGGAGTTCACGGGGATTCTGCTGATTCGTGCGTGGCATGAGTCGCAGGGGAATGCGCGGCGGAAGGTGCTGATTCCTGACTCGGCGCACGGAACGAATCCGGCGACGGCGGCGATTTGCGGGTACACGGTGGAGAACCTGAAGTCGAATGCCGATGGTGGCATCGATTTAGAGGCCTTGGCGCGGCAGGTGGATGAGGACACGGCGGCGTTGATGCTGACCAATCCGTCTACATTGGGAGTCTTCGAGAACGAGATTCACAAGATCGCCGATATTTTGCACGCGAAGGGCGCGCTGCTCTACATGGATGGCGCGAACATGAATGCGCTGGTGGGCAAGGTGCGGCCGGGCGATTTCGGTGTGGACGTGATGCACCTGAATCTGCACAAGACGTTTTCGACCCCGCATGGCGGGGGAGGGCCGGGGTCGGGTCCTGTGGCTTGCAAGAAGTTTTTGGAGCCGTTTTTGCCTACGCCGGTGCTGGTGCGCGCCGGAAACGCCGCGAACAGTCCCTCCACGGAAGGCTGGGAGAGCGCGAATGCGGACCCCGCGACCGCTGGTTCTGAACCTATGTTCCGAGCGCCATCCCTTCCGGGTCTTTCATCGGACAGTGCGGAAAGCCGCGAACCTGAGGCCTCTTCGGGTGCTCTCCACTGGGAGTACAACCGGCCGCAGTCTGTGGGGCGGGTGCGGGCGTTTTATGGGAATACCGGGATGTTTATCCGGGCACTGGCGTACATCCTGGCCAACGGGCCGGACGGGCTGCGCCAGACGACCGAAGACGCGGTGCTGAATGCGAATTACATTCGCAAAAAGCTTGAGGACCTGTACGAGCTGCCTTACAAGACGCCGTCGATGCACGAGGTGGTTTTCTCGGACAAGCGGCAGGCGGCGAAGGGCGTAAAGACAGGGGACATTGCCAAGCGGCTGATCGATTACGGATTTCATCCGTACACCGTGAGCTTTCCGCTGATTGTGCATGGGGCGCTGATGATTGAGCCGACGGAGAGCGAGTCGCTGGAAGAACTCGATTTGTTCATCGATGCGATGCGATCGATTGCCCGCGAGGTGGAGGAGACGCCCGACCTGGTGAAGACCGCGCCGCATTCGACGCGGGTGTCGCGACTCGATGAGGTGCAGGCGGCGCGGAAGCCCATTCTGCGCTGGCGACCCACGCCAGAATTGCCACCAAGAGGGTAACCTGCCTTCGAGTCACCTTTGATTGCTTGCGGATTGCCTGTTCGAAGTCCGATAATGGCGTTCCCCGTAGTGTAATTGCGCTTCGCCCATTTCAGGAAAGTCGTGGGCTTTTTTCTTGGGCCGTCTGAGGGCGGGAGAAGTCCAGGCAAGGCGATCGAAGTTCCTTGTGCCGAATCGGTGACTCAGAATCCGCAATGAAAGAGGGAAGCGGATCGGGTGGACTTCCTCCGGCGCAGGATGTCAAAGTTTGCAGGAAACGCGCCCGAAGCGGATCGGGAGCCACGAACGGCCTGGAAGGAGTATCGATGCGGTTCTGGAAAGACGAAAGCGGACAGGCGCTGGTGATGACTGCATTCTTCATGACCATGCTGCTCGCGTTCATGGCGCTCGCTCTGGATTCCGGTACGCTTTTTCGGGCCCGGCGCATGGCGCAGACGGCCGCCGATGCGGGCGCGATGGCGGCGGCCCTCGACTACAAGTACGTGCGGAACGTTGGACATGCCCAAAACGAGGGATACACTGCGACAGCGGCCAACGGATACACGAATGGGAGCAACGGGGTGGTGGTCACTGTCACTCAACAGACCGCAGGAATTTACGCCGGTTGCGCGGACTGTTTCGAAGCGAAAGTGGTGGTCCCGAATCCAACGACTTTTATGGGTATGTTCGGCATCGGAAGCGTGAACGTGGCCGCGAGGGCGGTAGCAGGGATTCATAAGTCCGAACCGTGCATGCTTCTGGACGGAGCGGGCACGGATCTAACCAACGGTGGGGCGGAGGCGCTCAACCTGACGAACTGCAGCTTTGTCGACGATGGGGGCCTTGTGAATGGCGGGGCGCTCAATATGACCGCCACAGGCCTCGGCACCCTCGGGGTCGTCGGCAGCGTTGTCAACGGCGGCGCCATGACAACCAACCCGACCATCCAGCGCGGCGTCAAGCCGGTGCAATTCCCCGTAGTTCTTCCTATTCCTTCAGCGGCTGGATGCAGCCCGGCAATCACCTCGTCGGGCACGTACAGTCAAGGCTGCTACGCCGGAATTACAGTAGGCGGCGCCGCCGTTATTAATTTCAACCCCGGCGTCTATCGCTTCACTGGACCAATCACAATTGGAGGGGCAGCCAGTCTGACGGGAAGCGGTGTCTCGTTTGTTTTTGACAGTGGGTTCACGGTGGGCGGAGGCACAACCGTCAACTTGTCCGCTCCCACCGCCGCCGGCACGTGGAACGGAATTCTCTTCTACGAAAATCCGAGCGATGTGACCAATTTTGTGATTGGCGGGGCTTTTACTGGAGATCTGCAAGGCATCGTTTACCTTCCGAACGCTGCATTTGTGGTGGGCGGGCTATTCGACCAGAGCTTGACCGCGGTGGTCGTCGCTCAGCAGATCGTCAATGGCGGCGGATTCACTCTGGGGTTGAACGATTACCTGCTTGCGAATCCTCTTTCCCCTCTTGCACCTGTCACGCTGATGGAGTAGCCCATGATTCGCATCCGATCGATTGAGACCGTCGAAACATACGTCGTGTGGGTGCGGCGCTTCTTGCGCGCGCTTGGCCGTGACGCTGGCGGCGCGCTGATTGAAACCGCGCTCGTTCTTCCGATTCTTTCGGTCATGCTTCTGGGGGTGATGGAAATCGGGATGGCGGAGTACCAGTCGATCGAGGTCTCCAACGCGGCGAGAGCCGGGGTGCAGTACGGTGCGCAGGGGCTCGGGTACGTAACGGACCTGACGGGCATACAAAGAGCCGCCACCAACGACGCGCCCAATGTCACATTGGGAACACCTCAAACATTCACAAGCTGGGTTTGCACTGACGACACCATTCCTACGGGAACGCCTCTGGCGTGCGCAAACGGAGGTCCAGTTGAGACCATCCTGAAGGTGACTACGCGGGCGACGTTTACCCCACTGATTCATATCCCGGGGATCAGTTCAAGTATTACGCTGAATGGCTGGGCTATCCAAAAGGTGAGCCAATGATTACGATGCCTGCAGGCCCGCCTATACCAAAGTGGTTGAGGCCGTTTGCGTCTTTACGCGCCGTATTCCGGAGCGACGGCGCGGCCATCATTGAGTTTGCTGTGGCCTCGGCCGTCCTGATGCCTGTGCTCTTCGGCATCATTGAAATGAGCCTCGCCTTCTATTCATTCAATTTCGTTGCCGAGGCTGCCCGAGAAGCCACGCGCTATGCAGCGGTGCGCGGGTCAACGTCTTGCGTGAATACGCCGGGCCTGGCGGACTGCAATTTCACCACTTTGGCGCCACTGCAGACTTACGTACGGGGTCTGGGATTGCCCGGCGCGAATAATGTGACGGTGACTGTTTCGTGGCTTTCCGCGAGCAACACGACGCCAACGACCTGGACGGCGTGCGGGACGGCCTGCAATGCGCCGGGGAATGAGGTGAAGGTCTTCGTGAGATACACCCTTCCGCTTGCCATTCCTTATGCGGGGGATAGGTTCAGTTTTGGAAGCACCTCAGAGATGGTGATTTCGCAGTAGATTCGGCCTCAATTCGCCGACTTGCGCCGTTGCAATTCCTGATTCCCACATATCAGCCTGACAATTCACATGCCATTCTGCGGATGGGATCGACCTACACTCGAAGTGTATGGCTACGATCCCTGACCTGAGACTTGACGCCGGGCTGCCGGCGAACATCGACGCAGAAAAAACGATTCTGGGCGCGATCCTGCTGGACAACGCAGCGCACTCCGAGGCGGCTGAGAAGCTGGATTCGAGTGACTTTTCGCTCGATTCGCATCAGCGCATTTTCCTGCGCATGAGCGATCTGATGAACGCTCAACGCGCGGTCGATATTGTGACCCTGGCGAATGAGCTGGCGCGCTACAAGGAGATCGAAACCGTGGGCGGCGTGGCTTACCTGGCCTCGCTGACCGAAGGTTTGCCGCTGCGGCCGGTCATCGAAGATTACATACGGATCGTCAAGGACAAGAGCCTGCTGCGCAAGCTGATGGCGATTTGCTCGGCGGCGATTGCGCGTGCGGCCGACCAAAGCGAGACGGCTCTCGAAGTGCTGGACATGGCCGAGAACCAGTTGCTGGAGGTGAGCGAGAAGGGCATCTCGCAGGGACTGCAGCCGCTCGATCAGATTGTTCAGAGTTCGTTCGGTACCATCGACAATTTGTACAAGCAGAGCCGCGAAGTTACGGGCCTGGCCACGCACTACGTGGTGCTCGACCAGATGACGAGCGGATTGCAGAAGGGCGAACTCATCATCATTGCGGCGCGGCCCTCCATGGGCAAGACGGCGCTGGCGATCAATATCGCGCAGAATGCCGCCATCACGAGCAAGGCGACTGTGGCTGTTTTCAGCCTGGAAATGAGCAAGGAGTCGCTGTTGCGACGCATGCTGTCGTCCCAATCAGGGGTGGATCAACGCAAACTGCAAACAGGATTCATCCCCCGCGAGGATCACAACAAACTGCAACACGCGCTGGAGCAACTGGTGGAGGCGCACATGTTCATTGACGACTCGGCCGGCATTTCGCTGGCGGAGATGCGCGCGAAGGCCCGGCGGCTGAAGCAGAATGCCGGCGGGCTCGACTTGATCGTCGTCGATTACCTGCAATTGATGTCGGCGACGCTGCCCTCGATGGGCGGCAAGCGCTACGAGAACCGGACGCAGGAGGTTTCGGCCATTTCGCGGGGGCTGAAGGCACTGGCGAAGGAGCTGAATGTGCCCGTGATTGCGCTGTCGCAGCTTTCGCGTGCCAGCGAACGGAGAGGCGACGACAAGCGGCCCATGCTGAGCGATCTGCGGGAATCGGGCTCGATCGAGCAGGACGCCGACGTGGTGGCGTTCATTCATCGCGAGGCGTATTACAACCGCGATGAAGAGATCTCCGATGCGGACAAGGCCCGGTCGGAGATTATCCTGGCCAAGCAACGCAACGGCCCCACCGGCACTGTGCATCTAAACTTCAATTCGAATTGCACGCGATTCTCGAATCCGGCGGATTTTGTTGATCAGGCTTGAAAACAGGCGCATTCCTTTTGAATTCAGAGTGACCGAACGCTTACATTTGGATGACACATCCAGGGCTCGTCGTGTCTAAGAATGTCTCTGGCGAAGGAACGCCGGACAGAATGAACAAACAAAGGGGACCACGATGACGACTGCTTTTATCAACCGCATTGCCACGTCGGTTCCCCCGCACGATGTGCATCGGGCGTTTATCGACTTTGCCCAGAGCCTGGTGCCCGAGGGCACGACGCGCAATTTGTTCCGCCGCATGGTCCGGATGTCGGCAATCGAACATCGCTACTCATTTTTGGATCCCGTCCCGACGGAGAGTGGCGAGTGGAAGGATGCGGAAGGCCTGTATGTTCCAGGTGCATTTCCCGGCACCGCGCGGCGGATGCAGGCATATGAGCAATATGCGCCAAGACTCATGCGCTGTGCGGTGGACAAGCTGGCATTGAGCGAGGAAGAGCGACGTGGGATCACGCATGTCATCGTGACGTCGTGCACGGGACTGTATGCGCCGGGTTTGGATATTGAAATCGTCAACCACCTGGGGCTCAGTTCGTCGGTAGAACGCACGATGATCGGCTTCATGGGTTGCTATGCGGCCATCAATGCGTTGAAGGCAGCACGGCATATTGTGCGCTCTGAGCCGGATTCAAAGGTGTTGATTCTCAGCTTGGAACTTTGCACGCTGCACATGCAGGAGACGCAGGACCTGGAGCAGATTCTGTCGTTCCTGTTGTTCGCAGATGGATGTTCGGCGAGCCTGGTGACTGCGCGTGAGGCCGGGCTGGCGCTCGATAGCTTTCTCGCCATTGGCATCCCCGAGACAAACGACCTGATCACGTGGCGCATTCGCGAACTTGGTTTCGACATGCAATTGTCCGGCAAGGTTCCCGGCGAATTGTGTCGCGCATTGAAGGTTATTGGCGACACCATTACACGCGGGAAAGATCCATTGTCGATTGATCTGTGGGCTGTGCATCCCGGCGGCAAGACAATTCTCGATTCGGTTGAAAAGGGTCTAAGTCTTCCTGCCGAGGCGCTGGCGACTTCGCGCGAAGTGCTGGCGCGATTCGGCAACATGTCGTCAGCCACCGTGATGTTCGTCCTGCAGCGGATCATGCAGCTGGCAGAGCCGGGCCAACAAGGTTGCGCGATGTCGTTTGGTCCCGGCGTCACGGCGGAGACGATGCTGTTTCATGCAGCCTGAGACGCTGGATTTCAGTGCTCGCGCGCAGCTTGCGGAGCTGATGGATGGGCCCTGCAGCCGCGAGGAATTGCGCGCATGCCTGCGCGATCTGGCAAAAGTGAACCGCTGGCTGATGGGTTATCGTCCGTTGCTTGCTTGGCTTGATTCTCTTCAGCTGCAAGGATTGATCGAGCCTATTCGAATTCTCGATGTGGGCTGTGGGTATGGCGACGGGCTGCGGCGCATCGAGCGATGGGCAAAGTCGCACGATGTTGACGTGGAACTGACCGGAATCGACCTCAACATGGACACCGTGGCGATCGCGGCGGAGGCTAGCAACGCGGCTAGAGCGATCGAATGGGTGAACGCCGATGTATTTGAGTATTCCTCGGAGGAGCCCGTCGATCTTGTTGTGAGCGCGCTCTTCACGCATCACCTGGCGGAGGCGGATGTGGTGCGGTTTCTCAGATGGATGGAGCAGCACGCGACGATGGGCTGGTTCATCAACGATCTTTCCCGCAACGCAGTGCCGTATCACCTCTTCCGCATGTTTTCAAAACTGATGGGACTGCATCCTTTTGTTCAACACGATGGGCCCGCTTCGATCGCGCGCGCGTTTTTACCTGGAGACTGGCAAAGGATGTGCGCCGCCGCGGGGCTTGCCGAAGACGACGTTTTAATTCGCGGATACACCCCTGGACGATTGTGCGTGATGCGCAGAAAGCCGATGCAACGGTGACTCAGACGACGATTGCCAACCTGGTGATTGGTGGAGGTCCAGCCGGATCGATGCTCGCGCTGCGGCTGGCGGATTCAGGACGTCCGGTCACGGTGCTCGAAAAGGAAAAGACTGCTCATCCCAAGGTGTGCGGTGAGTTTTTGAGCCGCGAGGCAGTGGAGTATCTTCACCGCGCCGGAATCTCCCCATGTGCGTTGGGTGCAGTGCCAATCGATCGGGTGCGACTGTCTTCGGGTAAGAGCCTTGTGGAGTCTCCTCTGCCTTTTCGTGCGCTGTCGCTTTCGCGCCAAATTCTGGATGAAGCGATGCTTCAGCGCGCTCGGGATGTGGGGTGCGAGGTGCGGCGCGGCACGTGCGTTGGTGAACTCGAGCGAGAGGGTGATGGGTGGCGGGCCGCACTTCGTGGCGGCGCGACGCTGCGCGCGCAGACTGTCTTTCTTGCCACGGGAAAGCACGATCTGCGTGGGTGGGCTCGCGGCAGCGGCGTGCAATCGGACCTGATCGGATTCAAACTTCATTGGCGGTTGAGGCCCGCACAGACTGAGTTATTGCGCGGGGCGATGGAGCTTTTTCTCTTTCCTGGCGGTTACGGAGGCCTGGCATTGGTGGAAAGAGAAGTGGCCAATCTGTGTCTCGTGGTCCAGCGCAGGCGTTTGCAAGCGGAGGGTGGATGGACGAACCTGCTGGAAGCGCTGCGGCGCGGTAATCGACATTTGCAGGAGCGCCTTGTAGGCGGGGAGCCGTTGTGGGAGCGTCCGTTGGCCATCTCGCCGATTCCCTATGGATATCTTGCGAACGAGACGCGGGGAGTTTGGCGCGTAGGTGACCAGGCTGCGGTCATTCCCTCGTTCACGGGCGATGGCATGTCGATCGCAATGCACAGCGCCGCGCTGGCGGCCCAGATGTATCTGGAAGGCCGGAGCATTGATGAGTTCAATCGGACTTTGCATATGCAACTCCACAGGGGGATGCAGATCGCAACGAAGGTCTCTCGCGGCTTGGTGACTGACCTGGGCAGGAGTCTTGCTCCTCTTGCGTTGGCGATTCTTCCTGGCGGGATGCGGTGGATTGCGGCGGCAACGCGGATTCCGGAGGGCGCACTGGCGGAGATCCGGGTTTGGTTGCAAGAGGGTTCGGCTCCTGGCTAGACGTGTTTCAAAAAATGGCCGCCGCGCCTCAGTTGCAATATCTCAGGGGTTAAAACCCGTTGCCTTCTCGCCTGTTTTCGGCACGACTGAAGTCGTGCCCTGTTACAAACCAGTTTTATGCAGCACGCATTCGACATCGCGAGGGCTCATGTTTGGTTGAGGACCAAAACAACGCGGCCCGCAATTAACTGCTGCACTCTCCTGTCGGGCTCGCTCTGCAGCAGCTCGATAGGGAAGGCGAGGTTAAGGGGACGCAGCGCCAGCTTGTCGTCCAGAGACTCGACGTAGCGAATGGCAACGTGCGCTCCCTGGCGCACGGCACACAGCGCAGGCCTGCCAAGCCGGTAAGGCACGGGTGAGTTGTAGTGGCGGTCAATCACGACGAGAGCACCGGGAAGGATCAACGGCTCCATGGGCAAGGCGTCCTCGGGCGAAATGCGGACGGCAATAAATCTCTGCCAGGCGGAGCGGTTGGTGGCTTTGCGCGTTCGGAAGGATAGAAGCGCGCCCCCCCCCAGCGGCATCATCGCCAACACTGCTGAGGGATGGATGACAGGATCGGAGAGAGCCGAACTGTGCGAGACGACTGGCACGGCGCTCATCTCCTCTTCGACTGACACGCTGCCGTGGCGCGCGGAAGAAGGCAGGAGGTCTTCGGCCTCCATGCTTTGGGCGTTCAAAACGAGGTCCATCGCATCCCGTGAGAGCCTGCGCTTCTCCCGAAGAAAGTTCGATACGTGGGCCTGTGCGAGGCCGTCTGGCGAGCGAGGAGCGTGACGGTCAGCGCGCCATGGTCAATCCTGCGAAGGATTTCCCGACGGAGCGTTTCGTGCATGTGGATAAATTTCATCTGAGGATTGTTCGCTACCAGCTATGGATCGGAAAGGTCTCCAATTTCCTGGAGCTATGCCCGTTGTGCATTTGAGGCTTGAAATTGCGGGTTTGCCGGAGGGGCCGTGAAAGCAGGGAGGAAATTGAGAAAGGACCCATTGACCCGAAAATGGGCTCAGGCTACATTTGCCTTACTTTATCTCGCACATATTTGTCGGAAGATCTCGAATATTGTGCTTGGGGCCGCTCTTTCGAGGAGACAGAATGATGTCTCTCGAGTTTGCGAATCCAGATGCGGCATAACTTAATGATGTATAGATTCAGACCACCGGGACATATTTCCACCGGCAATCGCGCGAAACAGGCGCACAGGACAGGCGTGTGCGAGTTTCCAGATCTGCGCTCTAAATAGAAGACAAGAACAAGAGAAACAGACAAAGCTCTCCTATCAGGGCGGAAGAAACCTGAATAGTTTTGCCTGGTTCTCGCTGCTCCGCCAAAAAACGAAAACGATCGAACAAAAGGCGGAAATGGGCTTTTTCACGGAGAATCCTTAATGGAATTGCGCGTGCAATTGAAAGTTTGCGAAGGATGCGGTTGTCTTTGGTATCGGGCCCAGACGCAAGGGACCGTGTATTGCAAAGAGTGTGAGAGGAGACTGAAGGACTTTCCGGCACCGGAGACGCGGAAGAGGCGTGGACGGCCGAGCCGCAAATCGCTGGTCAGGGTTTGGGCAGTGGCTGATTCAGCTGGGGGTGCGGAATGAGTGCAGCGCCTCAGTTGCCCTTGGTGTGGGGAGCGGGCGGTTCGCCGATTCCATGGCAAGGGAAAGTGGAACCCGAGGCCGATCTGCCGGCTGCAACGGACGCGAATGAGTCAGAGGACGAAGCGCCGGCGAGCGATCCGCCGATCGCACTGGCGTTTTTCCGGAAGCATACGGAACGCATGTTGCGGCGCTATCTGTACGCTTCGATGCAGGTGGGCAGATCGCCGTCCATTCTCGGCGATCCGGTAGGACGTGGATGGGTTTCGAGCCGGCGGGTGCGGACGTTCGAGGATGCGGTAATTTTTGTGCTGGATGTGGAGCGATGTCTTGACCGGCTGAGTTCATTGGATCGTGCGATGCTGAGCAGGATTGTTCTTCAGGAATACACCCAGGCCGAAGCTGCTGTCTTGCTGGGCATGAGCCCGCGGACGATCTCGTACAAATTTCCGCTGGCGCTGGATCGATTAACCGAGCAACTGCTGGAGAACGAATTGCTGGTGCTTCCGCATTGATCACTTATCGATAGAGCAGAGCAAAAGGGGCGCAATCAATCGCGCCCCTTTGTTCCATGCGATGATTCTGGATTCAGTCGTCAGAACTTGCGCGACCACTCACGTGGCCAGCGCTCCACTATGACTTTCTTGTCGGTGAAGAACTCGATGGCGTCGCGGCCTTGCGCGTGCATGACGCCGAAGAAACTGCCCTTCCAGCCGGAAAACGGGAAGTAGGCCATGGGCGCGGGGACGCCGATGTTCACGCCGACGTTTCCTGTAGAGACAGCGTTGCGGAACTTGCGCGCTGCGGATCCGGATGAAGTGAAGATGGAACTGGCGTTGCCGTAGGGCGAGCGGTCAATGAGCTCGATAGCCTCTTCGACGGATTTTGCGTGGACCACCGAAAGAACGGGCCCGAAGATTTCTGTCTCCATGAGCGGACTTGTCGAGGGCAAGCCGTCGAGGACTGTGGGGCCGACGAAAGAGCCATCGCCGTTCGATATGTTGCGACCGTCGACGAGGAGCTTGGCGCTGTCGCCAGCACCCTGGCCGATGAGCGAGACGACGCGATCGCGGCTGGCTTTCGTAATGACAGGGCCCATCTGCACAGCTGGATCGAGGCCATTGCCGACTTTGAGGGAAGCTGCGGCAGCGGCGATCGATTCGCCGAACCAGCTTTGCGCTTCGCCGATGGCGACGGTGACGCTCACGGCGAGACAGCGCTGGCCTGCACAGCCAAAGGCCGAGTCGGCAATGATCTTGGTGGTTGTTTCGGGATCGGCATCGGGCAGGACCACGACGTGATTCTTTGCTCCGCCCTGGCACTGCACGCGTTTGCCGCTGGCGGAGCCGCGTGTGTAGACGTATTTGGCAACAGGCGTGGAACCGACAAAGCTGACGGCGCGAACGAGGGGATGGTCGAGGAGCGCGTCGACCGCCGGCTTGCCGCCGTTGACGAGGTTCACTACCCCTGCGGGCAAGCCGGTTTCCTGGATCAACTCGACGAGGCGCGCAGCGGAGAACGGAACCCGATCGCTTGGCTTGAGGACCACCGTGTTTCCGGTGGCGATGGCATAGGGAAGGAACCACAGGGGAATCATTAATGGAAAATTGAAGGGCGTGATGATGGCGGCGACGCCCAGCGGCTGACGCACCATGATCTCGTCGATGCCAGGGGCGATATCTTCCAGCGAGTATCCCTGCATGAGCACGGGAATGCCGCAGGCGACTTCAACGTTCTCGATGCCGCGACGCAATTCGCCCTTCGATTCGGCGAGGGTCTTGCCGTTCTCCGTGGTGATGACGGCGGCCAGCTCATCGAAATGATCTTCGAGAATCGCTTTCAGCTTAAAGAGAAACTGGATTCGATCGGCGGCCGGAGTGGCTCGCCATGCGGGAAAGGCGGCGTGGGCGGCCGCAACGGCGGCGTCGACTTCGGCGGCAGACCCGGAAGGCGATTGGCCGAGCGGTTCTCCGGTGGCGGGGTTGGTTAGATCGAGGCCCGGTGCGCTGGTGGCCAATTGCCATTTGCCACCGACGAAATTGCGAATCTCACGGGTGCGGATTTCAGGGGGAGCGAGAGTAGTCATGGGACTTTCACTTTACCGCAGCGGGAGGGCGGCTGGCAGCAGGAATCGCAAGCGCAGGGCGGGGGCCAAGGGATGAAAGCCCCAGTTGGCGGAATCAGAAGTCCGGTTTGTAAGGATTAAAGCTGTTTCGGGCGCAGGCTCTCGAGAAGGTTGTCGAAGCGAACCCAATAGATTGCGCAGTCTTTCTCGCTCGTGCCATGGGAATAGAAAAGGTACTTGCCGTCGGGAGTGACGTATTGTCCCCAGCGATGGGCGAGACCGTCATTGATTTTGGGTCCGAGGCTCACCGGTGCGGTCCACGTTGCATCGTGTTTGCGGAAGGAAATGGGAGCAGCCGACAAGGCTGCGGATCTGGCAAGGTGAAAGTCCTTGCGCCGTCAATTACCTGTATTCGGACGGCTAGCATATCCGGTGCGTGCGGAGGTAACGAAGCACGTTCAGCCC
>Ga0182024_10006085_pt1 | contig 26653 bp, 19 predicted proteins | sample P32metaG_FD_120480 | JGI IMG/M metagenome (GOLD analysis project Ga0182024, IMG submission 120480) | Permafrost microbial communities from Stordalen Mire, Sweden - P3-2 metaG (Illumina Assembly) | ecosystem: Environmental > Terrestrial > Soil > Wetlands > Permafrost | place: Sweden: Stordalen... | reverse complement strand
CGCCGGTTCCGGGATACCAGGGGTGCTGATGCGTGCTGAAGAAGAAGACCGTACCGTCGGTATAGAAGATGTCCTGGGTGCCGTTGCCGTGATGGACATCCCAATCCGCGATCAGCACTCGTCCGATTCCATGCTTCTTCTGCGCGTAGCGAGCTGCGATTGCGACGTTATTGAAAATGCAAAAGCCCATTCCGCCCAAAACAAAAGCATGATGGCCCGGCGGCCGCACGATGCAGAAGGCATTTTGCACGCGTCCGGCTACCACGGCGTCAACGGCGTTCAGCGCAGCCCCCGTGGCGCGCAACGCGGCATCCCCCGATCGCGCGGAAATGATCGTGTCGCCTGTACTCAATTCATGGAAGCCCGACATGACCTCGCGCTCGACCAGCCGGATATATTCGGGCCGATGGCACAAACTGATTTCCTCGAAAGTGGCCAGGCGTGTGGGGAGGGGGGCGAGCTTGAGGCCCGCCAGCCCGCTCATCGCGGCATCAAATCTTTCCGGGCACTCCGGGTGATGCCGTCCGGTAAGGTGCTCTTTCGAAACGGGGTCCGCGGCAATCCCCGTCATTAACGCGCGAATTCGAGCAACTGAAACGTCCCGGGAACGATTCGCGGGCGTGGGCCACGGCCGCCCTTCTCCGGCGGCGCTTGTCCGGCGGGCGGGGCTTCGAGGTCCGCCACCGCCAGATAAACATTGTGGGTTTTCATGTCCACTGCCATGGTTCGCGCCCCTCGTTTCGTCATGACATTTTCCACCAGCGAGTACTTATCGGGTGAGTCTTCGTGGATGACCGTCAGCGTACCATCGCCGCAGGAGTTGAACACGTATCCCGTCCCCGGATCAAACCAGGTAGCGTCGATTCCGTTGCAGATGGCTGGGGTCGCGACCACCGCGCCGTTATCGGCGTTGAGGACCGCCATCATGTTGTTGTGGCAGCCGACAAAGATCCGCCGGCTCTTGCGATCGATATTCATGCCGGACGGCGATTCACACGGCGCCAGCGCCCATTGGTGCGCCACCGCCAGCTTTTTGGAGTCGACGTCGAACACGGTGTTCTTGTCTTCGCCATTCACATACACGTGCCCCTTGCCGTCCGCCGCGGCAAACTCAAGCTTCCCTTCCAGCGGAACGGTTCCGGCCACGGTTCCCTTCTCGGCATCGATGGCCGTTAAGTCGCCGCTGCGGCCATTCATGGCAAACACTCGTTTCGACCCTGAATCGTAGATGATCGCGTCGGGATTCATGCCGGCCGGTACGTCGTCACCGATCTTCTCGAGTTTCTTGAGGTCGAAAATCGTGACGCTATTTCCCTGGCCGTTGCTGATAAACCCGCGTCCGAATTCGGTGGCGAGTGCGATTCCATGGACGCCCTTCAGACCGGTGATCTTACCGACCACTTCGCTTTTCTGAGGGTCCACCACGTCCACTTCGTTTGTGTGCGAGACATACACCCGGCCACCGTCGGCGATCAGATAATCCCAGCCGCCTTCGCCGCCAATGGCGATTTTCTTGGTCTGATGGTACCCGCTCTGGGCAAACGCCACGGCCAAAACGAATTGGGCCAAAACGAATAGGGAACGGATGGTGCGGTTCATGGGCCTCCTCGAATCCACTTCCACGAAGTAGATCAGGGCCATTTTACTCCGAGCTGCTGAAGATTTGCTGAAGGTGGGCTGGAAAAGCCCCCACTACTGTCGCGCCGCAACCAATGGCCGGTCCGCGCTTGCCCCGGAAGTCCGGACGTCAAACTCGATCGGACTCGGTCCGGCCGCGACCGCTTGAACCGAAATTCGCCACAAGCCGGGTTCCGGCGAAGGAACACGAAACGACTCGGGATTCGACTTTTGCCCGGAGTAGCCGGTCGTGTCTCCATACCAGCCATAATGCCGGCCACTCGGACTCACCAGGTGCAGGTCCAAATCGTTGCCGGCTCCCGCCCACACCACACTGACCTCGAGCATCTTCGACCGCTTAGGCACGGCCACGACTTCGCTCCACCATTGATCGAAAGAAACCAGGCCCGAAAATTGACGGCCCGGCGCAGTGGGCGAGGTTCGCGTGAGGGGGCCCGGTGCGACGCTGGCGACTTGCCGGTGCTGGTTACAGTTGCACAGCGGCGATGAGTTCGTCGAGACCGCCGCCCGATAGCGAACTCCACGCTCGACGTCCGGCAGGTCGTCAAAGCGAAATGGAATGCTGTTGGATGCGATTGGAAACGCGCGCGTCACACTGACGTGTACGTGGTACCCGCCGCCTTCGCCTAGCGTGTATCCACTGTTGCCCACACGCGCAAGCGCCTGCCCCTGCTCTACCTGCTCACCGTCGCTCACCACCAGGGTGCCGGTCGCCAGATGAGCATAATGGCTGAATTCGCCGTTGCCGTGGTCGATCGTGATGTAGTTTCCAAACGAGCGATGATAATGGTCCTGCCGCATACCCACGTCGTGCACGTAGGCGATTCCGGCCTTCATCGCAACGATGCAATCGCCGCCGCGAGGCGCGATATCGAAGGCGTGCAGACTATTCCCCCAGTGCGAGAATGATCCGTAAGGCCCCTGCGTGATGATCCAGGATTCTCCGGCCGCAAAAGGAAGCTTATAACCGCCCGTTTCGATAGTGAACGGCATCGGGCGGCTCATCCGTTGATCCGGATTCTCGACCATTACAAGATATTCGCTGGCCGGAAGGCCCCCGTAGTGGACACCTAGCTGCGTGGACGAGAAGGTGCTGGGTTTTAGACTTGCCAGGTATGTCCAGCCGCCTGCGCGCGCGTATTGGGCAATCAACACCAGTGCATCTGATTGGAAGTTTTTTCCCTGCACCGTGAAATTAATGTCCTGAGCTTTCGCGCCGGACCAAACCACTCTCGTCACTATCGGACCGCCGCCGCTATCGGCCTCGCCGGCCATCGTGAATTCGCGCGAGAACAGTTCGCTGCCATTCGCGATCGCGCGAGCTCTCCAACGGCCAGGCTGCGAGGCGGGCGCAAAACCGGCGATCGGAAACTGCGTGGTGAAGCACAGCTCGGAAGCGTTCGGAAGCTCGCCGTAATCCGTCGTGGTGGACACCGCGCCCGAAGGGTCCAGCCATTCGATACGCAGCCGGTCCCCGGTTCGAACCTGCCGCGCCAGAAACCACAGGAACGCCTGGCGGTCCGTAGGCTGGAATACACCCGTGGCATTAGGAACGGTACAGGACTGCTCATTAACTGAGGATGCTATGCGGCTTTCGCGGACCGTGATAGCGGCGGCGGAATGGGTCAGCAGGATCGCCCCGACGCCCAACAGGATGCGCGAACGTACCAAATCGTCTGATCGACGAGGTGGAACGGAACTTGAGTCGGGCATTCCCCTCAGGACTTGCCCGCCCGGGGTACGATACCGCCTCAGCTAAGGCAAAATCGTGCGCCGGGCCCGAAATTCTAAACGGATTTGAAATCTGACACGCGAAACCGGACGCGGAAGGTCGAGCCTTGGCCCACCACACTTTCAGCTTCTAAGGTGGCGTTGTGCCGCTCAGCCAGCCATTTGGCGATGGATAGCCCTAAGCCCGCGCCGCCGGCATCGCGATTCCTGGATTCGTCCACACGGTAAAAGCGCTCGAAAACATGCGGCAGTTCGGATTCCGGAATGCCGATCCCGCTATCGCGCACAGCCACCGTGGCGCCTGTGGAGTCGCGGCCTAGCGAGACGGTGATACGCCCGCCGGCCGGCGTATATTTGACGGCGTTATCGAGCAATAGCAGGAGCAGCCGCCTTAGCCCCGGGTCGTTGGCCTCCACCCAGATCGGCTCGTTGGGTACCTGGGTGGATATTTCCAATTGCCGTGATTGGGCCAGGACTTGTCCCTGCTCGCAGACATCCCGGACCAGTGGAATTAGCTCCAGGCGCTGGAGCGGCAGCGCGGGAAGACCGGCGTCGGCGCGCGCCAGCAAAAGCAGATCCTCGATCAGCTTGGTGGTCCGGTCGGACTCGGCTACGATTTGACGCAATGCCTCCCGATACGTCTCGACAGACCGTTCACGGCGCAGCGTCAGCTCGGCCGTGGTGCGGATTAAGGCAATGGGCGTGCGCAGCTCGTGCGAAGCGTCAGCCGTAAATTGCGTCAGCCGTTTGACAGCGGCCTCAAGCCGCGCGAGCATCGCATTCCAGGTTTCGGACAACCGCGCCAGTTCGTCGCCCGTGGCCGGTACATTCAGACGCTCAGACAGATTCTGAATGCCGATGGTCTGGGCCGCTCGTGTGATCTCATCCACAGGCGCCAGAGCTCGCCGGCTGATCCAATAGCCGCTCAGCGCAGCGATCAGAAGAACGGCTGGAGCCATCCAGAAAAACATCGCCCGCGTCCGGCGCAGCATAGCCTCGGTGCTATCGAGCGGCACGCCCACCAGAAACCGGAACGTCGCGCCGCGCACCACCTCGGTCGCGATCAAGGTCCTGTATCGTCTTGCGGAAACCTGTTGCATCCCAAATCCATCCGGCCAAGCCACGCCGTGTGCACTGATGTGCAGGACTTTACTCGCGATTAACGGGCGGCCTTGCGGATCCAGAACTTCCGTCAGATTTCCTTCCGGCGTCGCGTCGACGTATTCGGACAGCTCCGCGTAGAGATGTCTCGGCCGCTCCGGACGGAAATCGGCTTGAATCACCGTGCGGACACCCTTGGCCTGGGCCCCCAGAGCGTCGTCTAGGGAGGCCATCAGGCTGTGGGAAATAACCAGCCAAATCCCGCCCCCGAACAGCAACAGCCCGGCTAGCAGGACCAGCGAATACCAAATCGTCAGCCGTGAGCGTATGGACCAATGCGCCATCACGATTCCTCCAGCCGCAAGCAGTAGCCAACCCCTCTCACCGTATGAATGAGCTTGGTTTCGCTGGCGGCGTCCACCTTTTCGCGCAGCAGCCGAATGAAGGCATCCAAAGTATTGTTGCGGACATCGGAATCAAATCCCCAGACCGCTTCTATCAGATTGTCTCTAGCCACCACTCTACCCGCTCGCTTCATCAACAATTCCAGCAGACCGTATTCGGTCCGTGTCAGCGCAATGCGGTGTCCCGCTCGCGCCACTTCCCGCGCGGCCGGATTGAGCGTCAGGTCCGCCACTCGCAATGTAACCGGTTGGGGGATGGGTCCCCGGCGCGAGACCGCGCGCAGCCGGGCCAGAAGTACGTCAAAGGAGAAGGGCTTCACCAGGTAATCGTCGGCGCCCAGATTCAGACCCTCCACCACGTCGTGCGGAGTGTCGCGCGCCGTCAGCATCAGGATCGGCGTTTGATTTCGCGCCGACCGCAATTTCCGGGCGACCGAGAAGCCATCCAGCACGGGAAGCATTACGTCCAGCAAGATGGCGTCAAAGGAATGCGACTCGGCGATGGCTAAACCATCCCGCCCGTTGGCGGCCAGTACCACCGCGTGGCCCTCTTCCTCCAGGCCTTGCCGCAGGAGCTCGGCCATGCGCTGTTCGTCTTCTACTACCAGGACCTGCATGTATCTTCTATGCTAGCGTGTCAATCTGAAAGTTTGCTGTAGCTTGGGTGCTTTCCGGAGCCGGGAAGGCATTCACAGGATTTTCAGGTTGAAAGGGGTATTCTAGGCGCGATGAAGATATTGGTTTTGCTGCTGTCGTCCCTATTGCCGGCATTGGCGCAGAGCCGCGGCTCCGTGCCGGCGAGCGAATTTCTTCAAACTCAGGGCGAGCGCCCGGCGAGCCCCAGCGCGCAACCCGGGGCGCCGCCGCTCACTATCACGCTGAAGGACGCTCTGGATCTGGCGCAGAAGAATGATCCGCAATATCTAGCGGCCCTTGGCGACGTGGCATCCGCGGCCGAGGATCTGCGGCAGGCGCGTGCCTCACGGTATCCGTCCTTGAGCGATAGAACCGAATATCTGGGAACGCAAGGCAATGGCAAAACTCCCACCGGAAGATTCGTCACCAATGACGGCGTGCACGTGTACCGCGAGTGGGCGGTGCTCCACCAGGATTTCAACGCGGGGATCTTCCTCGGCACCGGTATCGATCGGGCTGCGGCCGCCGAGGCCCTGGCGCGCGCTCGAGCCGAAGTGGCTCGCCGCGGATTGGCTCCTACCGTGACCAAGGCTTACTATGGCCTGCTGATCGGCCAACGGAAATACTCCACTGCCCAGCAAGCCCTCGATCAGGCGCAGCGCGCGTTGACCATCAGCCAGGATCTCGAAAGAGGCGGCGAGGTGGCGCACAGCGACGTAGTCAAGTCGCAACTGCAGCTCAATACCCAGCAGCAGGCGCTCCGGGAATCGCAGCTTGCCATGGAGAGCGCCCGCCTGGATCTCTCGGTCCTGCTGTTCCGAGACTTCAATCAGAATTTTTCGGTGGTGGACGACCTGGATCTGTCGCCGGCACTTCCGCCGCTCGCCGATGTCCAAACCTTAGCGGAGCGTCAGAATCCAAATTTGCGGGTTGCCATGGAGACGCTGCGCGCCGCGAACCTGGATATTTCGATCGCCCGCCAGGCATATCTGCCAACGCTGTCGCTAGACGCCGTCTACGGGATCGAGGCGAATGCGTTCGCCCTGCATAGCGCGGCGGCATCGTTTAAGGATCTCGGCCCCTTGCCGAACCTCGGCTACTTCATTACCGCCAGCTTGAACATTCCCGTTTGGGATTGGGGCATCCGCAAGAGCAAAGTACGGCAAGCGGAACTTAAGCAGGAAGAGGCTAACGTTGAATTGAGCGCCGCGCAACGGCAATCCGTGCGCAATCTTCAAGGCTTCTACGATGAGGCTCGAACCGCGCGCGAGCAGATGGATTTGTTGCGTAGCGCGGTCGACCTGGCCGCCGAGAGCCTGCGTTTGAACACGCTGCGCTATCAGGCCGGGGAGGCCACCATACTGGAATTAGTGGACGCCCAAACCGCCCTGACACAAGCCCGCAACGCATACGATGATGGAATCTTGCGCTATCGCGTCGCTCTGGGAAACCTCGAAACCCTCACCGGAGCCTTTTAGGATGGCACCGAAAATACTACTGCCCGCCGCGTTTCTCCTTCTCCTGACGGCTTGCGCCAAGAAGCAGGTCGAACAGACCGAAGCGCCCGCTCCGGTACAGGTGACGGCGGTCACCCAGGCTACCATCCGCCACATCATCAACGGTGACGGTGTGCTGTTTCCGCAGCAACAAGCCAACGTGATCCCGAAGGTAACGGCGCCGGTGCAGAAGTTCTACGTCCGGCGCGGCGATCACGTTAAGCAGGGCCAACTGCTGGCGGTCTTGGAAAATCGCGATCTGGTGGCGGCGGCAGCGGAAAGCAAGGGCATGGTGGATCAAGCCGAGTCCAACTTTCGCGCTACCGAAGGCGCGACTGTTCCAGAAGCGGTGGTGAAGGCGCAAACCGATGTGGAATCGGCCCGCCAGGCCCGCGATGCGGCCAAAAAGATCCTGGACAGCCGGGAAGAATTGTTGAAGGAAGGGGCGCTGGCCGGCCGGCTGGTGGAAGAATCGCGAGCCGCCTACGTGCAGGCGCTGGCGCAATATCAGTCCGCCGAAGAGCATTTGAAAACTCTGCAGTCGGTATCCAAGGAGGAACAGGTGAAGGGCGCGGCCGCCCAGGTTCAGACGGCCAAGGCCCATTACGACTCGCAGGAAGCGCAAGTGTCTTATTCGCGGGTGGTCAGCCCGCTCGCCGGAGTAGTCGCGGACCGGCCTCTCAATGAAGGCGACGTAGCGGCTCCCGGAACGCCGCTGCTGACGATTATGGATATCTCGCGTGTAGTGGCGCGCGTCAATGTTCCTCAAGCCGAGGCGTCCTCCGTAAAGGTGGGGCAGACCGCGCTCATTACCCAGACCGACAACGCCGAGCCGGTGGAAGGCAAAGTGACCGTCGTCAGCCCAGCCACCGATCCCAACACCACTACGGTGCAGGTTTGGGTCGAGATCCCCAATGCCGGTGAGCGCCTGAAGCCGGGAACCAGCGTGCGCGCTGCCATTGTCGCCGAGGAATACAAAGCCGCCAACGTTGTGCCGGTGGCCGCGATTCTTCCCGGGGAAGAGGGAGGCACGGCCGTGCTCACGGTGGATTCATCCTCGACCGCTCATAAGAAGGCCGTCAAGCTGGGTGTGCGCGAAGGGAATCAGGTCCAGCTCCTGAGCGGAGTCACACCCGGTGAAGAGGTCGTGGTCGTGGGTGGGTTGGGCATCGACGACAAAGCCAAAGTGAAAGTGGTGACCACCGCCGTCGAGGAATCCGACGACGATGAAGACGAAAATCAGAGCGCGCCACCCGCCCCAGCGCCTGCCAAAGGAAAATGAGCGAGCTTTCCACACTTCCGCCCGTCACCGCGAACCGGGACACCGAGCACTGGACTGCGCGCCACGGCAAGCCGATCATCTTCGTGATCCTGACGCTGGTCGCGGTGGGCATTTATCTGGCCGCCACGATCCCGGTGGCCGTGTTCCCCAGCACCGATTTTCCGCGTATCGTAGTGGGCGCCGATGCCGGAGTCTACCCGATTGATCAGATGCTGGTGACCGTGACCAAACCGCTCGAAGAAGCGGTCAATACCGTGCCCGGCCTCGATCACCTGTCCTCGATCACCAGCCGCGGCACTGCCGAAATCGACCTGTTCTTCACCTGGAACGTGGACATGTACCGGACGTTGGAGCTGGTGAACGCCGCCATTGCACGAATTCAGCCCACGCTTCCCGCCAACACCAAGCTCACCGCCGATCGTCTAACCTTCGCGGCGTTCCCGATCATGGGTTACAGCCTGACGTCGGATAAGATTCCCCAGACCACGCTGTGGGAGCTCGCCAACTACACCATGAAACCGCGGCTCAACCGCGCGGCCGGCGTTTCCTCCATCGTGGTGCAAGGCGGGCAGGTGCCGGAATTTCTGGTGCAGCCGGACCCCGCCAAGCTGGTCGAAGCGGGCGTCACCATACCGAATATTCTGGACGCCGTCAACCGCAGCAATATGATCGATTCGCCCGGCCTGATCGAAACCAATCATCAATTGGAGCTGACGCTGATGAGCGGTCAGGCGCGCAGCACTGGCGATATCGGGAACATCATCATCAAAACCACGCCCGCTGGTGCGCCCCTGCATATTTACGACGTAGCCACGGTGCGCGATTCCGTGATGCCCGTGTACACCGTCGTCACGGCCAACCAGAAGCCGGCCGTCTTGCTCAATGTATACCGGCAGCCCGACAGCAATACCGTGGACGTGGCCAACGCAGTTCACGCCGAACTGGCCAACCTGCAGAAGGATCTGCCGCCGGGCGTCGACGTTCGGCCCTTCTACGATCAATCGGAGCTGGTGAACGACTCCATCGAGAGCGTCCGCGACGCCATTCTGCTGGGCTTGATCCTGGCATCGCTCATCATGGTTCTGTTCCTGCGCGACTGGGGGACCTCGCTCGTCGCCGGCCTGGTAATTCCGGCCACCATCGGAGTGACCTTCATCATGCTGAAGGTCATGGGCGAGAGCTTCAATCTGATGACGCTGGGTGGTCTCGCGGCAGCCGTCGGACTCGTGATTGATGACGCCATCGTGGTGGTAGAGAACATCGTGATGCATCGCGACGCCGGCCAGTCGCGTTCGGATGCGATTCGCAGCGCGATCCGCGAAATTCGAGTACCCTTGGTGGGATCAACCATTACCCCCATCGTCGTGTTCCTGCCGCTGATCTCGATCACCGGCGTGACGGGCGTATTCTTCCGTGCCTTGGCAGTGACGGTGGGCATGGCGCTGCTTACTTCGCTGGCGTTAGCCCTCACCTGGACGCCGACGCTCAGCCACTATTTCCTGCGCTCGCGGCGCGGCGGCTCGGCGGCTTCAAGAAGGCATGAATCAGTCCCCGCGTGGCTCATGCATGCCTACGAACGCACGCTGCGCTTTGCGCTGGAACATCCTTTCGTTTTGGCGCTCTTCGCCATCCTTTTGATCGGCGGCTCATATTTCTGCTACACGCATACCGGATCGGATCTGTTGCCCGCGATGGACGAAGGCGGCTTCATCGTCGATTACGTCATGCCTGCCGGAGCATCGCTCCAGGATACGAATCGCGTGATCAGTCACGTGGAAAGAATCCTGCACGACACGCCCGAAGTCGCTAGTACGTCCCGCCGCACGGGTCTGCAACTTGGCTTAGCCGCCGTCACGGAAGCCAACACCGGCGACATCAGCGTCAAATTGAAACCCATGGCGCCGCTTTGGCTGAGGCTTTTCGGCTCCAACTCCGGTGGACGCTACCGGACGCGCGCGGGCGATGAAGTGATCGCCGACGTCCGCGCCAAAGTCACTCAGGCCGAGCCGGTGTTGGACGTGGAATTTCCGCAGTTGTTGCAAGACATGATCGGCGATCTTACCAGCGCGCCCGAACCGGTGGTGATCAAGCTGTTTTCGCCGGATGGCGAAGTGCTGGGCCGATGGGCGCCGCTGGTTGCCAGCACCATTAAGAAAATTCCTGGCGTGGTGGACGTCGAGGATGGAATCGAGAATCACATCAGCGGCACCGCTCTGATGTTCAACGTCGACCCAGTGGTGACCGCGCGCGCCGGTTTCACGCCGCAAGAGGTCGAGTTGGATGCCAGTGCGATGCTGCAGGGCGAGCCGGCCCCGCCGCCCGTAGTTCTCAACGATCGTTCCTACACCATTCGCGTGCAGTTTCCTCCCGCGGCTCGCAGAACCGTAGATGCGATGAAGAACACGCTGATCGTCAGCGGCACGGGAAGAACGGCCACCATTGGTTCGCTCGCCACGCTGACCGAGATTCCCGGCCAGACAGAAATCGTGCGCGATAATCTCCAGCGCGACGTCGGCGTAACCGCGCGCTTCGAGAACATCGACCTGGGCGACGGAATGGCGAAGGTGCAGAAGGCGATTGCCGACCTGAACGTCCCTCCCAGCATTCGTGTGGAGTATGGCGGCCAATACGCTGAGCAGCAGAAGTCGTTCAAGGACCTGGCGTTCGTTTTGGCGCTCGCCATCGTGCTGGTCTTCATGGTGCTGCTGTTCGAATTCGGGAATTTCGGCGCGCCGATCGCTGTGTTGTCGTCGGCTCTTCTATCCACCTGCGGCGTCTTCCTGGCGCTGCTGATCACGCGGACCACCTTCAACCTTTCATCTTTCATGGGGCTGATCATGGTGGTCGGCATCGTGGCGAAAAACGGCATTTTGTTGCTGGACGCCGATCAGCGATTCCGCGCCGAAGGCATTCCCGCCGAGGAGAGCATGATACGCGCCGGGGAGCGCCGGCTGCGTCCTATCATGATGACCGCGCTGGCCACTGTGGCCGGCATGTTTCCGCTGGCGCTCGCTATCGGCGCCGGTTCACAAATGCTGCAACCTCTGGCTATCGCCGTAATTGGAGGGATCCTGGCCTCGATGATCCTCTCTCTGGTGGTAACGCCAGCCGTTCGTTTCTACGTGGGAGGCCGCGGCTAAGGAGAGGGTACAAGGAGTCAATGAGCATGCTGAAGAAGCTTCTAATCGCAGGATGTTTGATTATGGCCGCGGCGTTCGCGGCCGAAGGATACAAGGTTATCGGCAAGATCAAGATTGGCGGTACCGGCGGCTGGGACTACCTGGCGGTGGATCCCGCGGCCAACCGCATTTACGCTTCGCACGGCACGCTGGTGGAGGTGCTAGACACCAACTCGGGCAAAGTGGCCGGACAGATCACGCAGCTCCACGGCGTGCACGGAGTCGCGGTCGCGCCCGAATTCGGCAAGGGATTTATCACCAACGGCCAGTCCAACAGCGTCACCATCTTCGACCTGAAGACGCTGGCCAAGGTCGGCGAGCCGCAGACTGGTATGAACCCGGATTCGGTCTGTTTCGAGCCCAAGACCAAGCACATTTTTACGTTCAACGGCCGCTCGAACGACTCCACAGCCATCGATCCCAAGACCAACGAAGTGATCAAGACCTTCCCGCTCGGTGGAAAGCCCGAGGAGTGCGCCGCCGATGGCACCGGAATGATCTATGCCAATCTTGAGGACTCCAGCGAAATTATCGAGATTGACGCCGCCAAAGCGACCGTTACGCGGCACGCTTCATTGTCTCCGTGCGATAGTCCCAGCGGCATCGCCATCGACGTCAAGGACAAGAAGCTCTTCTCGGTCTGCGATAACAAGATGATGGTTGTCACTGACATTCCCTCGCTCAAAGTGGTTGGCATGGCGCCGATCGGCTCGGGTCCGGATGGCGCAGGTTATGACGTTGGCCTGGGTCTGGCCTTCAGCTCCAACGGCGGCGACGGCACGCTGAGCATCGTGAAACAGGTGAATGGCAAGTGGGACACCGTGGACAACGTACCCACCGAGCGTGGCGCGCGCACCATGACCGTCGATCAGAAGAACCATCGCGTATATCTGTTGGCCGCCGAGTTTGGGCCGGCGCCGGCACCGGTAGGTGGGAAGAAGGCCCGTCCGCCGATTCTTCCGGACAGCTTCCACGTTTTGGTGATTGGCAAATAGAACAGTTAGTAAGACGACCGCAGGCTAAATCGGCTGGTCATCAGTACGAGCAACGCGAGCAACACAATCAGCCCTGCGTATTGCATGAGCACGCCGTTGTCATCTTCGGACGGGGCATCCTTGGTGAACAGCCGATAACCCGCGCCAAGCCCGATAAACAGCAGCATCCCTTCTTGCGTCAGCACCCACATCGCGACCACAACTCCCAGTGCCATCCCCCGCTGCTTGCGCGTCAATGCGCGAAAGCCGCGTCCACCGTCGAGTTGCCAGACGGGAATTAAGTTGAACAAGTTCAGCCAGGCTCCCGTATGCGCGATCGCGTACCAGATAGGCAGGCCGGTTGTCAGCGCAGCCATCCAGGCGACCACCGCCGCACCCAGTCCCCAGATCGGGCCCGCCAAGCCAACGCGGGCGTCCTGGGCGACATTGGCCGGGTATTGCCGCAACCGGACAATCGCCCCCACGAACGGAATAAACATCGGCGACGTCGCCGCGATCCCATATTTGCGCAGCGCGATCACGTGTCCCATTTCGTGAATGTAGATCGACAATACGAACCCGAGCGCAAACTTCCATCCGTACAGCGACCAGTACACCGCGAAGAACGCCATCATGCTGGCAAACGTGCTCAGCTTAGTAAGTCCCAGAAGAACTAACTTGCCCTTGGTAAGGACCAGCAGCGCCATGGTCTTGAACTTCCACAGCAGCACGCCGGCGGGCCCGAGCTTGGCCGCTCGCTTCGCCCACACGCTCTTATCCGAGAGCTGCATGTCGATATTTTCGATGCGCGCTTTTGCCGTGCGGTATTGTTGCGACTCGGGCGGCAATAGCGGTAGCGCTTTTTCCCATGCCAGCTTCGCTCCGTGCCAATCGCCCGCTTGCCCCGCGAGTTTTGCGTGCTGCTCCAGCGCCTCGAATTCCTGCGCATGCGTCAGCCGCCCGCACGAAGAGCACGCCAGCGCGTCAGCCGATAGAGCAGACCCGCAGTTCGAGCACAAAGTTGAGGTCGTGGGGAGCACTACTCTAATTGTACCGGGAGGAGCTGCGGATGATCATTTCAACTCCACCACCGTTGCCCCAGTGCCTCCTTCGCCCGGCGGCGCGGTGTAAAACTTCCCCACATGCGGATTGGTGGCCAGCAGCTCCGCGATCACCTTGCGAAGAATGCCCATGCCGTGGCCATGCACAATGCGAACGCGATCCACCGAAGCCAGGCTCGCATCGTCCAGAAATTTGTCCACCTTCTCGCGCGCTTCTTCAGCCCGGTGCCCGATCACATTGATCTCCCGGTACGACACATCCCAGCGCGGCCCCGCTTCGAACGAAACATTTTTTGGCAAGCGTGCACCTTCGGGCGTCGCCGGCAGCACCTCCTCGACGTCGTCGGTTGAGACCTGCATCTTCATCAACCCGGCCTCCACTTCGAGCACTCCTCCCGCCAGTTTCCGCCGCACGCGAGCGGGTTCTCGCACGCCTTTTAACCGCACCCGCGCGCCCTCCTCGATGGCTGCGAACGGCTGAGCGGCCGGCGCCTCTCCAAACACGGCGGACCGCGCTTTTTGCTCGAATTCCCGCTTGGTCTTGGCCACTCTGCGCTCGGCCTGCTCGGCTGCCTTGCGTTGCTCCGCGCTCGCCAGGACCTTCTGAATCGTCTCGCGGCTTTCCGACTCAAACTCGGCTAGCGCAGCCTGCAACCGCTCATCGAGTTCCTTAAACTTTCGAGCTTCGCGCTGCTCAAATTCCTTGCCGAGCGACTGCTCGCGGGTCGCCAGACTCTGTTGCTGCCGCCGCAAATCCTGCTCGCTCTCTACCGCGCGATCCAGACGCCGATGCAGTTCCTGGAGAAACTCAGACACGTCGCGTTCGCTGGTCGACATTCGCTGGCGCGCGCGATCGATCAGTTCTTCCGGCAATCCCAGACGGCTGGCGATCTCCAGGCCGGCCGATTTGCCCGGCGCCCCCACGCGCAGCACGTAGGTCGGCTCTAACGTCCCATCGTCGAATCCCATGGAGGCATTCAACACGCCTTCGGTCGTCGATCCGTAAATTTTCAATGCCAGCAGATGCGTCGACGCCAGCGTAAAAGCGCCGTGAGCGCGAAACGATTCGAGAATACAAACCCCCAGCGCGCCGCCCTCCTCCGGATCAGTAGCCCGTCCCAGCTCGTCGAGTAGTACCAGCGTCTCGGGCGCCACTCGCTCCAGCATGTCGCGTACGTGAGCGATGTGGGCTGAAAAACTGCTAAGGCTTTCCTGGATGGATTGCTGGTCGCCGATATCGGCCAGCACCTCCTCAAAAAGTGGGAACTCGGCTTCGACCGCCGGAACGGGAAGCCCGGCTTGCGCCATCAAAACCAATAGCCCGACCGTCTTCATCGATACCGTTTTGCCGCCGGTGTTTGGACCGCTGATCAGCAGCGTCCGGCGCGCTTCGTCCAGCTCGATCGAAATGGGCACCACGCGCTTTTGCTGCCGGCGCAGCACGTCTTCGAGCAGCGGATGACGCGCCTCTTTCAAATAGAGCCTGCGATTAGATGCCGCGCTGAAGCGCGGGATAGCGCAATCGAAATCCAGCCCGAATGAAGCCTTCGCAAATAGCAGCTCCAGCTTCCCAATCGCTTCCACGGTCGCTTGAATTTCCGCCGCATGTCCGCGTAGCAGGTCCGTCAACTCACGCAGAATCCGGACCACCTCGCGCTGCTCTTCCTCGCGCAACCGTACCAGCTCATTGTTCAGATCGATGGTCTCCAGCGGCTCGACAAAGAGCGTGTGCCCGCTGCCGCTCGCGCCATGAATCACCCCGTAAACCTTGCGCTGCTGGCCCGCCACAACCGGCACCACGAACCGGTCGTTGCGTAGCGTGATGAACTCTTCTTGCAGCGTGCCGTCGTCGTGATGCGAACGCAAGAACCGTTCCAGCGAGGTTTGAATCTGCTTTTGCTGCCGCTCTATGTCGCGCCGCAGCCGATGCAATGCCACGCTCGCATCATCGGCCAGGGTCGCATCCGGCAGGATCTTGCCTTGCAGCTGGCGCGTTATAGGGCGCGTGTCGGAGATCCGCGCAGCGTGCGAGGCGAGCCGCGAATATTTTTCAGCGGCCACATTCAGGATGCCGCGCATCTCGCCGGCTTGCTCCAGCAGCCGCGTCAGATCCAGAATCTGCTTGGGCTCCAGCATCGCGCCCTCGATTCTCAGCACCGGCAGAATCGCCGATACGTCCGGAATCGAATCGAAGCGAATACGCACGGCAGCGCCCCGTGTGGCGGCTTGCGGCTGGCGCGAGGCTCCTAGATAAGCGAACGCTTCGGCCACGTCCGCCAGCGTGCCCTCCAATTCCGCCCGATCCGCGTGCGGCTCCAGTTTCTCCAGTTCCGCTGCGCCCAGAGCGCTGTGCACGAACCGGCCCAGCAATTGCCGCAGAGACTCGAATTCCAAAAGATCAGCGCTGAAGTTTTGCAAAAGCTCTCTCGATGACCTCCAAGGTCCCCTCCGTCAGCCGGTATTTACCAAGGTCTTGTTGCGATACCCAAGCCACGCGGCTCACATCGGTCGCCGGCGCCAGACGCCCTCCCAGCGGCCGGCACACATAGTCGATGAGAACATAGTGATACTCCGTCTTGCCCTCCGCATCGGCGATGATTCTTTCGAAAATCTCAAAAACCGAAAGCTCGTCTATTTCCAGCCCGGTTTCCTCCCGCACCTCGCGCCGGATCCCATCCGCCAGCCGCTCGCCCGTTTCCACGATTCCGCCCGGCAGGGACCAGTAGCCCTTCAACGGCTCGCCGGCGCGCTCCACCAGCAGAATATTGCTGCCTTCGAAGATCAGCGCCCCGACACCTAAGAATGGCCGGGACGGGTAGCGGCGGGTTTCCGGATTAATACTGCACGCTGCCTTTCACGTTCAAGCGCACATGATAGACCGAAGTGCGCGCGGTAATGTACAAGCCCTCGAAATCAGGATCGCCAAAGGCGCAGTTCGAAGGAGTCTCCGGCGTCTCAATGGCGCCCAAGGATTTACCTTCCGGCGCGAACACCTCAATTTTATCGGCGGCGAGATAAATATTGCCCTTCTCGTCCACACGGATTCCATTAGCCACTCCCTCGATGCCGGAAACCAGAACGCGCTCGTTCGATGCCGCGCCGTTGTGATCCAAATCGTACGCCCGGATGTTGTGTTCATCCGCATTGCTCACATACAGGACTCGACCGTTGGGCGAAAGCGCGATCCCGTTCGGGCGTCCCCTGGGCTTGGCAACCACATCCAGCTCGCCGCGCGGCGAAAGATGGTAGACGCCGTAAAAATCCAGCTCGCGCCCGTCCTGCTGATTTCCAAACGCTGGATCGGTGAAATAGATGTGGCCGTCCCTGCGCACGATAATATCGTTCGGCGCGTTCAGGCGCTTGCCCTGCCACCGCTCGGCCAGAACTTCCACGTTGCCTTTCTTATCGGTACGAGTGATCCTGCGGGAATGCGTTTCACACGTATATAAACGCCCCTGCGCGTCCAGCGCATTACCGCCCGCGCCGCTCGACTGCATGCGATAAATGCTCACCGGGACGCCGGCCTTCAGTTCGAACAGCTGATTCTCCACCACATCGCTGAAGATCAGATAGCCGTCCCGCGACCACACCGGTCCGTCCGTGAACACATGCCCGGTGGCCACCTTATCCGTCCGAAGGTTCGCGAAATCCTGAGCGGCCGCCCCGAGCGCGAGCGACCACAACAGCACCAACCGCATCATTTACGAACAGATTAGCAGAGCACCCGCAGGCGCCTCCCGCCCGCGTAGCCTTCGTTTGTGATAAATTTCTCACTTGGGAGACGTTATGAAAAGTTGGTTCGTGGCTCTGGCTCTTTTGGTCGTGCCCGCCGTGGCGCAGCAGCCCCGGCAGAATTTCGTTGTCAACGTTGGCACCCCGGAGGGGCAGCTGCTCCAGCAGATCGGCCAGGAGCTCGACGATGCCAAGAAGCAGATGTTGATGGAGGACTTCCTGAACAAGTACCCCAAGCACGAAGGTGCCCCTTGGGTCGCTGCGATGCTGGAGTCCATCTATAACCAGGACAAACAGTACGACAAATCGCTCGATGTCGCCGAGAAGGTTTACGCCAACACCCCGGATATGGATGTCGCCTACGGCGCGTTAAAAGCGGCTGAAGGCAAAGAGGACACCGGTCTGGTCAAGAAATGGTCCGCGCGTACCTCCGAAGCCGCGCGCAAGACCGTTGCCTCCATGAAGACTCCGTCCAACGACGATGAGAAGCAGCAGTTGACCTACGCCAAGGACGTGGATGCTTACTCTGAATATTCGCTCTATGTTCTCGCGCTGAAGGCCAAAGAACCAAAAGAGAGCATCGATCTGATCGACACTCTGGAACACCAGAATCCGAAAAGCCAGTATATGTCGTTGGCCGCGCCGGTTTACTTTGAGGCTCTCGAGAAGGCTGGGGAGGGCGCGAAAGCTTGCCCCGCTGCCGTCAGAATGGCTACCGCTGACGCCAAGGACGCCGAAGCTATGCTGTTTGCCGCTCAGTGCAGCTGGACCGCAAATCGCGCCGACGGAGTGGTCAGCTACGGCTCGAAGGCTGCCGCCGCGCTGAATGCCCGGACCAAGCCCGAGGGCATGAGCGACAGCGAATGGGCCACTAAGAAGCAAGGCATGCTGGGTAGCGCCGACTTCTACATCGGCCAGGGCTACACCATGCAGGGCCGCTACGGTCCGGCGAACAAATCATTGCGCGCCGCGCTCGGTTCCATCAAAGGAAATGAGCAATTCTACGCCATCGCGCTGTTCGACCTCGGCCTGGCGAATTACAACCTGGGCAAGGGCGTCGGCGATAAGTCTCAGATCCGCGAAGGCCTGAAGTACTTCGAGCAATCCGCTGCCATCAAGAGCAGCGTACAGGATCAGGCGGCGCGGAACGCCTCCCTGGTGAAAAACGAATTAGGTGGCAAGTAGGAACGTTCTGCCCGGCGCCGTCCGTCATTCTTCACCGGCGTCGCGGCGCCATCTTGCGAATCGCTGCGGCCACCCCATCCCGCGCCCGTCCGAGTGAGCACCGTATGTTCTCCAGGTTCGGCGACGCGCTGAGCCGATCGGCGTAGAGACATCCAGCCACTTGCCCGTCCACTACCAGCGGGAATAGACCGAATGCAGCCGGCGCTAGACTGCGAATGAGCTCCGAGCCGTCATAGCGATCGTCGCGTCCGCAGTCCACCAGCAGGTCGCTGCGACGCTGGAATGCAGCCCGCATGGGGCCGTCGGCTCGATCCGTGGAAAATACAAAGCGGGCCAGCAGATCGTCCGCCCTCTCTCCACTGGCCAGCCGGCCGCGCAGCGCGCTGTGGTCTTCGTTCATCAAACCGAATACCACACGGTCGAACCCTGCGGCCCGGATCGCTTCCAGAAGACCGGTTACGAAGCGCGTCAATTCGAAGTCCGCCCGGCTCATCGTCCGCATGGATTCGTTCACTGCCTGATCCAAACCCGCCACGTGGGCGTCGTCGAACGCTCGGATCTGCTCCACCATCACCCGCGCCCGTTCCGCCTGTTGCTCCAAACGAAGCTGGTTCGCCGGTATTCCAAGCGCGGAGAAGGTCTGCTGGGTTTCGCTCAGCGCCGAATCCGTAATTCGGCACAGGTCCCGCACCGAAACCAACGTCTGCGTGCCTTCCGTATCCAGCAGGCATCTGAGATGAACCGCTTCGATGCCCAGCCCGTCGCGGTACAGCGCGTGCGTCAGATCGCGCGCGTATCCGGTGATCGAACAAGCGGACTGATCCAGCGCCGATCCCTGCCGCTTTTCCACGCCTGCCAGGCAATGCCGGATCCGCGCAGGCATGTTCCATCGCGCGGCGACCTCGAATCCAACCTCATCCCATGGAAAATCCAGGAAGCGCAAACACGCCGCTTGCGGCGGAATCCGATCAGCCTGCATCGCCAGCACGATCATCGAATACTCCATCGGATAATGGCATCCGATGAGCACTTCGCCCAAGTTCCGGAACAAGCCGCACAGGTACGCTTCCTCGGGAAACGGATAGCCGATCGCCAGCGCCAGATCGCGGCTATGCACGGCGCTCAACACCGACAGCAGCATCAGCTCCCGCAGCCCGGGCGAGCGATTCGCAAAGTGCTCAACAAACCGGACCGTGCTCACCAGGCTCCGTACCCGATCCCAGCCCAACATCACAATCGCGTGCGCAACGCTCATAATCGAATGCCCCGAGCGATTGTAGGTCGCCGAATTCGCTACTCGAAGGATTTGCGATGCCAGCCCCACGTCTTTCAGAATGATGCGCACCAGGTCCCGCGAGGTCGTTTCAAGATCCAGCGTCCGCACCAGCACCTCTTGGGCGTGCTTACAGAGCGGCGGCACGCCTTCACTATGCAGGATTCGGTCGACGCAAGTCTCCAATTTCTCTGCTCGCGTCAGGCACTCAGAAGTCACCGGAAGGCACCTCTAGGAATCTTTTCGGCACCGCCAGTGCGACTCTGAGATTCCCAGACTTAAAATAGTTCTTTGCGACGCCTACCTTGTTTATTGACTGCCGCCCTCCTGCTGGCCGGCTGCAAAAAACCCGCGCCCAAAATTGTCGTGCCTGAAATTTTTCGCGTCCAGTTCGAAACCTCGCAAGGCATCTTCATCGTGGAGGCGACGCGCGCCTGGGCTCCCCATGGCGTCGACCGTTTTCATGAGCTGGTGCGCAAGCGCTACTTCGACGACGGCCGCTTCTTCCGCGTCATCCCCGGATTCATCGCCCAATTCGGCGTGCACCGCGATTTCAACGTCCACGCCGCCTGGCGCCAGCTATTCATCCCCGACGATCCGCCGAAACAGAAAAACCTGCGCGGCACGCTGGCCTATGCCATGTCCGGTCCCGCCACGCGCGCCACCGAAATCTTCATCAACCTGGCCGACAATCCCATGCTCGATGAGCAGGCCTTCGTCCCCTTTGCCAAGGTCATCCAAGGGATGGACGTGGTTGACAAGTTCTACGCCGGTTACGGCGAGATGCGTCCCCAAGGCAAGGACATCGATCCGGGGCGCGTGGAAGAAGAGACCAACGAGTACCTGGTCCAGCGTTTCCCCAAGATGGACTACATAAAACACGCCACTTTCCTGCCATAGCCGCGATGAGCCATTCAGCCAGGCGGCGCCGGCCCGAACCAGCGATGAGACAACTTCTCCCGCGGGCCTACTTCCATTGCAATGCCCAAGCAAAGCCGAGCCCTGGTTCGAAAAGCCTCGCCCGTCCTGATCGCCTCCATCGAACGGCGCATTTATTTGATTCGCGGTCAAAAAGTCATGCTCGACTCGGACCTCGCCGAGCTCTACAACGTCCCCACCTCGCGCTTAAACGAGCAAGTCAAGCGCAACCGGAAGCGCTTTCCTTCCGACTTCATGTTCCAGCTCAAGCGCAGCGAGTCAAACCTCTTGATATCGCAATTTGCGACATCAAGTTCAGCACACGGTGGCCGCCGCAAACCGGTCTACGTCTTCACCGAGCAAGGTGTTGCCATGCTTTCCAGCGTCCTCAACAGCGATCGCGCGGTGCACGTCAACATCGCGATCATGCGAGCCTTCGTCAAACTCCGCCAACTGATCGCTACCCACCAGGGTCTGGCTCAAAAAATCGACGAACTAGAGAAAAAGTTTCAACGGCACGACGACCAGATCGAAGCGGTCTTCGACGCGATCCGCCAGCTGCTGGAGCCGCCGGCATCGTCTCCCAAACGGCGGATTGGATTTGCAACCTAGCATCTTTCCTCAAAAACTGAGAGAAGCTGCCCAGGCGCGCCACTACACCTGTATCCCGAAAGGACCCATAGGTGTTACGAATCGCATTCCTCGCGGCCTTTGTTTGCGGATCGGCCATCGGCCAGAATGCCGACCCCGCTTACCCTGCGCTCGAACGAGCCTACCAGGCGCTTCGCCAGAGTAGTTACAACCAGGCCGTCGCCGGATTCCAAGAGGCCATCGCTTTGGCCCCCGATCGAGCTTCCATCCGAAAAGATCTCGCTTACACGCTGCTAAAGATTGGCGAGAATGAGGCCGCTCGCGACCAGTTCGCTGAAGCCATGCGGATCGATCCGGCCGACGAGCACGTGGCGCTCGAATACGCGTTCTTGTGTTATGAAACCAAGCAGCAGGCCATCGCCCGCCGCATCTTCGACCGTATTCGCAAGACCGGCAACGCCACCGCGGAACAGGCCTTTCAAAACATAGATCAGCCACTGGCGGAGGGCATCGCCCGTTGGAAGAAGGCACTGGAGTTATCGCCGGACAATTTCAGCGCGCATCAGGAACTCGCCACACTCGCCGAACAACGCGATGAGCTGCAGCTGGCCGCGGATCATTACCTGGCAGCTTGGCGCCTACGCCCCCAGGAGCGGCCCCTGATGCTCGATCTCGGGAGGGTCTGGAAAGCGCTAGGCCGCAACGAGGATGCCAACGCCATTCTGCTGGCAGCTTCACGAGGCGCCCAGGCGCGAGTGGCGGAAAAAGCGCGCGAGCTTCTTCCGGCCCGCTATCCTTACGCGTACGAATTCGAAAAAGGTTTGGAATTGGATTCCGGAAACTTCGAACTTCGTCGTGAATACGCTTACTTGCTTCTTCAACTCTCCAGGCAGGCCGACGCCGAGCGGCAGTTTCTCATCCTGCATCAAGCCGCGCCGGACGACCTGCTCATGTCCGCGCAACTCGGTTTTCTTAAGCTCAACCGCGGAGATCGCGAGGGCGCCCTCCCGCTTCTCGAACAGGTGCTCAAAGGCAACGATCCTGTATTGGCTGATCGCGTCCGCGAAGCCCTGAAGCTTCCGCGTTCCGGCGCCGCCAATGGTGCCTCTTCGCAGCCGGCATCATCGGAAGACTCCAAGGCTCTGGCCGACAAGAGCATGAAGGCCGGTTATATGAAGGACGCACTCAAATATCTGACTCTCGCGCATGACCAGGACCCCAGCGACTACGGCGTGATGCTCAAGCTGGGTTGGCTCTACAACATTCTGCATGACGACCGCGAGGCCATCAAATGGTTCGACCTGGCAAGCCAAAGCCCGGATGCATCCGTGTCGGAAGAGGCCGAGCAGGCCTATAAAAATTTGGCGCCCGAGTTTGCCCGGTTTCGTACCACCGTCTGGATGTTTCCCATGTTCTCCACGCGCTGGCATGATCTGTTCGGCTACGGCCAGGTAAAGACCGAAATCAAGCTAGGCCATTTGCCGATCCATCCATATCTCTCGACCCGGTTCATCGGTGACGCGCGTGGTAGTGTGTGGTCGCCGCAAAGCGGCCTGCCGCCGCAATACCTCTCGGAGAGCTCCTTTATTTTTGGCGTGGGCGTCGCTACCAATCCCATCCACGGCATCACCGGATGGTTCGAAGCCGGCGCGGCAGTCAAATATTTGACCACTCGAAACGACGTGGGAGCCGCAATTCCGGATTACCGCGGCGGCGCTTCTTATGCAAAAGGCTTCGGTCATCTTCTGAATTCTTCCAAGGGTCTCTTCTTTGAAACCAACGCGGACGGCGTTTTTATCAGCCGTTTCCAGAACGACCTGATGCTCTACGCGCAGAACCGGGCCGGCTACACCTTTGCGCAATGGGAAGGCCTGGGAGGTTTCCAGCCACAGCTGTATTGGAACGCCAATGCGACCACTGACCGCCTGCGTCAATATTGGGCGAACTTCGTCGAGATGGGGCCGGGGGTTCGATTCCGCTTTCGTGATCTCCCCAAGGCGATGCTATTTTCCCTAAATTTCGTACGTGGCGCGTATACGGTAAACGAATACAATCCACGCCGGCCTAACTATTACGATTTCAGAGTAGGAATCTGGTATGCTTTCACGCGCTAAATTCATTTGGGCTTCGCTCCTTCTCATCGCGCCGGTTTCAGGCGCCACATTCACTTATCAAATCGCTGGGGCCGATGCCGGAGCATGGCCGCAGATCCTTTCCTCAGTTGGGATCGCACCGGCCGCCGCGAGCGCGGCTGATCTTTTTGTCGTCCACAAAGTAGATGCCGCCTCGGTCCCGCAATGGCTGAAAAAAATCGACCAAGGCGGCTTGGTGGTCATAGAAGGCGATAACAAGCTCGGCCAGGCGCTCGGCTTCAAGCCTGGCGAAAAACATGTCATGGTGCGCAGCATCGTTGATCAACGTGCCCCTAAGCTGCCTATCGTTTGGGAGAACTCGCTCGAGATCCCCGTGTTCGAGCTTCCAAAAAGCGCCCAGACGCTTGCGTTTGAACGCTGGGAACGCGCCCCGGTGCTGGCCGCGCTGCACCGCGGTTCTGGCGCGGTCTTGTGGCTCGCCACTGAACCGGGCAAACAAGGCTACGAGCGCTTCCCTTACCTGTTACAGGCGCTCTACGACCTCGGCATGAAGCCGCCTTTCCGCAGCCAGCGGCTGTGGGCATTCTTCGATGGCTCGTACCGCTCGCGCGTCGACCTCGATTATTTCGCCGAGCGATGGCGCAACGCCGGTATCGGCGCGCTGCATGTCGCCGGCTGGCATTACTTCGAGCGCAATCCCGAGAACGACGAGTACCTTCGGAAATTGATCGAGGCCTGCCATCGCAAAGCGATCCTCGTGTACGTGTGGCTTGAGCTGCCGCATGTCAGCGACAAGTTTTGGGCCGATCATCCCGAGTGGCGCGAGAAGACCGCGCTCTTGCAAGATGCCCAGCTCGATTGGCGCAAGCTCATGAACCTTACCAATCGGGACTGCTACGCCGCGGTGTCAGCGGGAGTAAAAGATCTGATCGGCCAGTTCGATTGGGACGGCGTCAACTTGGCTGAGCTGTATTTTGAATCGCTGGAAGGAGCGTCTAATCCGGCACGTTTCACTCCCATGAATGCCGACATCCGGGATGAGGTTCGCCGGACGCAAGGCTTCGATCCCTTGGAGTTGTTTCAATCGCTGAATCCTGACGCGGCGCGGCTGCGCCAATTTCTCGATTACCGTGCCGATTTGACGCGGCGGCAACAGGAGGAATGGATCGGCCAAATTGAGTCCATTCGCGCCTCCAAGCCTGACCTCGATTTCGTGCTGACGCACGTGGACGACCGCTTCGATACCCGCATGCGCGACCTGATCGGCGCCGACGCGGCGCGCCTTCTGCCTATGCTGGATCATCACGACTTCACGTTCTTGATCGAAGATCCCGCCACTATTTGGAACCTCGGCCCCCAGCGATATCCGCAAATCGCTGCGCGCTATCAGCCGCTAACCAAACATACAGACAAGCTGGCAATTGATATCAATATCGTCGAGCGCTATCAGGATGTCTATCCCACCAAACAACAAACCGGTACTGAATTGTTTCAGCTCGTTCACCTGGCGGCCAGCGCCTTTTCGCAGGTAGCTTTGTATTTTGAGAACTCCATCCTCGCGCCCGACCTGCCGCTGCTGCCATCCGCTGCTGCGTTTGTAGACAAAGCGGAACAGAACGGAGCGAAGCTGACCGTCGACTCCCGACATGGCGTAGGCATAGCTTGGCAAGGTCCAGCGACCGTGAATGGCCGCCCATGGCCAGTGCGCAACGATACTACGCTGTGGATCCCAGCCGGCCATACGGTGATCGAACCGGGAACACAAGAGCCGCCCCTGCGCATGCTCGATTTCAACGGCAATCTCCGCTCCGGCAGTGCCACCGCGGAACGCTTAGAGTTTTCTTATCAGAGCAACGCTCGCACCATCGCCGTGCTCAACGCCAGCCCTCGAACCGTCGAGATCGATGGCGCCATCGCGCGTCCCCGGATTGTCGAATCCGGATCAAGCTTCGTCGTCATCTTGCCGCGCGGCCAGCATTTAGTTCAGGTCGACACCGCAGCCCCGGCCCAAGCGACGTCGGCGCAGGCGAATCGCTCCGCTTTTCCAGGTCGCTGAAGGGCGGAAAATATTAACATGTGTTAATGTTTGATCGCCCCGAGTTGACTTCGGACCAGCCCGCCCAATAATCTTGAGAAGGCGAGTTTGCCGGTGTAGCTCAGGTGGTTAGAGCGACGGTCTCATAATCCGTAGGTCGCAGGTTCGAGTCCTGCCGCCGGCACCATCAGTTTGGTTGATTTTTTTCGTTTGCCGAAACGATCATTTCGTAAATGCGCTGCAATTCTTCTTGAGAGTAATACTCGATTTCGATGCGGCCGCGCTGGTCGGTTCGCTCCACGATGCGCACACGAGTGCCAAGAACGCCTTCTAGCTCTGAAACAGCGGCCTTGACGTTCGGATCTCCAAGGGCATTCTCATTGGGATCTCTCGGCTCGTTTACTTTCTTGACGAGCCGCTCTACTTGTCGAACGGAATAGCCCTGCGAGGCTGCCTTTTCAGCGAGTTGCGTTTGTAATTCGGCCGTTGCCAGACCGAGTATCGCTCTTGCATGCCCCATCGATAGCCGGCGCTCGGCTACCAGAAGCTGAACGTCGGAAGGGAGACGAAGAAGCCGGATCGTGTTCGTGATCGTGGTGCGATCCTTGCCGGTCCTGGTGGCGATCTCTTCGTGACTGAGGTTCATGTCGCGTGCTAGCCGCTCGAGAGCCTGAGCCAATTCGATGGGGTTCAGGTCTTCACGCTGAATGTTTTCGACGAGGGCTAGCTCTAGAAGACGATTGTCGGTGTAATCTTGGACCAAGGCCGGAACTTCTGTCAAACCAGCGATTTTGGCTGCCCTCAGCCTCCGTTCTCCGGCCACCAACTCATACCGCGATCCCTTTCTGCGCACCAATAATGGCTGTATTATCCCATTTGTTTGTATTGAGTTGGCTAGCTCCTGCAGGTGCGCCGGATCAAAGACTGTGCGAGGTTGGAGCGGGTTTGGGTCAATTTCGGATATTGAAATCGGGCTGACGAAAGTGCCTTGTTCGGCCGATGATTGATTGGGTTCGGGCCGAGACGTTGCCTCCGGCCTTTGGGGAAGAAGGGCTGACAGCCCTCTACCCAACGCCTTGCGTTGCCCTGCCGACATTGTGCTCATTGGCTAGCACCTCCTTTGCGAGTTGAATATAGCTCTCCGCGCCGCGGGAGCGGACGTCGTATGACAGGATCGGCTTTCCGAAACTTGGCGCTTCGGCTAAACGGATGCTACGGGGAATTACCGTTTGAAAGACGGTTTTGTCAAAAAACGAGCGAAGGTCATTCTCAACCTGACGCGTGAGGTTGGTGCGATCGTCGTACATTGTCAGCAATACCCCCT
>Ga0182024_10006084_pt1 | contig 26654 bp, 26 predicted proteins | sample P32metaG_FD_120480 | JGI IMG/M metagenome (GOLD analysis project Ga0182024, IMG submission 120480) | Permafrost microbial communities from Stordalen Mire, Sweden - P3-2 metaG (Illumina Assembly) | ecosystem: Environmental > Terrestrial > Soil > Wetlands > Permafrost | place: Sweden: Stordalen... | reverse complement strand
GTTCACGCGTCCCAGATCGACCTTGCGACGACGGCCGCGCGCGATCACGGCGACGGCCGCATCGACGTCGTCGAGCGGTATGCCGAGCGAGCGCGCGAAACTGTTGCCGGTTCCGAGCGGGATGAGACCCAGCGTCGTCTTGCGGTGCGCCAGGACGTCGACCGCGTGCGCCATCGTGCCGTCCCCGCCCCCGACGACCACTGCGTCGGCACCCGAGCGGACCGCGCGTTTGACGTGACCGCGAACCTCGCGCTCGTCGGTGCCGACATGCAGGCCGTCGACGGCCAATCCATGCGCGTGCAGCGAACTCTGCAGAGCACCCAGCGCGCGTTCGCTGCGGCGCGACGCGCCGTTGACGACCACGACCACCGTGCGCGGTACTGTGCGGGCTACGGTTGAGGCGCCCACTCGTCGTCGGCGGCGCGGCCGCCGACGTCGGCCACACCGGCCGCGGGGATGCGGTCGTTGAGGTTCAGATCGAGATCCGCCTCCGCGACCGGAGGCGACACGTCGTCGCCGTCGTCGGTCGCTTCCGGGTCCTCGTCGACAATCGCATCCTCGTCTTCGTCATCGTCGACGTCGACATCATCATCCTCATCCTCGATCTCGTCGAGATCTCCGCCGCCGGTCATCCGTCGTTTGCGCCCCCGTGTTCGGTGTTGCCGAGTCCGCCGCCGAGTTCGTCGCCGGTCAGGTTCGCCTGCTGCTCGTGTGCGTCGGCGAGGACCTCGGTTGGCCGCTCGTCGCTGTCGTTCATGCTGGTCCTCGTTCCCCGTTTGGCGGCCGATCCGTCAGTTTTCGCTGGGATGCTGCTGCGGGTCGGCTTGGGGAACGAGCGTACCGAGAAAAGCTCCCAGGATATCCTGGGGTGCGTTGTTCTGCGGACCGCCGATGACGCTCCAGTCGAAGTACCGGTTCACGTCGGACCGCCGCAAGGTCTCCTCGAGCGTCTCGAGGGCCTCGTCGGAGTTGATCATCCAGAGCAGCACGACCGCGTCGACTTCGCGCGCCCGCTCGACCACGTGATAGCGATAGGCCCAGATGACGCCCTCGTCCTCGTCGACGAAGGCTTCGTTCAGCTGCGCGACGCGGTTCTGCAGAAAGGTCGTCGCTTCGTCCGGCCCCAGATCGTACCAGGCATCGCGCGGGATGAAGGTGGTCAGGTAGAACTGCGGCGCCCCGAGTTCGTCGATCGCGTCGGCGTCGTCGTCGTTGTCGTCGTCGTTCTGACCCGGGTTTGAATCGAGGGGCTCCATCCCGGCTGTTCTACGGGCACCTGGCATCGACTCGCCTGCCGGGACGGCGGCGGATGCGACTAGTAGCGCGAGCGGCGGAGCGCAACCGTAACGCCGGGGCCGGCGCCGGCCGCGAAGCGAGCCGCTTCGTCGGCGCGCTGCGCACGGATCTGCACCGCCAGCGCGACGCGATCGGCGGGCACGCGGATCGGGGTCGAGTACTCGCCGTTGCGAATCGGCTCGTTGGCGCTGACGGGAAGCATCGGAACCGAGGCCGAGGCCGGAATGCGGATGACGCCCGGAACCGGCAGCGCCGCCGTCCCTTGCGCACGCATTTGGGCTCCGGCGGGCAGGGCCAGCACGGCGGCCAGCGCGATGCCGCTCAGGGCCGCGATACGACCGAATGAATTCGCCATGTCAGATGTACCCCAGCTTCGGATAGGTCTGGCCGACAATCGCGGTCGGGTCGGCGCCGAGCGCCGAGACGAGATCCGAGACGTAATTGCGGAAATCGACCGAGATCAGCGGATTGCCGTTCGGGTCGAGCTTGGTGAGGTCCGGATAGGCGCCGTACACGCCGGGCTTGACCGGATCGCCGATGATGAAGTGGACCGACGCGGTGCCGTGATCGGTGCCCGCAGTCGAGTTGGCCTGAACGCGCCGGCCGAAGTCGGAGTAGGTCATGATGACGACGTTGCTCGAGAGCGCGTTGGCGGCCAGGTAGCCGTAGAAGTCGGAGATCCCGCCGGACAAATCGGCCAGCAGGGCCGGCTGGCTGTTCGGGTTCAGCTGTGAGGAGTGCGTATCGTAGCCCCCTTGCGAGGCGAAGTACGAGCGCACCGGGGCGCCGGCCTGAATCAGCCGAGCAACTTGCTTGAGCTGGTTTCGCAACGAACTTTTGCCGGTCGCCGGATACGTGGCCCCGGTCGCGGCCGTCGAGTACCCTTTAACGACACCGACGTAATCGGTCGTAGCCTCGGCCAGCGTCCGCGCGAACTCGCTTTGCATGTACTGCGTGGCGTAGCCGTCGTTGGTCGAAAGGCTGCTGAGCCGGTTGACGCAATCGGGTCCGCCATCACCGCACGGGATCGAGAAGTTGCCGATATCGCCGCCCAGCGAAAGGGGCGAGTTCTTCGCGCCGTGTTGGATGATCGGCGACGAGTAGTCGACGGAGACCATCGGCGGAACGGCACCGCCGCCGCCGAGCTGATCGAAGGTCTGGCCGACCCAGCCGGCATTGGTGAGGCCGAATTGATTTACCGAGCCCGTCGCCCAGTCGAACTGCGCGATCTGATGGTCGGTGCGATTCGGATCAACCGGCGGCAACCCGACGCCGGTGAGGACGGCAACCTTGCCCTGCCCGTAGAGGGCGCGCAGCTCGGGCATACCGGGGTTGAACGCATAGTTCGTCGCTTGCGATGCCGGCGTCTGATAGTTCGGGTCGAACGCCGTGCCGGCGGCGCTGATCTGCGCCTGGGTGTAGCCGAGGAAGCCGCCGCCCGGAATCTGACGCAGGTTCGTATACGCTCCATACTGCTTGGTGCTGATGGGGATGACCGTGTTGAGTCCGTCGTTTCCGCCGTTGAGGAAGATCGTGACCATGATCAGGTTGCCCGAGGCCTCGGCGGCAATGCCGCGCATGAGGGTCGGCATCGAGAGCGTAACGGCGGTCGCGCCGCAGAGAAAGCGCCGGCGAGAGTACAGCATGTTCAGTTGACCTCGTATTCCGGCGACGTGAGAATCATCCAGACCGCTCCGTTCACGTTCTTGATGTTGTTGGAGAGATAGTTCTGGAGCAGTGCCTGGAGCTGCGGCGTTCCACCGTCGACGAGCGCGTCGAGCAAGTAGCGCGAGGCCGAACCCGCGTCGATCCCTCCCGTTAAGGCGGTGAGGTTGGTGAAGTCCAGGTTCGTGTCGCACGTTGTGCACAGCGTCGTCGTGCGAATCTCATTACTCAAGTTGGCGCCCGTGCCCCAGTGGTTGAGCAACAGCGAATTGGTCAGCAGCGTCTCTTTGTCGCCGGGCCGGTAGAACGAGAAGACGGTGGGCGGATACCAGTGCTGCTCGTCCATGTTGCCCAGCGAACCGTAGTCGCTGTTATACGGCGTTTTCATCGAAGTCGTGATCGGCGTTGCTTGACTGCCGTTGAGCGACCGGATCGCGTCGACGACGTATTCGATCGGCTCCTTCGTCATCGAACCCTTGCCGGCGTAGAATTCCGGGTCGTTGGCGATCGCCTGCATGACGGTAGCGATCTGCGTCGGGCTCGAAACGTTGGCGTTCCATACCGCCGAGATGCGCGATACGTAACCCGGAGACGGGTTCTCGTTTACGAACCGCTGCAGCAGCTCTTTCACTTGGAAGGGCGCCGTGCTGGGGTTGTTCACCAGCGAGTTGACGACTTTCTGAACGATGGTCGGATCGCCGGTGTCGACGATCGTCTGGCCCATCACCGTGAAGGGTCCCTTGGCGTGCCGCGAGTTGAAAAAGTGCACGCTGTCGACCGTCAGCGGATTCACGAGACCTGGATTCGGTGGCGCTTGCACCTGAAAACCCGTCAACGCCTGTGCAACTTGCTTGACGTCGGGCTCGGTGTAGTTTTGGTTGGGGAGATTCGTGGCCGCGTTCATGACCGGCGTGCCGTCAATATTGAGCTGCGTCACGCCCAGCACGTAGAGCTGCATCAACTCGCGGCCGAAGTTTTCGTTCGGCGGGTTATTCGCATTGGCACCGTTGTTGTTGTTGTTGTCGAGCCAATAGAGCATGGCCGGCTCGACCGCGATGTCGGAAACCAGCTGCCCGAAGTTGCCCAGCGCGTCGCTGCGCACCGTCGCCTCGTAGTGCGCCATAGCTCCGGCGTCGTTGACCTTGTCTTGGCTCACGGCGAAGTGTTCGATCCAGTGCAGGGTGACTTTCTCGAGTAACTGCCGCTTCGAGGCGATCTCCCGCTGCAAAATCTGGCGCTGCAGAATGTTCGCGTAACTATCGTAGCCGTTCATCGTTTGCGGGCTGGTGCCGTAGAGCGGAACCGGCTCCATGTACAGGGCGAGCGCCGAATCGTCGATGCCGGCCGGGTTCAGCTGCTGGGAGAGCCACGCTGCGATCCCGGTCTTGTAGACTGCGGTGACGTTCACCGGCGTATCGGAGAAGCCGAAGCGCCGCAGGAAGTACTGAACGTCCGAACGCGCCAGCGAGGCGGCGCCGACGCTGCGCATCGCGGAGAGGCTGCGGCGAACCCCGCCGGTCTGCGCGGTCGCCGATGCGGCCGACCCCGCGCTGGCCGCGGCCACGTCGGAAACGACGTCCGAAACGACGCGGAAAGCGCCGGCTTCGTGACCGGTCGCCCCGTTAATCCGGAGTACGAGCCGGGCGGCGTTGGCCGGAACCGCGACGTAGCCGCCTTCGCCGATCGCGGCCCAGCCGCTGATCAGCGCGCCGGATGCCGTGGTGAAGGCGACCACGAGCGAGCCGGTCGGGGCTGTGGGCGCGACCCGCGCCGGGGAGAAGGCCGAATGACAGCCGTCCGGGCCTGTCGTGCGGCCGCAGACCCCGTAAGCACCCATCGAAATCGTGCCGCTCGCGGTGATCCGCACGTAGCGGCCGCCGCTGACGTCGACGCCGGCATCTTGACCGGCGTGTCCGCGCGGCACGGCACTCGCGACGTAGGTGGTCGCGAACGTCCGCGCCGGATTGGCGAGCGCGGGCGCTGCTGCCGATAGATAAACGACAGCAATAAAAAAGTAAAGTTGCTGCTTCATTCTCTCCCCTGCGGTCGCTCGTCGACCGAGCGCCATGGTACCATGTGCACGGTAAGACCAGCAACCTCGGGCAGGGTTCGGATGCTAACGGGTCAACGTTACCGTCCAACCTTCGATCGCGGTCGGTTCATTAGGAGTTCAATGCGCAACGTTTGGATCGTCGCTGCCTTTTTGTGTTTGTCGTTTTCGCTGGCATCATGCGGCGGCGGCGGCAGTTCAAGCGGCGGCGGCGGGGGGGGCGGAGGCGGCGGAAAAGGCCCTACTGGCGGGGTTCCTTACGTATTGCCGTCCGCGAATCCAGCCGTTTTGAGCGTGTACTCGATGGATTCGAACCCGCACGGCTTAACGGTGAAAATCGATGGCGCCGCCATCGGTAGCACTCCTGATACTGCATCGCCCGCGTATTCGTCGACTTCACATGTGATAAGCATCATAGCGCCGGGCACGACGCTTCCCTACAGCTTCACCACGGCACAGTCGGCGAGCGGTCCAGTACAGATATTTTACAATTCACTCGTCGACACGGCTGGAAAGATCAGTTCGTTAACGCCGGGGTCCGTACAACGCCGGCCGGAGTTTGCGCGCGGGTCGATCGTGACTCGGATCACCCCCTCGCTGATGGGACGCGCGCTGTATAGCGACCATCGGCTGTCGGTTACGTACGACGCGGCTGCCCTTGGCGGTCGCAGCATCGACGCGATGGAGCGGCGTCACGGCGCCGCCGGTGCGGTCACTCTGAGCCAGGCCGGCGGGGCCATCAGCCGCGTGATCACGCTTGCCGGCGGGCAGCCGATCGCCGATGCACGGCGCGCGCTCGCGGCAGAACCGGGCGTCCTGCGCGTGGACCGGGTCGCGCTTCGGTATCCGCTGGGCGCCGCGGTCTACCCAAACGACCCCCACTTCAACGTGAGCGAGCAGTGGGATATGTACCGGATCAACACGCCGGGCGGCTGGGGCTTCGGCCTCGGTTCACATTCGGTCGCGATCGCGATCGTCGATACGGGTTACGACCCCAACCAGCCTGACGTCGCCCCGAACGTGACCTACTCGGAGCAGGTTCTGGGCGGCAACATCTATTCGGCGTCGGGCTCGGCAAACGACACCGACGGCCACGGTACCGTCGACTCGGGCATCGCCTCGGCCGTGACCAACAACGGCGCGGGCTGGGCCGGCGTCGGCTACGGAGCGGCGCTTCAGGAATACAAGATTTTTCCCGACGGGCCCGGCGCCGTCGCCGACGCGGCCGACGAGTCGGAAGCGATTCGCGAAGCGGTCGCGCACAACGCGAAGGTCATCCTGCTCTCGCTGGGCGGATCGTCCGCGGCGGGTCCGGATCCGGTCGAGCGCGACGCGGTTGCGTACGCGATCGCGAACAACGTGACGGTCGTCGCCGCAACCGGCGACGAGCGCGCCAGCGGCGTCACGACGATCGACTATCCGGCCGGATATCCCAACGTCATCGCGGTCGGGGCGTCGGCGGTCAACGACGCCAACTATCCCGGCGACGGGCTGGCGTCGCCAGAGTACGTGGCATCCTATTCCAACTCCGGACCGGGCATCACGATGGTCGCGCCCGGCGGCGATCCGTCGCCCGCGCCCGACAACGACCAAGTGCACTGGATCGAGAACGCATACACGACGCAGCCGTACAGCGGTACTGCCGCTTGCGCCGCCGGCACCGCCGCTTCGGACTGCGGCGTCAAGATCGCCGGCACGTCTATGGCCGCGGCGCACGTCGCCGGCGCGGCGGGACTGGTGCTCTCACAGAATCCGGCGCTGACGCCGGCGAAGATGATGACTTTGCTGACCGCGAGCGCCGACGACATCGGTGATCCGCTCGAAGGCGCCGGCCGGCTCAACGTCTACCGTGCGATGGCCAACGTCACCGGCAACCCGCTGACGGTACCGGCGAAATACACTCCGGCGTACAATCAATTCGTCGCGTTTGCGTACACCAACGTAGGGGTGAACGCCACCGTCCCGACGATCGCCGACATCACCTACCCGCACGGCGTGCCGGTCAGCGCTGCCGGTACGTTCCGCATCGCCGATCTCCCGGCGAATATCGGCACGTACCGGATCGCCGTGTGGTACGACAGCAACGGAGACGGCGTCATCGATGCCGGCGACTACTTTGCCGTGAGCCCGTTGTGCGCAAAAACGGGTGCCTGCGCCGGCGCGAACGCGCTGGCCGTCAAAGCGATCCCCGCTTCGCCGGCGTTCGGGCTGCCATGAAGTCCGCACCGTCGACTCCCCGGAGGTTTCCGTGAATTCACGCACCGCGCTGCCGCGGCTCGTCCCGGTCGCGGCACTTGTTGGTATCGTGGTCGCGCTGGCTGCCGGTTGCGGCGGCGGCGGAGGCGGTAGTTCGTCAGGCGGCGGCGGCGGCGGCGGCGCGCCGCTGCCGAGTTCTGCGCCGACTTCGGTGACCGCGATGTTCGCGGTCGGCCCGGCGGTGACGCCGACGGCGACCTTTGGGCCGCTGGCCTTCGGCACGTTCGGCAACGTCAGCGGCGCGATCACCGCACCCGTTGCAGGCGCGACCGCGACGGTCACGGCGGTCGTCACGACCACGCTGCCGGCCGGCGTCTCTGCGCCCTCTTCCGTGCTGCGCCGGCCGGAGAACATCAACGGGCAAAACCTCGTGCCGCTCGCTTACGTCTCGTACACGTCGAACGTCGCGACGATCATGGGCGCGACCCCGGCGGTGACGATCACCTTCGCCAGCAGCCCGTCATCACTCTCGTCGTATACCTACGTCGCTCAATACAGCGGCGGCTCATGGACGACCGTCGAGCAAGCGACCGTGAACGGATCCGTCCTGACGATTCCGAGCGGATCGCCCGTGTCGGGCGCCGTCACGTTGAGCAGCACGCCCACGGTGTTCGTGCTGTTCACGGTCACTGCGGCGCTCCCGCATCCGACCGTGAACCCGACCGCCGTCCCGACGTCGGCACCGAGCTCGAGCCCGATTTCCGGAGCGACGGCCGCGCCGCTGCCTGATGCACTGCAGTTCAACGTCAACGGCCTGTACGGGGAAGTGATCGCCAACGGTCTGCCGGCGCCGCGCCAACTCGTGGCGTTGCCGAACGGCGACCTGCTCGTCGGTACGGATGATAAGAGCGGGACGGTCTGGATCGTTCCCAAAGCCGACGGCACCGGTGCGGGCGGGACGCCGAAGGTCTTCGTCACCGTCCCGAATGTCTCGAGTCAGGCACCCGCCCAAGGTCTCGCGTTCGATCCCATCCACAACGAGTTGTACATCGCTACCAACCAGAGCGTGTGGCAAGTGCCCTACCACACGGGCGATCAGTCCGAACCGACCCCAACGGTCGAGATCGCCAAGGTCCGGCGCGGCGGCATTAGTACCAATCCGAACCCCAGCGACGGCGACGTGCATTTCACGAGCTCAGTCGCGATCGTGCCCTCGACGCAAACGCTGTACGTCGGGGTCGGCTCGTCGTGCAATGCGTGCGTGGAGAATAACGACCCGACGCGTGGGACGATTCAGAAGGTCAACGTCAGCACCGGGCAGTCATCCCAGTCGCTCGCGGCGGCGCGATTCCGCAATGCGCTCGCGCTCACCGTCAATCCGGCCACGAACACGATGTGGGCCGGCGGCGCCGGGCAAGACGATCTGCTGCCGCTCAGCGGCTCCGTCGTCCTCAACGACAACAGCCCCTACGACGGGCATCCCTACGAGTTCTTCGATCCGGTCTCAACGCACACCGGGATCCCGGACTACGGCTGGCCCGTCTGCGAGGAAAACAACCATCTGTACAACCCGCTCAACGCGTCCGGCGCCAGCTGCAAAGCCGTGGCGCCGGCGACGACGGGTTCCAACGTGAACGTCGTTCAGCCGGCGGTCGAACTCTTCGCCTACTCCACCATCATCGGCGCGGTGTTCTATCCGGCTAACCAGACCGGCGCGAACGCCTTTCCGGCCGGCGTGCTTCCGGGCGGTTTGGGCGGCGCGTTCCTCAGCATGCACGGTTCGTGGCACGAGTCGGCGGCCAACATGGAGCCGATCGCCGTCCCCGAGCTGGTCTACGTTCCCATGAGCGCCGGCACCGACCGGCCGCAGACCGGCGCGTTCAGCGGATCGACCTGGACCTCGGGCTCGCAGTGGAACACCGTCCTCTACGGGTTCCAAGATCCGATCACGGGGAATCGCGTCGGCCGTCCGGTGGGTCTGGCAGTCGGGCCGACGGGGAGTCTGTTCGTCGCCGACGATTACGCCGGAGTGATCTATCGCCTTCGTCCCGGCACGGCGCCGGGTTCGAAAACCCGACGGCCGCGTTAGGAGGGCACGATCGCTCCGTTCCGTTTCCTGGGTTCGCTCCTGATCGCGGCCGTACTCGCCGCATCGATCGGCCCCACCGCCGCGGATTCCTCGCTTGCGGCCCAGCCCGTCGTCCTGCCCGTGTCGCAGATTCCGGTGGCGCGCGCGGCCGTCGTGCTGCGGCGCCTGTTCCCGGCCGCGCGCATCACGATCGAACCCAACGCGAACGCGCTGATCGTCGTCGCACCGGCGTCGCTGGTGCCGTCGATTCAGGGCGTGCTGGCGGGGATCGACGTGCGCAGTCCGGTCGCGCCGGCAGTCGACGCGATCGCGCTGCAGAACTTGACCCCGGACGAAGCGGTCGCGCATCTGCGCCCGCTCTTTCCCAGCGTGCACATCGCGGCCGGCCCTCATCGCACGTTGCTGCTGCGCGCGACGCCGCAGCAGCTGACCCAGATTCACGCTATCGTCGCATCGCTCGACGTCGCGCCCTCGACTCGGGTCGCGTTCACGCGGCCGGGGAGTTCGGCCGAAGCGTTCCACCTGATGCAGGCCTCGTCGCGGGACGTGGCGCGGTACCTCGCCGCCGCGCTGCCGGGCGCACATGTGTCGATCGCCGGCAGCAGCGTGCTGGTCGTCGGCTCGACCGCCGCGATCCTGCGCGCGCGCAAACTGGTCGCCGAGCTCGACGTGCCGCCGGCCGGGACGCGGTTCACGCAGGTCTATCGCATCCGGTCGGTCGACGCGTCGTCGATCGGCGACCTGCTGAAGCGGTCGTTCCCCGACATCACCGTCAACGTCGACAAAGACGTCAACGCGCTCTCGATCGTCGCGACCATGACCGAACACCGGCGCATCGCCGATGCAATCGCACAGCTCGACGTCCTCACCACGTCGTCCGCGTACGGTACTGCCGGCACGGGCAGCCCGGCCGTCACGATCGTCGGCAACGGTTTCGAAATCTACACGCTGCGCGCGGCGCTGCCGGGGCTCAACGGCAACCCGTCGACCACCGCCAACGACGTCGCGGCCACGGTCACCCAGGCGCTCGCCGCGTCGGCACCCGACCTGCACATCACCGTTTCGGCAACCTCGCAGCAGTTGATCCTCACCGGCAGCCCAACCAGTATCGCGATGGCGCGCGATTTGATCGGCCAGCTCGATGTCGCGCAGAAGCTGGTCGTGCTCGACACGCAGATTCTCGAGATCGACGAAACGGTCGCCAAGGACCTCGGCCTGTCGTTCCCGCAGCCGGTCATTTCGAGCACCTTCAGCGAGGTCGTGCCGACCGATGCCAACGGCAACACGCTGCGGATCGGTCACCTGCAGCCCCTGACGCGGACGCCGCTCTCGCTGCCGGTCCAGTTGAACCTGCTGGTGCGCAACGGGACGGCGCGCGTGCTGGCCGATCCGCGTATCACGACGGTCTCGGGACGCACGGCGACGATTCGAGCCGGCGACACGATCGCGATCGAGACGACGGCCGGCGGCGGCGCGGGCACCGTGGCGACGACCCAGATCCAGACCTTCCAAACCGGCGTCACGCTCGACATCACTCCCATCGTCAATGCCGACAACTACGTCAGCGTCACGCTGCATCCGAGCGTCAACAGCGAAACCGCGATCGTGAACGGCATCCCGCAGATCTCGACCCGCGACACGCAGACGACGGTCGCGCTGCAGGAAGACCAGACGCTGATCATCGGCGGCCTGATTCAGGAGTCGAACCAGCGCACCGACAACAAGATACCGATCCTGGGCGATCTGCCGCTGGTCGGCAGCGTCTTCGGCGAACACGTCGTCAACGGCCAGCGCAACGAACTGATCATCACGGTGACGCCGCACATCGTCGTCCCCGGCGACCACGGCTCGTTCCGCCCGCAGCCCGCGCAGCAGACGATGACGCCGCCGCCGCTGCCGACGCTCCCGCCCGCAACGCGCCTGCCCGCCGCCCGCCCCTCGCTGCTGCCGGTCCTCGCAGCACCGCTGACGCCGGCGCCGGTCGCCACGGCTCCGGTGATCGTGCCGGCGCCGGTCGTCGCTGCCAGCCTTGCGCCGGCGTCGGGCGTTGCGCCGGCAGGCTCGTCGCCGTTCCCGACGCTCAATACTTTCACGTACGGCTCGATCCCTCAGAACAACTTCGCCAAGCCGACCGATCCGGTCCAAATCTTCTACGCGACGTTTTCGCCGACCGTGCTGTCGCGCAATACGGTCGTGCTGCTCAACGTGATCACCTCGACCAACGCGCAGCAAGTGACGTTGACCTATAACACCTTCAGCCAGCAGCTGGCGCAGGTGAACCCCGGCCAATGGCAGGCGCGCTTTCAGATCGGGCCTATGTCGCTGCCGGCGCCACCTGCCAACGTCTCGCTGACGCTGTCGGCGGCGCGCACCTACGGATCGTCGCAGTCGATCGTGGTCCCGGTCAGCGTCACGCCGTGATCGGCCCGCGCGGCCGGCTGTTCGGCCTCGCGCTCGCAGCGCTGATCGCGGCGGCCGCCGGATGCGGCGGCGGCCAAAGCGGGATCATCGTCGGACCGGCGCCGACACCGACCGGCGGCGCGACGCCCACGCCGGCACCGTGCGGAACGCCGATCGCGAACGGCGTGTTCGTCGCGATGGCTTCATACATCACCGCGACTACCGATCCGATCTACGGGCTGATCAACGGCTACGCGCTCGTTGCGACCGACGGCACCTACAGCAACGTCGCGCAGCCGATTCGCGTGCGACCGGGCGACGTGCTCCAGTTCGTGAACGTCGAGCCGGCTCCGACCGCCTCGCAAGCGCCGATCCAGCACTCGGCAGTCAGCCTGCAGGGCGCGACCTTCCCGGCGGCGACCCCGAGCCCGAGCCCGACGCCGACTCCGCTTTCCAGCGCATCGCCGGGCACGACGCCCGGGCCGACGCCGGCACCGATTTTCACCAGCAGCGCGCAGTCGCCGATCGGCAGTTCGATCTCGACCGCGCTGTGGTCGACCGGACGCGTGCCCGCCAGCGCGAGCGACACGCTCTGCTACTCGCAGAGCTTCACGACGCCCGTTCAGGGCACGTACGCGTTCGGCGATTACGACTACTATGTTTCAACCAACATGCGCGACGTCATCATCGTCACCAGCAGCGCGACCCAGTCGCACGGGCGAACTCCGGCCGGCCTGATCCGCGCGTTCCCGAACCGCTAGTCGTACACGCCGCGCAGGCTCCAGTCGGTGCCTTCGCGCGCGATGCGCACCAGCGCGCCGTCGTCGAGGCAGACGTCGTACTCATCGCGCGCGAGCGGCGTGCCTTCGCCGGTGGCGGGTCCCCACCAGCGCTCCTCGGTGCGCCATGGTCCGGCGACTTCGACGACGTGCTGCGGCGGCGAGCCGACGAAACGTGGCATCCCGTCGAGGACGCGCACGTCGATGGTGCGCGGTGCGACCAGCCGTAACTGCAGCGTTGCGGCGGCCGGCAGCGGCGGCGGCTCGAGGCGCGGGCCGCGCGTTGCGAGCGACTCGAGGGTGAACGTCTCGAGCGCGTAACGCCGCTCGATGCGCGGGCCGTCGACGACGCGGGCGCGCAGCGCGCGGCCTTCGCCGAATGCGGCATCGAGCCGTGCGAGCACGATGCCGACGGCATCCGGATCGGGATCGCCGGCAGCGAACAGCGACATCACGACCCCGCCGCCGGCGAGTTCTTCGGCCGCCAGACGCAAACCGACGACCGGTGCTTCGAGCGTCACCCCTTCGAGCCGCGCGCGCAGCAGGTCGAACAGCGTCGCCGGTACCGCGGTCGGCTGCGCCACGCGCGTCGTCAGCACGCGCGTCTGCGCATCTTCGCACTCGAGAGTCAGCACCAGCCGGCCGGCGCGTTTGCCTGCCGCCGTAAGATCGTCGACCACCCAGCCGACCAGCGTGCGCAGCGCGAAGAGGACCTGCTCTTCGGAGGTGGCCTCGCCTTCACCGTAGAGCATGCGGTCGACGCGCAAAGCGCGCGTTCGCGGTTCGAGCGGCCGGTCGTCGATGCCGCGCGCGCGGTCGTGCCAGGCCGCCGCCGCGGCGCCGAAGCGGCGGACGAACGGCCCGTGCGGCAGCGCGGCGAGTTCGCCCAGGGTGGTGACGCCCAGCAGCCGCAGCCGCTCGCAGATGCCGCCGTCGATCTCCAGCAGCTCGAGCGGCAGCGGGGCGACGAACGCGGCTGGATCGCCGTCGCAGACGATCCCGTCGCCGCGCCAGGCGGCGGCTGAGGCGACGAAACGGTTGGGGCCGCACGTCGTGCGCAGCGGCAGATCGAATCCCGCCAGCGCGCTGCGGACGGCTGCGATCCAGCCGGCCGGGTCGCCGCCGATTCCGTGCATCTCGAGAAACGCGCGGCCCAAGCCGCCGTCCTCGACCAGCGGCGAGGCGGCATCGAGCGCGTCGAGGACCTCGCTCCAGACCCGCGCGTCGACGATGGAATCGTCGAAGGCGGTGCGGGCGTCGTGGGCGACGGCCTGGGCCTGGACCAGCGTCATCCCGGGCCGCACGCCCAGCGCCGCCGCGGTCAGGGTGCAGTCGACCACGCGTCCCCGCTCGATCCGGTCGGCCAGAATCAGGGGTTCCTCGAGCGCGATTCCCGGGTTCGTTGCCCGCGCCACGGCGAGCCGGAAGGCCGGAATCCAGACGCACACGATCGGCATGGGAGCGTCAGAATAGCGAACATATGTTCGATTCGTCAAGCCGAAACGTACTTGGCTTATCCTCCCCTCGGGGGAGGGGTTAACTTGCTGCAAAGGGTTCGCATTATGCTGGACATACCCCTCCCCCCGAGGGGTATCCTAACAGCATGAGTTTCGCAACATTGTGCGCCTTGCTCGCGGACGAAGACGGCGCGACCTTGGTCGAGTACTCGCTCGTCGTTGCGCTGATCGCCGTGCTGTGCATCGCCGCCATCAGTTTTCTGGGCGGAAAAGTAAGCCACTTATTCAGCACGATCGGGTCCTCGGTCGCCGCTGCCTGAGCGCCCGTAACGCGGGCTGCGGCGGCTGCGTTTCCAGGGCGTGCACGTCGCGATTCTCGCGGCACTTCTCGCGGTGCTGCCCACCTACGGGCCGATGGTCGCGCCGCCGGCGACGCCGCCGGCCGGGATGCGGATCCCCGTCAGTCCGGACGAGGCGCTGATCCTCAAGTCGAACTCGACCAATACGGCCGGCTACCGGCTGCGCGTCTCGACCGACGGGTGGACCACGCTGCAGCAGGGCGATGTCCCATTGCGCAAACGCGTGTCGTCGGCGCTGGTGAAGCGGTTCTTCGCCGACTTGCGCGCGGCCGGACCGCTCGACCGCATCGCGATCCGGCGCTGCATGAAGAGCATGTCGTTCGGGACGACGCTGCAGATCGTGTATGAGGGCAAGACGTCGCCCGACATCTCCTGTCCCAGCGGAGCGCAGCAGCTCGTCGGGGACGCGTTGGCGCTCGCCGACGCGGCCGGCGTCACGCTGACCGCGCGGCCGCTGCGCGGCAACCTGTAGGGCATCCCTGGAGTATGAGACCGGCCTGAGAGCGCGGTGAGCGTTCTCTGAGATCGCGTGAATTCGCGGAGCGCCCCGCGTACGATGCTGGTGGACATCGTTCCACGCCATCATCATCCGTTTTCCGGAGGCTTCATGTTCACCAAAATCGTCCTGTCCACCGCGCTTCTGGCCGCCTTTGTGGCGCCGCTCGCCGCCAACGCGGGCGAAGTGCAGAACCGCATCAACAACCAGAACGGGCGCATCAATGCGGGCGTGCGCAACGGCTCGCTGACCTACGGCGAGTATCATCGCCTCGACCGTTCCGAGGATCGCATCCAGGCCCAGCGTAGCCGCGACCTGCGCAACAACGGCGGCCATCTGACGCCCGGTGAGTACCACTCGCTCAACCACCGGGAGAACAATCTCTCCGACCGCATCTACTTCGACAAGCACAACCAGGCCCGTCAGCATTAGTGGATCGCTGACGCGATCCGTCGCATTTGGGCTTCGCCCAAGCCGCCCTCAATGGATGTCAGCGTGCGCTCGCGCACGTCGACCAGCGGCGGACGTTCTTCGAACGTGTCGCATCGCACCAGCGCGTCGCCCACCGGGGCGGCGCGTTTGTGTTTGCGCACCACCGCGCGCAGATCGAAGCCGGCAAACTCGCCGAGGTGACCCGCGGGGCCGTTCCAACGCACGCGTTCGAGCGCCGTTTCGAGTCGCACCGTTGCGACGTACCGCAGTTCGATCGAGGCTTCGTCGCCGACGGCGACCAGCAATGCGTTGGCGCGGTGGGTCAGGCTCGCCAGCCGGCTCCAGGCCGCCGACCCGGTCCCGCGCCCGCTGGGGAGCGTCGGCAGCACGACGACCGTGAAAGCGCCCGAACGAACGATGATGTCGGCGGCGCGGACGGCGGCGACCGGTTCGGTCACGGGGACGACCAGCAGCCGGTCGAGGCGCACCCCCGCGGCGGCCAGGGCCGGCGGGAAAAGATCGACGCCGATCAGCGCGCCCAAACCGCGCCGGGTCGCCGCGGCGAGCAGCCGCGCCGCCAGCGTGCTGCGCCCGGAGCTCGGCGGGCCTTCGAGGGTCGCGACCGTGCCGCGCGGGAACCCGCCGCCCAACACCGCATCGAGCGCCGCCAGCCCGGTGCCGACCAGCGCCTCGTTGCCCAGGACGAAGGCCGCCGCCGTCGCTTCGCGATGGTCGCGTTCGAGCCGCTCGCGAAGCGCAGCGAAGGCGGAATCGACGCTCATGGGAGACCCATCCTAATCGAACATATGTTCGATGTCAAGGAGGCGGGTGCTCGAGGGGAAGGGACAACCGCGAACCGCAGGGATGATGCGGAGAGCCCGTGACCGCACTTCCGACCATCTCCGCCTCGGCGATCCACGTTTCGCCGTTTCTCTACGTCGACCGTACCCTCGCCAACGGTTTGCGCGCCATCGTGATCCCGGACCGCCGGGTGCCGTCGGCGGCGATCAACGTTGCGTACCGCGTCGGCGGCAAAGACGATCCGGCGGGGCGCTCGGGCTTCGCGCACCTCTTCGAACACCTGATGTTCAAGGGTACCTCGCGCACCGCGCCCGAGACGATCGACCGGCTCACCGAAGACGTCGGCGGCTTCAACAACGCCTTCACGACCGAAGACATCACCAACTACTACGAAGTCATTCCGTCGAATCACCTCGAGCGGCTGCTCTGGGCCGAGGCCGACCGGCTCGCGTCGCTGACCGTGAACGAAGCGAACTTCGCCACCGAGCGCGAGGTGGTGATCGGCGAATACGATCAGCGCATCCTGGCCGAACCGTACGGTCTGCTCGACGAACTCGTCAACCGCGAAGCCTACCGTGTCCATCCGTACCGGCGCGGCGTGATCGGCAGCCCGGCCGAACTCAACGCTGCCGCACTCGACGACGTGGTCGCTTTTCACGCGACCTACTATCGGCCCGACAACGCGGTCGTCGTCGTCGCCGGCGACTGCGACGTCGAAGAAACGTTCGGCTGGATCGAGCGCTACTTCGGCCGCATTCCGACGCCGTCCTCACCGATTCCGCGCGTGCGCGTCGTCGAGCCGCCGCAGACCCAAGAGCGCAGCTTCACCCACCGCGCCGCGAACGCGCCGCTGCCGGCACTCGAAGAGGCGTATCACATTCCGGAAGCCGCGCATCCCGATGCCCCCGCGCTCGAGGTGCTCGAAGCGGTTCTCGGTGCGGGACGTTCCTCGCGGCTGTACACCACGCTCGTCTACGAACGCCAGCTCGTGACCAGTGCCTGGGCGTCGGCCGATCTGCGTCAGCAGCCGGGACTCTTCGGCCTGCGCATCACCTGCGCGCGCGGCATCGCACTCGCCGACGCCCGCTGGGCGCTGCACGAAGAAGTCGAGCGCGTGTGCAGCGAGCCGCCCTCCGAACTCGAGCTGGAACGGGTCCGCACCCAGATCGCCAGCGCCCTGGTGCGGGCGCGGCAGACGAACAACGGCGTCGCGATGGCGCTCGCCCGCGCGACGACGGAACGCGGCGACCCGGCGGTCGTGAACACCGATCTCGAGCGCTACCTCGCGGTGAGCGGCGCCGACGTGCAGCGCGTGGCGCGCACCTATTTGAGGGTTGAGAACCGCACCGCCATCGAGTACCTGCCGGCGTGAACGACGGTGCGCCGGTGATGCCGGCCCCGGGCCCACCGCGCGATGCCGCGATACCGGCGGCCGTCGAACGCACGCTCGACAACGGGCTGCGCGTGGTCGCGTTCGAGCAGCGCAATCTGCCGCTCATCGCGGCGCAGCTCATCGTTGGCTGCGGCGGCGCAGCCGAGCGGGAAGAAGAGGCCGGCCTCTCGGCGATGGTTGCCGCGCTGCTGACGCAAGGGACGACGCGGCGCAGCGCGACCGAGATCGCGGCCGCGATCGATGCGCTCGGCGCGCGGCTCGACGCCGGTTCCGGATACGATGCCTCGGTCGTGAGCGTGAGCGCAACGACGCCGGCGTTTGGGCAGTCGTTCGCCCTGCTCAATGAAATCGTGCGCGCACCGGCGTTCCTCGCGCGCGAGGTCGAACGCGTGCGCACGAAGTCGCTCTCCGACTTGAGCCTCACCTACGCCAATCCGAGCGCGCTGGCGCGACTGGTCGCGTATCGCGCCGCGTATGCCGGCGCACCCTACGGACATCCGCTGGCCGGGACCGCCGCGACCCTGGCCTCCCTCGAACGCGACCGCGTGGCGTGGTTTCACGAACGGTTCTACCGGCCCGACGATGCCACGCTGGTTATCGGCGGCGACCTCACCGTCGACGAAGCGTTCGCGTTCGCCGAGGGTGAGCTCGGCAGTTGGCGCGCACCGGACTCGCCGCGCTGCGCGGTACCGGACGCGGTGATTCCGCCGCCGCGAGCGCGGGTCGTGATCGTCGACAAGGCCGAGTCGGGACGGACGGCGCTGACCGTCGGAGGGGTGACGATCCCGCGCCGTTCGCCCGACTATGCAGCGGGCGTGGTCGCAAACGCCGTGCTGACCGGATACAGCGGGCGCGTCAACCAGGAGATCCGCGTGAAGCGCGGGCTATCGTACAGCGCCAGCACCTCGTTGCCGGCGCGGCGGCTGCCCGCGCTCTTCACCGCCTCGACGCTGATCGACCACGGGCGCGCCGTCGAAGCGACGGAGGTGATGCTGGCGACGCTGCGCTCGCTGGTGGACGCACCGGCCGGCGACGACGACTTGATCAGCCGCAAAGCGACCGTGACCGGCGGGTTCTATCGCGGCATCGAAACGATCGACGGAATCGCGAGCGCGCTCGCGGAGCACGTCCTGTTCGATCTGCCGCTCGACGAACTGCCGCGTTTCCCGGGTCGCATCGCCGCGGTCGATGCGTCGGCGGTGCGGCGTTTCGCCGCCCGCTGGCTGGTCGACGACCTTTGCGTCACGCTGGTCGGCGACGCGTCACGGTTCGCGGCCGACTTGGCGCGAACGCGCGACGTGCGCATCATTCCGGGCGACCAGCTCGACCTCGGTTCGCCGGCGCTGGAAGCCGAAGTCGTGCCGGTTCCGCCACTGCTCGACGCGGATGCGGTATCCTAGGACGCATGCCCGCTTCGACCACGGTCCGCCGCCTCGCCGACCGCGCCCGCTACGATCGCGCGACGCTCGACGCGATCCTCGACGGCGCCTACGTCGCGCACGTCGGCGTCGTGGTCGACGGCGCGCCGGTCGTGCTGCCCTTCGCCTGCGCGCGCGTCGGCGACGAGCTGGTGCTGCACGGTTCGAATCGAGCCGGGACGCTGACGTCGATCGCTGACGGCACGCCGGTGTGCGCGACGGTCACGCTCGTCGACGGGCTGGTGCTGGCGCGCAGCGGCTTTCATTCGTCGATGAACTATCGCTCGGCCGCCATCCACGGCGTCGCGCGCGTCATCAGCGACCCGGTCGAGAAAGCGCGGCTGCTCGATGCCGTGATCGACCGGCTGCTGCCGGGGCGCCGCGCGCAGATTCGCGGCACGACCCAGGGTGAACTCGAGGCGACCTTGGTGGCGGCGCTCCCGCTGACGACGTTTTCGGCGAAGGTGCGCAGCGGCGGCCCCAAAGACGCGCCGGAAGATCTGAGCGCCACCGGCATCTGGGGCGGCGTAATCCCGCTCGTCACCAGCTTCGGCGAGCCGATCCCCGACGCTGCGACCGCCCCCGGTGTTCCCGCGCCTTCGATCTCACGATAAGTGGATTCGGCGAAGCCGAATCCACTAGGGGACGAGCAGCAGCTTTCCGGTCGTTGCGCGGGCTTCGAGATCGCGCTGCGCCTCCGCTGCCGACGCCAGTGGATAGGCGGCGCCGATGCGCGCCTCGAGTTTCCCCTCGCGTACCATCGCGAACAGATCGCGCGCGCGGCCCAGCACCTCATCGCGCGTGCGGGTGAAATCGCCCAGGGTCGGCCGGGTGAGATACAACGATCCGCCGGCGGCGAGAGCCGACACGTTGATCGGCGGCACCGGGCCGCTCGCGCCGCCGAAGATCACCAGCATACCGCGCGGTTTGAGCACCGCCAGCGAACGTTCCCAGGTGTCCTTGCCGACCGAATCATAGGCGACATCGACGCCGTGCGCGCCGACCAGTTCGCGCGTGACCTCGGCAAAATCGTGTTCGGCGTAGACGACTACGTCGTCGGCACCGGCCGCGCGGGCCAACACCGCTTTCTCGTCGGTCCCGACCGTTGCGATCACGCGCGCTCCGCGCGATTTCGCGATCTGCACCAGCAAAAGGCCGACGCCGCCGGCTGCGGCGTGAATCAGTGCGACCGCTCCGGGTTTGAGGGGAAACGTATCGATCGCGAGATAGTGCGCCGTCATACCTTGCAGCATGAGCGCGCACGCAGTGCGATCGTCGATATCGTCGGGAACCGGGACGACGAAGCGCAAATCGACGGCGTTGAGTTCGGCGTAGCCGCCCGAGGTCGGCTGGGTGTACGCAACGCGCTGGCCGACTTCGATTCCGGTGACACCCTGGCCGACCGCTTCCACCACGCCCGCGCCTTCGCGTCCGGGGACGAACGGTAACGGCCACGGATATACGCCCGTCCGCAGGTACACGTCGATGAAATTGATCCCGGCCGCTGATTGGCGCACCAGCACCCCGCCGGGCGGTGCCGTGGGCGGCGCGATGTCGACGAAGGTGAGGACCTCAGGACCGCCAATGCGGTCGATCCGAATTGCGTGCATGACGGTGTCGACCGCCGGAGCCCGGATCGAGTTTCCGTCCTCACCGGCGGGTAGGAGAACAATATGGAACGACGCGACCTCTATGAGGACGATCTGACCGAAGAACGCTACCCGTCGCCGGAGAAACGCGACGAAGCGGCCGCCGACGAGGTACTCGATCCGGACGTCTCCGGCGGCGACGAGCCGGTCAAGCCGGTCGCGAAACCGAGCCCGCCGCCGAACGAAGGGAATGCCTAAAGGGCGTCCCTAGGGCTTCGACGCCGGGGCCGCGCTCGTGCCCGGCACGCGCGGTAGGGTCGGATCGTTGAGGGCCTCGTCGATCAGCGGTTCGCTGACGGCCGTTGTCGTCGGCACCGGCTCCGCGTCACTGTTGCCGGGCGGCGGCGAACCCGTTTCGTGGACCGGGCCCGTCTCGGTGCGGGGATGCAGCCCCATCGATTCCGCTCGCTCCGCCTCGGTGTCGCCGGGAACTGCGGGGCGATCCGTGCTCTGTTCTGTCATCTAGCCCGCCTTCTGACGCCCGGGGACATACCTGTACCCGCGCGGGGTAGGGTCACTCACGGTCACGCAATGCAACGCCGAAGGGGTGCCGCGGCCGGCCGCCGGGGTGCCGCCTAAGAGCGTACGGCGCCGCTGACCAGCCGGGTGTGGGACCAGCGTTCGAACGGCTGCACGTGCCGGAAGAGCGAGAACCAGCCGACGATGCCGATCAGACTCAAGAAGAGCGAAAAATAGCGCGCCAGCGCGCGCCCGATGCCGACGCGGCCGCTGCGGTCGGCATCGACGACGCGAACGTCGGAAACCATCATCCCGAAGGTCTGTCCGATCAGCGCCACCAGCAGCACGACGTACAGCAAGAAGGCCAGCATCAGCAAGCCGTTGTCGATACCGATCGCCACCGAGCCGTGCCCGTTGGCGAACGTCGCGACGACGTTCTTCACGGCCGCCGGCGCAGTGGGGTCGGCATTGAGCGCCTTGACCGCCGCCGGGTCGGGCCCGACGCGAACGAGCGAACCCGCCGCAGGAGCGAGCACCTGAATCACCATCAGGTCGATCGCGAGCGCCCAGGCGCGCCGCCAAAAACCGGCGTGGACCGTCTCGCGCTGCTCGCCTGGCGCGAGCGGCTGCCGGGCATTGGCGGCGAAGCGGTGCGACCACAGCAGGTAGAGCGGATCGCGCGCGAAGCGATGCAGCGCGGCGACGCGGTTCGTCGCGTACGGCGTCGACGCGGTCCACTCGCCCAGCCGCAGTGACGGCTCGGCGCGCAGTTCCTTGAGCTGCTCGGCGAAGGCGCCCAAGTCGATCTTGCGGCCGATGGCGTGGAACGACGTCACCGCGATCGCGCGCTGCGCCGCCTCCAGCGATCCGCAGCACACCAGGCCGACCCGGTCGGCGGTGTAGTCGATTTTGCGCAGCCAGGCGCCGAAGGCGATCGCGATCACGCCGTTCTCGCGCCCGTTCGAACTGAGCAGCGAGGTGTATTTGGTGTTGCCCGCCGCGATATGCCCGAGCTCGCGGCCGATCAGGAAGCGCAGTTCGTCGTCGGCGAAGTGCTCGACGTACTGCGCGGAGAAAACGATGGCGTAGGGGTCGCCGGTCCCGATGCCGACGACGGGCACGAACGGATCGTCGCGCACGAACACGTGCGGCGTCGGCAAACGCAGCATCCGCGCACATTCCTCGACGACCGCATAGATATGGCCGAACTGTCCTTCGTGCACGCGCAAACCGCCGCCCAGCAGCCGCCCGCGGGCGAACGAGACGTAGACCATCGCCACGACCAGCAAGAGCCCGAGCTGCTGCCAGGTGATCTGATGCTGGAAGATCCAGCCCAATACGACGATCGTGATCGGCAGTGAGGCCAGCGTTCCCCAAAACGTCCGGCTCTCGCCGCGCACCCGCAACGACTCCGGTCCGCGGAACGGTGAGGTCGTCGTCGGCGCCTGCACGGACCCTCCTACTTCAGCATGAAGCCCGAACGGTGGGCTTGGCGTTCGTAGGCGAATTTTCCGTCCTTGAGCACGTAGAAGTAGCAGTTCGGATCGAGCACGTCACCGGTCGGACCGAAGCTGTACGTGCCGGTCATGGTGTCGAACGACCCGCCGTTCGAGAGCGCGCGAATCATGTTGAGCCGGTTGGTCGCGCCGCTGCGCTGCTGTGCGAGCTGGATCAGCTGGACGGCGGCGTAACCGTACGCCGCCACTGGGGAGAGGGGGCCGTAATGCCCCTGATAGTCGCGCAGGTTGAGGGCGGTCGTCGGCGCGAGCGGATAGTAAGGTACGGCCGACGACACGACCATGCCGTCGGCGAGCTTCGCGTACAGCTGCACGGTGATCGGATCGAAGAAGCCTTGGGTTCCCACGAAACGGCCGGCGTAGCCGGTCGAACGCAGGGCGCCCATCAGCGGCCCCATGTCTTCCGCGTTGCCGGCCAGCACGACGCAGTCGGGAAGCCGCGCGACGACCGCGGCCGCCGCCGCGGTGTAGTCGGGTTTGTCCAGCGAAAAGGTCGAGGAGTTCGCGGTGACGTGCAGCGCGCTCGCGCGGCGGACGAATCCGGCCGCGACGGCGGGACCGTAGTCGCCGTCCTGGGTCACGACGTAAGGCGCTTTCGAACCGGTCGCGATGACGTAGTTCGCGACCAGCGCACCCTCGTCGCTGTCGCGGATCGGCAGCCGGAAGACGTTCTGATAACTGCGCGCGGTGATGCGGTCGTCGGTAACGGTTGGAACGATCAGCGGCATCGTCGCTTGGGCGTACACCGGTTCGGCCACCAGAGTCGCGGCAGCGCTGAGGTGGCCGATCACGGCCAGCGTGGCCGGATTGCCGCAGGCGAACGAACTCTTCACCGTCGCGTCGGAAGCGCGATTGCCGTCGTCGTAGGCGTCGAGGATGAGGAAATCGTTGAACGACGCGCGCTGATCGTTCAGGTACCCGACCGCGGCGCGGATGCCGCGCAGCAGTTCCATTCCGACCCCGCGGTCCTCGCCGCTCTGTGGACACACCGCTGCAATCCGCAGCGTCGGCGTGAACGGCGAGGTGAGAAACGGCTGCGTGGGCTGCGTCGGTGTTGCCGCGACCACCGCGGCCGCTCCGGCGAGAAACGATTCGCGATTCATCGCGCGAGATACGACGCGAGCGTCGTGCCGAGGAACGCGACCGAGAAGGCCATGTTGGTCACGAAGACGCGGTCGTTGAGCGCGAAGACATCCTGCGCCAGCGCGATCAGCCGGTCTTCGTAGAGGGTGACCGCCGCGGCCAGCGCGACACCCGCATAGTACAGCCAGCCGGCGGCAGCGAGCACGCCGGCGCCGAGCAGCGCCAGCGTCATGGTGAGGTGCAGCAGAATCGCCCACAGGCGCGCGCTGCGCTCGCCGAAACGGGCCGGGAACGACCGCACGCCGAGCTTGACGTCCCACTGCAGATCCATCAAGGCGTACAGGATGTCGAAGCCGGCCACCCAGACCGTCACCGCGACGAACAGCAGCAGCGCCGGGACGGTGACCGTTCCCGCAACCGCGACGTACGCACCGAGCGGCGCGCACGCGTCGACCGCGCCGAGCACGAAGTGGACCAGCCACGTGAAACGCTTGCAGAGCGGATACGCGACCACGCCGACCGCCGCGATCGGCAGCAATTTCAGGCACAGCGGGTTCAGCAGCGCCGCGCTGAGCACCAGCAGCGCCAGCCCGGCCGCGATCGCCCACAGCATAACGGCGGGCGGCAGACGTCCGCTGGCGAGCGCGCGCTGCGCCGTGCGCGGCACCTTGGCGTCGAGTTCGCGATCGAAATACCGGTTGGCGGCCATCGCCGCCGTCCGCGCGCCGATGACCGCCAGCGTGATCCACAGCAGCTGCCACCACGTCGGCAGACCGCGGGCGGCCATGACGGCGCCGACGTACGCGAACGGGAGCGCGAAGAGCGTGTGCTCGACGCGAATGTCGCGCAGCAAGAGCCGGGCGGCGTTCACGTGACGCGGTCGCTGCGCGGCGCGACGTCGTCCGGCGACGCCGGCGCCTGCGCCAACAGTTTCGCCAAGCGCTCCGGGCCTTGCCCCGACCATGCGTCGGGTGTGCCGATGCGCGTGAGGTCGCCGATGCCGTACTCTTGCCAGCGTGCCGCGACGCGCGCGCGGGTCGCGGCGTCCATGCGAATCTCGGGCGGCCAGTCGCGCTGATAGCCTTCGTCGGCCCGCTTGCGCGTCGCATCGACGCCCAGCTTGGTCCCCAGCGCCAGGTCGTACGAACCGGCATGATCGAGATCGTCGACCGGCCCCGGCATCAGCACGAAGTCGCGCGAGGGATCGACGTTGTTGAGCGCATTCCAAACGACGCCGCGCACGTCGTGCACGTCGATGTCGTGATCGACCACGACGATACAACGCGTCAGCATCATCATGTGTCCCAGGCCCCAAAGCGCGTTCATCACCTTTTTGGCCTGGCCGGGATACGATTTGCGGACCGCGACGATCACGAGGTTGTGAAACCCGCCCTCGACCGGCAAGTTGTAGTCGACGATCTCGGGGACCACCATCTGCAGCAGCGGGAGAAAGAGCCGCTCCGTTGCCTTTCCGAGCCAGGCGTCTTCCATCGGCGGCTTCCCGACCACCGTCGCGCCCCAGATCGCATCCGGGCGGTGGGTGATCGCGGTGACGTGCAGCGTCGGGTAGAGATCGGCTGCGCTGTAGACGCCGGTATGATCCCCGAAGGGGCCTTCGACGCGCAGGTCCTCGTTGTCGACGTAGCCTTCGATCACGAAGTCGGCGTCGGCCGGCACGTCGATGTCCTGCGAGACGGCTTTCGTCATCCGCAGCGGCTTGCCGCGGAGAAAGCCGGCGAACGCGAGTTCGTCGACGATCGGCGGCAGCGGCGCGGTGGCGGCGTAGGTCAGGGCCGGATCGCCGCCCACGGCGACGGCGACAGGGATGCGGCGGCCCCAGCGCGCGGCATGCGCGCGGCCTTGCTTGTGGCGCTGCCAGTGCATGCCGGCCGTGTTCGTGTCGTAAATCTGCACGCGGTACATGCCGACGTTGGGGCGTTTGGTTTGCGGATCGTAGGTGAACACCAGCGGCAGCGTGATGAACGGGCCGCCGTCGAGCGGCCAGGTCGTCAGCGCCGGCAACGCGTGCAGATCCGGCGGATCCATCACCACCTGCTGCACCGGTGCATCGCTGACGCGGCGCGGCATCACCGACGCGCCGACCGCGGCCAGGTCGGCCAAACGCATCACTTTGCCGCCGAAGGTGTCGGGCAGCGCGAGGTCGATCGTGGCCCGCAGCCGCGCTTCGACCTCGGCCAGCGACTTCGAGCCCAGCGCGAGCGCCGTGCGCCGCTCGGTTCCGAACGCGTTGGTGAGGACGGGGAAGCGCGAGCCGCGGATGCTGCGGAAGAACAGTGCCGGGCCGCCGGCTTTCACGACCCGGTCGGTGATCTCGGCGACCTCGAGATACGGGTCGACCTCGACGTCGATCGTCGCCAGTTCGCCCGCGGCCCGGAGCGCGCGGACGAAGGCGGACAGCGATTCGAAGGCCATTCGAAGAACCTTGGACAGGTCATGGCACAGTTCATCGCGCTGCTCAAGCGCAACGTCGACCAATACCCCGCCGAAGCGTTCACCGCCGAGCTGCTCGAGGCCGAGGCCGAGCGCGCTCGCCGGCTCTACACCGAGGGACACAACCGTGCGATTTGGGGCCGCGGGGACGTCCCCGGCGCGGTCATTCTCATAGAAGCGGCGTCGATCGACGATGCCAAAGCGGGGCTCGCGTCGCTACCGCTCATTCAGCGCGGCATGCTCCTAATCGAGAGCTTGGTCCCGTTGGTGCCGTACCGCGGCTTCGCGCCGCGCTCGGCATAGGCGACAAGGCCCTCCAAAACCCTCCGTACCCTCCGCCGCTGGTCGCTTCGTTTTGCGGTCGGCGGGGGAGGGGACTCGGTGGTGCGGCGAGCGCGGCCTCAAGCGATCGCTATATCGACAGCGCTCGCGCTTAGGGTTTGATCTGACGGATGACGTCGTTGGACGTGTCGGTAACGTACAACTCATCGTCCGCCGAGTCATATGTGATGAATTCCGGATAGTAGAAGAGCGCGCTCGTGCCGGTACCGTTAGCCCACGTCGGCGACTGCCCGCAGGTGAGGTGATTTCCAGCGATCGTCGTTACGGCACCTGCGATCGTGACCTGACGGATCGCGCAGTTGCTGGTATCCGTAACGTAGAG
>Ga0182024_10006083_pt1 | contig 26655 bp, 18 predicted proteins | sample P32metaG_FD_120480 | JGI IMG/M metagenome (GOLD analysis project Ga0182024, IMG submission 120480) | Permafrost microbial communities from Stordalen Mire, Sweden - P3-2 metaG (Illumina Assembly) | ecosystem: Environmental > Terrestrial > Soil > Wetlands > Permafrost | place: Sweden: Stordalen... | reverse complement strand
TAGTTCGCCACGCCATCTCGCCCGCTCCTCGGCGGGCGTTCCTTTACACTGCCGCACTCGCTCCGCTCGCGCGGCAGTGTAAAGGATGTCGTGATAACAACTGTAAAGAATGTCATGGAACAGAACAGGTAAACCGCTGCGCCACCCAAAATCAAAAGCAAATTTGAGTGTTTCCGCAGCCTGCCAGGGTCACGGGGATTCTTGACCACAGGGAACACAGAGGAGCACCTGAGAGCACGGGGAACACGGGGAATTACTTCTCTCGCTGAAAGCGGTAACGGCCGCCTCTGTCTTTTGCCACCTGCTCTGCCACTTTCAGAAACGCTCTACCGGCGTGCGACAACCCGGATTCCTGCCGGTACACCAGGCGCAGCTTGCGCTGAAAATGCAGGTCGCGCACCTTGACGCGGACCAAGTCGCCGCGGACGATCTCATCTTCCACGCTCATCTCCGGCACCAGCGCCACGCCCTTCCCCATGCACACGAAACGCTTGATGGCTTGCAGCGTGGGCAGTTCCACGTCCATGTGTAAGGGAGTCTTGTGGTGGCGGAACGCTTCGATCACTTTCTCGCGATACGGCGATGCGACGATGTGGGCCACGAACGACTCCGCGCCCAGTTGCCGAATGCCGACTTCGCCCGCGGAGGCGAGCGGATGACCGGGAGGAACGATCAGCGCCAGTTCGTCCAGATAGACCACCGTCGATTGCAACTGCGGTTCCTGCGGGTCGTAGGAGAGCATCCCGAGCTCCACATTATGCTTGAGCACATCGTCCGGAATGTGACTGCCGAGCGAACGCCGCACTGTGATCTTAATTGTCGGATGCAAGCGGCGGAACTCGCCCAGCACCGGCAACAGGTAAAGCGCGGTGAATTCATTGGCGGCGATCACCAGCTTGCCTTTTTGTAATTCGCGCATCTCCACCAGCGCGGTCTGCGCGTCCTGGCGAAGATTGAGCAACTTCTCGGCATATTCCTGCAAGACGCGTCCGGCATCGGTGAGGACTCCGTCGCGGGAGGACCGGTCGAACAGCGGCTCGCCAATCTCCAGCTCCAGTTTGCGGATGGTCTGGCTGACCGCCGATTGGGTGCGAAACAGCTTTTCGGCCGCCCGCGAAAACCTGCGTTCGCGAGCCACGGTGAGGAAGACTTCGAGTTGCGCAAGGTCCATAGAGCAGGTCTCAGGTCCCAGGTGGCAGGTCTCAGGTTCTTCGGCAGATCGGCTCCCCGACGCGTGAGAGTCTGCGAACTGACACCTTTTTGATTATCGATACTTTATAAGCCACACTAATAGTATCACTATAACTAATGATTCGGTTACTATAATAATCTTTTCTTTCGCCTTAGTCCCCCGATAGAGTACAGAGAGAGAGACAAATTCTTGGAGGAATGGAATCAATGGATCGTCCGCATATCACCATCTTCGACACCACGCTTCGTGACGGCGAGCAGTCGCCGGGCTGCAGCATGAATGTGCAGGAAAAGCTGCGACTGGCCCAGCAACTCGACCGCCTCGGCGTGGACGCGATCGAGGCCGGGTTCCCCATCGCCTCGGATGGCGACTTTGAAGCGGTACAGCGCATCGCCGCTTCGGTGCGGCGTCCCATTATTGCCGGGCTGGCTCGTGCTTGTACCGGCGACGTCGACCGCGCCTGGCAGGCGTTGCAGGGGGCCGCGCGCCCACGCATCCACGTTTTTCTGGCAACCTCCGACATTCATTTGAAGTACAAGCTGCGGATCACCCGTGAGCAGTGCCTGGAGCAGGCGCGGGAAGCGGTTCGGCACGCCAAGTCGCTCTGCACGAAATCAGGATGCGGCGACGTTGAATTCTCTCCCGAAGATGCAACGCGTACCGACGTACCATTCCTCTGCCAGGTCGTCGAAGCGGTCATCACGGCCGGCGCCACCACCGTCAACATTCCCGACACGGTCGGTTACAGCATGCCCGAGGAATATGGCCAACTGATCCGGATCTTGCGAGAGAAGGTGGCGGGAATCGAAAGAGTAACGATCTCCACGCACTGCCATAACGATCTCGGCCTGGCGGTGGCGAACTCACTGGCGGGAGTGCAGGAGGGCGCGCGCCAGGTGGAGTGCACCATCAACGGCATCGGCGAACGCGCTGGCAATGCATCTCTGGAGGAAATCGTCATGGCCATGCGGGTGCGGCCCGACCGCTATGCTTACGAAACCACAATCGCCAGCGAGCAACTCTACCCTTCCAGCCAGGTGTTGGCGGAGATCACACGGGTTCCGGTGCAACCTAACAAAGCAATCACCGGGCGCAACGCATTTGCGCACGAAGCTGGAATTCACCAGGATGGCATGCTAAAGAATCCGCTGACCTATGAAATCATGTCGCCGCAGTCGGTGGGCGTACCCGATTCACGATTGGTGCTGGGCAAGCACTCCGGCCGTCATGCGCTGGCCCTGCGCTGCGAACAACTGGGACACCAGTTTGAGCGCCGCGAGCTCGATGAGGTCTATCGCAAGTTTGTCGTTCTTGCCGACCGGATCAAGAAGGTCCAGGACAGCCATTTGCTCGAACTGATCCAGGATGTCGTCAGCGGGAGCGCCAGCAACAGCAATGCCGCCACCAGCCAGACAAAGAAGTTTCCGCCCGCAGCGGCCACTTTACCTTTCCCGCGCGCCCTCCCCGCTGTCGTGGGAGTTAATACCGGAGTCAATCCGGGGGTCAATCCCGGAGTCAATCCCAATGACGCGCATGCGGCTCATATATTGGGCAGCGCTGGCCAGGCACAGGTGTCAATCGCGTTCGCCGATCGTCACGGCGAGCAGGAAGACTATCTTTGGGGTGTGTGAGCACGGTTTGTGTAACTGCCCCAATAGTAAAGAAACGTAAATGTCCGAAACGGGCGTACTCCTGCGGTCAGCTCTCGTTTATTCTTTCGTAAACGTCCTTTCGGAGACAAATCGAGAACCCCATGCAACTCCGCGTCACTTCCCTCCCCGGCGACGGAATTGGTCCTGAGGTTATATCCCAAGCGATTTGTGTGTTGGAAGAGGTAGCTGACGGCTTTGGCCACGACCTCGAACTCGACGAAAAAGAGATCGGCGGAGCTGCCCTGGCAAAATTCGGCAATCCGTTGCCCGATGCCACCATTCAGGCTTGCCTCGCCTCACAAGCCGTACTGCTGGGAGCGGTCGGCAGTCCCGACTTCGATCACAATCCTCGCGAGCTTCGCCCGGAAGCTGGATTGTTGCGCCTGCGTCAGGAGCTCGGGGCGTTCGCCAATCTGCGTCCGGCGGTCTATTATCCGCCGCTAGCCACCCGCTCGCCGCTGCGCGAAGAAATCGTCAAAGGAACCGACATTCTCATCGTGCGCGAACTGCTTGGCGGATTATATTTCGGCGAGCCGCGCTCCATCGACGGCGCACCGGGCGCGCGCCATGCGATCAACACCATGCGCTACAGCGAGCCGGAGGTTGAGCGCATCGCCCGCGTCGCCTTTGAACTTGCCCGCACCCGGCGGCACCGCGTGCTCTCCGTCGACAAATCGAATGTTCTGGAGTGCTCGCGTCTGTGGCGCGAGGTGGTCACTCGCATCGGCCGCGATTTTTCCGATGTCCAGCTCTCCCACATGTACGTGGACTCGGCCGCCATGACGCTGGTCCTCAAGCCTGCCGAGTTCGACGTGATCCTCACCGAAAACATGTTCGGCGACATCCTTTCCGATCAGGCGGGAGGGATCGTGGGATCGCTCGGCCTGCTCGCTTCGGCGAGTATTGGAGGCCCGGTCGGCCTGTACGAACCGGTTCATGGATCGGCTCCCGACATCGCAGGGCAGAGCATCGCCAATCCGCTGGGCGCCATCCTCTCGGTGGCCCTGATGCTGGGCCATACTTTTCATCTGCGGAAAGAAGCGGAGTGTGTCGAGGCCGGTGTGATTTCAACTTTGATGGGAGGCTTTCGCACCCGCGATCTGGCGCGTCCGGGTGAGCGCACCGTCTCGACTGAAGAAATGGGCGCACAGATCGCCGAGTTCGTACGCCTGGCGGCTTCTACGAACGGTCGCGCCATGTCGTAACAGTTTGGAGCCGGGCAAAGCCCCGTCACACTTACAATTTTTTGGGAGAATTCACGTCCGCATCCGTGTACTCCCCAGCCATCGCGTACCACCGGATTCGCAAAACTTCCACGAACATGCGCATGCCGTCGCGAAAAGGATTTAGCCGCGTTCCCTCGCTATGCGCCCACACCACCGGAATTTCTTCCACCCGCAATCCCGCGCGGCGGGCCAGAAAAAGAATCTCCGGATCGAACCCCCAGCGTTCAATTTTCTGCCAAGGAAAAATGCGTTGCGCGGCGTCGCGCCGGAAGGCTTTGAATCCGCATTGCGTATCCGCGAAACGCAAGCCCAGAATTACACGCAACACCAGATTGAAGATTCGTCCAAACGCCTGCCGAAGAAGGGACTGGCGCTCAGTCTGCAATTCCGATCGCAGCCAGCGCGACCCGATGGCGATGTCGGCGCCTTCCGCGAGGGCATCGAACAATTTTCGCGCCTCGGTAATCGGCGAGGAAAGATCGGCATCCGTGAACAGGCAAATATCGCCGCGCGCATGCAGCATCCCGTTGCGCACACTATAACCTTTGCCGCGGTTGCCAGGGTTTTCGAGCAGCAAAACCTGGGGATGCAACTTGCCATATTCGCGCACGATCTGTGCTGTATCGTCGCTGGAGCCGTCATTTACAACCAGGATTTCGACGTCCCAATTTTGTTCCTGAACATAGCGGAGAATCTCATCAAGCGTCGGCCGAATGCGCGCGCTTTCGTTATAGGAGGGAATGACGATACTGTAAGTCAAGGTCATTGAATCATTGAATCATTGAGTGGAGTCATTGACTGCGCGCTCGATCGTTCAATGATTCAATGACTCAATGATTCAATGATCTGACGCGGCAGGAAACTCATGATCTCAGTCTCCCACACCCACGGAATCCGCGCCACCGGGGCAGGTGTTAGGTCTCAGGAAAAGCAAAGCGGAATTGCTCTGCAGGGGCGAGGTTTCCTGACCCCAGACCAACATGGAAGCGGCAATCAATTGCTGCGTTGCTCAAAACCGAACATTCTTACTGTTCAACCGTCCTAGCAACTACATCCGCGCTCATGCCAGTCTTCCATCATTATGCCGAGGAAACTCTTGCCCATCTTTGTCACGATGCTCATCGTGCTCTTTTTTCTGTCGAGCGAATGCACAGCCGTGCCGAAACCGCACGTCATCGCTTTTGGAAAATGGATTTCTGCAAAGTGGCCCAACGCCACCGGACAGAAGCTGCTCGACTTGAAGGTGCGTCCGTTGTTTGTGGATACGCGACTCCGGGAGTACACCACCGGAACTCCGCATGAGCTGACCGATCGCTTGTTCGTGGTCCGCCGCGCTTTTCGCGTGAACGATGCGCTGCCGACGGAAACGGCCAATCCCAATTCCAACGCTCCGCGCTGGCAGTGGCAACGCGGTGGCTGGATGCTGGTTGACCGCCTCACCGGACGCGTCTCCCAACTCAACCTGCCCGAGTTCGATCCCTTCTATTCGACGGCGAGCTGGTATCGCGATTACATCGCCTATTGCGGCGTTTCCGAGGACGGCAAAAAACTCTATGCGGTCGTCGCGCAGGTGGGGCGTCGCAAGCCAATCCTGAAAAAAGATGCGGGCGAACCTGGAGGGGCCGACGAACCCGACTCGGAGTGTCCGCCTCCAGTCTGGGAACGCAGTCCGCTCCGAGTCACGTTCCAGCCTGAGGACGATCACAAAATGGTGTTCTCTATTCGAGGGCGGGTCGTCGATGTCGTCAACGACGCCGAAGAACCGGAAGAGTAGCCAGCGCCAGTGTAGGGACGGGTGTCCCGCCCCCCAAGTCGAAGCGTGCGGCGAGAGTGGAAGTTATCAAACAGAATCCAAAGCAGGACACGACCGTGGAATCCCACTCTTGACAAAGAACGTCAAGGATGGGGGACCCAGCTGATGGCTCCGGCTAATCTCCCGCCGGCTCTACTATCGGAAGTTCTTCTGCAACGATCCGCGCCGATACCTTCGCGCTCGTTACCAGCACCACCGAAGCCACGATGATCGCGCTGCCCATCAAAATGTAGCGGTCGATGCGCTCGTGCAGAACCAGCCATCCGAGAAACACCGCGACCACAGGATTGACGTAGGCGTAGGTGGAAACCTTCGAAGTGGGAACGTGCTGCAGCAGCCAGATGTAAGCCGTGTAGCCGATCCAGGAACCGCACACTACCAGGTACAGGATGGCGGCTACTCCGCGGGAGGTCCAGGTCACGTTGGCATGCTTCTCAAACAGCAGTGCGAAAATAAGATTCGCAATCCCCGCGAAGACCACCTGCCACGCGATGGCGCTGAAGGGATCGGCAGCCGCGGTTTGCCACTTCTTCGAGAGCACCGAACCGAACGCCCAACTGAACGATCCGAGTTGCAAGGCCAGCGACCACCAGAGTTCGCGATGGCCGAGAGAACTGGAGTGTTCCAAAGCCGACCAAAGATCGGGCCAGATGAGCACGACGACTCCGGCAATCCCGATCACCAGACCGATCTTGCCGCGGCGCGAGATGTGATGGTCGCCCAGAAGCAGACTATCCAGCACCAGAAACCACAGCGGCGTAACCGAAATCAACAGTGCCGCCAGGCCGGTGGGGACAATCCGCTCCGCGTAAGAAAGCGTGAGATTGCCGCCCATCAATAACAGAATGCCGACGGCCACAAAGTGGCTGAGTTGGCGGGCCGAAAAACGAATGCGGCGTCCGGTCAGCGCACAGTAAGCGAGCATGATCGTGCCTGCGACTAGAAAACGCGCGGCACACACGACCGCCGGAGGAATGTGCTCGACCGCAATGCCGATGCCTAGATATGTCGAGCCCCAGAAAACGTAGACCAGCCCAAAGGCAACAATGATCTTCCATCGGCTTGCGGGCGCAGCATTGCTCATGGGGAGTGGAAACTAAGAATATCAGAGCGCTTGAGAGCGCTTCGACCTGCGGGCTTCGAGCTACGAGCGAACCTGGGATTTTGGCTCGCAGCTCGTGGCTCGAAGCTCGCCGCCGATTTTCAAGCCGCCGACCACATCCCCATCTCTGCAAGGATCTTTCCGGCCGCTTCGGCGCCGGAGCGCACGCAGTCGGGAACGCCGATGCCCTTATAGCCGTTGCCAGCGAGTGCCAGACCGGGAAGCTTCTGACGGAGGGATTCGATACGCTGCAGGCGTTCGAGGTGGCCGACGGAATACTGCGCCATCGCGGACTTCCATTTGTAGACACGCGCAAACAGGGGTTCGGCGTCGAGGGCAACGCCGACGATCTGGCGCAGGTCGTCGCGAACGATATCGACAATTTCTTTTTCGCTCACCAGAAGAATCTGCTCATCGCGCGCGCCACCGAGAAAGCAGCGAACCAGGGCTCGATTTTCCGGCGCACGGTGCGGAAACTTGTTGTGGACGAAGGTGGCCGCGAGTATGCGGCGGCCGGCGCTGCGCGGCACCAGAAATCCGAAGCCGGGAGGAAGCGAGCGGCGCACCTTTTCGTCGTAACCGAACGTGACCGTCACCGAAGAGCTGTACTGAATCTCGTTCAGATCGCGAGACAGGTTTTCATCGGCAGTGTCCAGCAGCGCCGCAGCGGCATGGGTTGGAGTGGCGATGATCACTGCGTCGAAGTGGTCGGTCTTGTATCCCGCACAGATGGTCCAGCCGTTATCCTGCCGGATGACCGACAGCACGGGCGAAGATTTCTTGAGTGCTTTCGCATCCAGACGCACGACCAGGGCATCTACCATCTGCTGCATCCCGTCTTTAAGAGAGGTGAATAGCGGCCGCGGTGGGATGTTTACCGACGCACCCGTTTTCTTACGAGCTTCCTTACGACCTACGAGTATGGCGCGGCCCAGACTGCCGTGCTTCGACTCCATGTCGGCGAAGCGCGGCAGCACGGCGCGAACACTGAGGTCTGTCGCTTCCCCACCGTAGATGCCGGAGAGCAGTGGGTCGGCAAGCATTTCGACCATCTCTGCACCGTAGTGGCGCTTCACCATCTCGGCGACGGTTTCGTCCTCGGAGGCCTTGCGCGGCGGATGGAACCATTCGGCAGCCATACGTATTTTTGTGCGCAACGAGAATAGTGGCGATAACACAGTGGGCATGATTTTGGTGGGCACCATGAACATGAGCCCATCGGGTATCTCCACCAGCTTGCCTTTGGCTACGATGTAGGTCTTGCGCTCAGCGTCATTGGAGCCGATCAGTTGGTCACCCAACCCGATCCTGCCGCAGAGATCGGAAGCCCAGGGCTTCTCGGTAAGAAACGAATCGGCCCCGGCTTCCACCAGGCAGCCATCGACGCGATCGGTGACGAGCACACCTCCCAGGCGCGGGCTGGACTCGAACAGAACGTACTCGACGGGTGTTCCGGACCGACGTTTTTCGTCGATCGTGTATGCGGCCGAGAGGCCGGAGATTCCGCCGCCGATGATGGCTATGCGTTTCATGGTGTGCTGCGAGCTACGAGCTTCGAGCCAAACGTGGCGGGTTCACGCGACTGCTTACCACTTCCGCCAAGGCTGCGGTCAGCGTCCTCGAACCGTTCAACGACTCGGCCCGCCACAGGCGCATGCCTTCTTTTTCCGCGAACTGTTTGAAGGCTATGTCGATATCGTAAAGTACCTCGACGTGGTCGCAGAGAAATCCGATGGGATGCAGGAAGACACCGCGATGGCCGTTTGCTTTTAGATTTCTGATTGTGTCTTCTACGGTAGGGCCGATCCATGGGCCGCCGGACATGCCCTGGCTCTGAAAGGCGAACGTCCAGTCGTCGGCCGACAGGTTCGCCTCTTGTGCTACCAACTGGGCGGTTTCCTTCGATTGCTTCTCGTAGGGATCGCCCTCGGTAATCGTGCGCTGCGGGACGCTGTGCGCGGTGAAAATTACGGGCAGCTTCGCGCCGTTTTCCGCGCAGGCCTTCTTCCATCCCGCGCGCAGTTTTTCCGCGAACGCTTTGATCAGCAGCGGCTGATCGTGCCACTGGTCAACGAAGTCCATCTTAAATGGAAGCTCTCCGGTGGCGCTGACGGAACTGCGGTAAAGTCCGACGCTGGTGCGCGAATTTTGGGGCGCTAGACAGATGGCGATTACGTTTTCATATTGTTGGTCCGCAATGGCTTTGACCGTATCTCCGGCAAAGGGCTTCCAGTTGCGCATGCCGACAAAAACCGGCCTCTGCAACGATTGCGAAAGTTGATCGGCTTGCAAAAGCGTCCAGCAGGCCAGCGGCGAGAAACCGATCAGCGAGTAGCGATGGCGGATCTCTTCGACCACTGCCGGCGGCAACGCGCGTCCGGTTACATAACTTAGAAACTCGGGAACCTGGCTAGGATCCTCAGGGCTGCCGTGAGCCAGCAGCAACACGGCGATTCTCACGGATGATTTCGCGGACAGGAACGAGCTTATCTGATTCGCACAATAGCACTGTCCGGCGAGGCCCAGCGGGCAGGGCGTCATTTATTCACTCCCCTCAGCGCCTGAAGGCGCTTTCATAACGCAGCTGTCGCGGCATCGCTAACGCGATGCCCTGATACGAACCCAATCGCTCATGCGATGTAGGGGCCGAACCTCACGTCCGCTTCTTCTTGAAATCGGCCGAGCGCTCGCGGATGTAATCGCAGAGCGCTTTCACATTGTCCACCGGAGTTTCCGGCAGAATGCCGTGGCCGAGATTGAAGATGTGGCCGGATCGTCCGTCGGCTTGGCGCAAAATGTCTTCGGCCCGTGACTTGAGTACCTCCCAATTGGCAAAGAGCAGCACCGGATCGAGATTGCCCTGTACCGCGCCTTTGAAGCCGAGGCTCTGCCATCCGGTATCGAGCGGGATGCGCCAATCAAGACCAATAACTTCGGCGCCGGTTTCCTGCATCGACGGTAGAAGAGTCGCGCTGTCGGTACCGAAATAGATGACAGGTGCGCCGGTTTTTTGCAGGCGCCTCACAAGGTTCGTCACATGCGGTAGAACATAACGGCGATAATCTTCGACACTCAGGCAGCCCACCCAGCTATCGAAAATCTGAATGGCGTCGGCGCCGGCGCGCACCTGCTCGGCGGAATACTCGGCCGTCACCGCGACCAACTTCATCATCAGTTCGTTCCACGCGGCGGGCGCGGAATACATCATCTTCTTGGTGAAGAGATAGTTGCGCGAGCCTCCGCCTTCGATCATGTAGCTGGCTAGGGTGAAGGGCGCGCCGCAGAAACCGATGACGGGCAGTTTGTCGCCGAAGTGCTTGCACACCAATTTCACAGCTTCAGCAACATAACCGAGGTCGGCCGCGCGATCGGTGCGCAGGTGGGCAACGTCCTCGGCAGTGCGCACCGGCTTTTCAATTTTCGGACCCTCGCCGGCGGCGAAGTGAAAGGGTAGCCCCATGACTTCGAGCGGGAGAAGAAGATCGGCGAAGATGATGGCCGCGTCGACTTTGAGAATCTCGGCTGCTTCAATGGTAACCTGGGCCGCGACCTCGGGCTTTTTGCATATCTCGATCAATGAATATTGCTTGCGGACGGCGCGGTACTCGGGCATGTAGCGTCCGGCTTGGCGCATGAACCAGACGGGTGTGCGTTCGGTGGGCTCGGCCTTGGCGGCGCGAACAAAGAGAGAATTGGGGGCAGACATGAATCCTCTAATTTAGCACTTCGAACGGGCTCTTGAACTTTCAACATATGATGGCATTACGAATCTAACGACAGCCCGCTTTCTGTTGGGTTCCGGCATATCATCATCTGGTTATCAATCTTTAAGTGTGTGTAAGGAGTGTGACGCCATGCTCTTCCTCGCTTGCGGTGCGAAACGTCAATTTCGAATCTCGCTTCTTAATCTTGCAACGTGCCTTTGTTGCCTGTGGTTTGCCGCGCCGAGCTTTGGCCAGCAGATGGCACCGCGAACCCCGGCAGTCGCCAGTGGCGAAACGGCAAAGGCGACCGGAACCCGGCCTGCGGAACCGCCAGCGGTACTACAGCAACTTAATTCGGCGATTGAGCAGCTTACCGCAAGGATTTCCCCGGCGGTGGTTCAAATTCTGGTCACCGGCTATGGGGCTCTGGAAGAGAACAGCCGCGGTCAAGCAGCGGTCATAACCCGCGAGCATGTGATCGGTTCGGGAGTAATCCTGGACCCGGACGGCTACATCATAACCAATGCCCACGTGGTGGAGGGAGCGCAACGTATCCACGTGGCTCTCGCCATGCGCTCGGTGGATTTTCCCGACCAGATTGCGCCAGTGGGCAAACAACGGATCGTCGAGGCACGACTCATCGGAATGCACAAGGAGACGGACCTAGCCCTACTCAAGATTGAGCAGACTGGCTTACCAACACTTTCGCTCGGCAACCACAGGCCCGTACACCAAGGGCAGTTGGTGCTTGCTCTGGGCAGTCCCGAAGGACTCGAGAACTCGGTGACCATGGGCGTTGTGAGTTCCGTTGCGAGGCAGGCAGATCCAAGCCGTCCGATGGTTTACGTTCAAACCGATGCTCCCATCAACCCGGGAAACAGCGGCGGACCGCTGGTTGATACCGATGGCTACGTGGTTGGGATTAACACTTTCATTCTCTCCGAAGCGGGCGGAAGCGAGGGACTGGGTTTTGCCATCCCGGCGCGAATTGTGCGTTTCGTTTATGACAGCTTGCGCAAGTATGGGCATGTACATCGGATCGAAGTCAAAGCGGGAGCTCAAACGATCACCGACAACCTAGCCAAAGGATTGGGGCTTGCCCAAAATTGGGGCGTCGTGATCGATGACGTCGTACCGGGAGGTCCTGCCGAGGCTGGTGGCCTAAAGATCGGGGACATTGTCGTGAGGGCCGATGGACGCCTCATCGGTACGCTTCCGGCCTTCACGGCTGCTCTCTACCTGCATCCTCTTGATGAATCGTTGAAGCTCGAAGTGCTGCGTGGAACCGAGCGAAAAACACTTTTCATCGCGGCGCTGGAGATGAAAGACGCGATGGATGCTCTGCCTGACCTAGCCAATTCGCGCGACAATCTGGTTCCCCGCCTGGGAATATTGGCGCTCGACTTGAACGATGACTTGCGCTCGATGCTGGGCCCGCTACGCAATTCCTCGGGCATTGTCGTGGTGGCGCGGGTAGCGGATTTCATGAGTGCCGCCAGTGGTTTGCAGACTGGAGATGTTATTCACAGTGTGAACCAGACGCCGATTGATTCTTTGAGCTCCCTCCGTGCGACTCTGCGGCCAATCAAGCCCCACGATTCGGTCGTAATCCAGGTGGAGCGGGGCGGAGGGTTTCAGTGGCTGGCGTTTGAGATGGAGTAGTGCGTCCCCGCGTCGTTGCGGGCGGCTTATGGGAAACCAACCCACTGCCGAGGTGCGGTTATAATGGCACCCTTCCAAAGGAGTTGTATGCGACCGTTCTTCGCAATTGTGCTGATCTTTACTCTCGTGTTGCCATCTTTGTCTTTCGGCGCTGATCAAGTCGGCGCGAATCAAGCTGGGTTGGTGGGATATTCGCCACGCGCTAGTCAGAGCGAGCGCGAGTGGGAGACGAAATTTCGCGCCATCCCCGATCCTGCGAATCTCAGAGAATACATGCGGCGGCTGAGCGCGCGGCCGCATCATGTGGGCTCTCCCTACGACAAGGACAACGCTGAATGGATTCTTGCCCACTTCAAGGAATGGGGATTGGACGCGCACATCGAACGGTTTGACGTGCTGTTTCCAACGCCCAAGGTGCGCGTGTTGGAGATGCTTGCGCCCACAAAGTTCACGGCGAAACTCGAAGAGCCTGCGCTGGCGGTGGATCCGACCTCGAACCAGAGGTCGGAACAGTTGCCCACTTATAACGCCTACTCAATCGACGGCGATGTGACCGCGCCGCTGGTGTTTGTGAACTACGGCTTGCCGGAGGACTACGAAAAGCTAGACAGGCTTGGCATTTCGGTGAAAGGCGCGATTGTAATCGCCAAGTACCTGCACTCGTGGCGCGGGGTGAAACCGAAAGTTGCCGCTGAGCACGGAGCCATTGGCTGCCTCATCTATTCGGAACCGCAGGACGACGGCTACACGCGCGACAATGTGTTCCCGCTGGGGCCAATGCGTCCCGCGGATGGAGTGCAGCGCGGCAGCGTCATGGATTTTGCTTCCGCGAGTCCGGGTGATCCGCTGACGCCTGGGATTGGCGCTACTCCCGATGCCAAGCGGCTGGCCCTGAAGGATGCCAAGAGCATCACGAAAATTCCCGTGCTCCCGATTTCTTACGGCGACGCGCAGCCTTTGCTGGCCGCGCTGGCGGGACCGATGTCGCCGGAGGAATGGCGCGGCTCGCTTCCTATTCCGTATCACGTGGGCCCGGGACCGGCGCAAGTCCATTTGAAGGTCGCATTTAATTGGGACATCAAGCCGGTCTACGATGTGATCGCGAAAATTTCTGGCAGCGTGGCTCCCGACGAATGGATCATCCGCGGCAACCATCATGACGCGTGGGTGAATGGGGCCGAGGATCCGCTCTCCGGTCAGTCTTCTCTGCTGGAGGAAGCGCGCGCTCTCAGTGAACTGCTGAAGCAGGGATGGAAGCCGCGGCGCACGATCATCTACACCGCGTGGGATGGCGAAGAGCCGATGCTGCTGGGCTCGACAGAATGGGCGGAAACACATGCGGATGAGTTGCGCGAACACGCCGCCGTCTATATCAACACTGACGGCAATGATCGCGGCGTTCTGAATATGGGCGGCTCGCACAGTCTGGAGCAGTTCATTAATGGAGTAGCGCGCGACATCGAAGATCCGGAAAGCAAGATGACGGTGTGGCAGCGGGCCCAGCTGACGAAGATTGCCGAAGCAAAGTCCGCCGATGATCGCAAAGAATTACGGCAACGCACTGATCTACGCATCGAAGCGCTAGGCTCGGGAACCGATTTCACGGCGTACCTGGATCATCTCGGCATCGCCACCCTCGACTTGGGATATAGCGGCGAGGACGAACAGGGAATCTATCACTCCATTTACGACGACTTTTACTGGTACACGCATTTCTCGGATATCGATTTCGCCTATGGACGCGCGCTGGCGCAAACCGTGGGAACTTCGGTGATACGGCTGGCGGATGCGGAGGTGTTGCCTTTCGATTTCGTGAATCTAGCCGACACGGTGAGCATGTATACAAAGAATTTGGAGAAGTTGCTGGCAGATAAGCAGGAGGATATTCGCGAGCGCAATCAGGAACTGGACGAGGGGATGTTCAGAGCGACGTTTGATCCTCGACGACCGACGGTCCCGCCGGTGCGGGAAGAGGTTCCACCGCACCTGAACTTTGCGCCGATGCAGAATGCGGTCGACTCGCTGACGCGCAGCGCCAAGCACTATCAGCAGGCATTATCCCAGAACCAGGCGACTTTGGGAGACGAGGCGCTGGCACCCAACATTCGCGCTTTGAATCGAGAGTTAATCGAGACCGAGCGGCGGCTTACAAACTCCGATGGATTGCCGCGGCGTTCTTGGTACAAGCATTTGTTGTACGCTCCGGGCGTTTACACGGGCTATGGAGTGAAGACCGTGCCGGGCGTGCGCGAGGGGATTGAACAGAAAAGATATGCGGAAGCAGAAGCGGAGATCGTGCGTGTGGCGAAGGCTTTGGAGGATGAAGCGGCGCTGATTGAGACGGCAACGCGCCAGTTTCGCGTGAGGCGCTAAGCCCGACATGGACACTCGGCGTTGAGAATGCCTTATACGATGGTGGGACGGGCGTCTCGCCCGTCCAGCCGGGCGAGGACGCCCGGCTCTCCAGCGACTATCCCCGCTATTGATCTCAAGTATGTATCGACACTCGCGGCCGCCTTGCGGCCTTCGGCGATTGCCCACACAACTAATGACTGGCCGCGTCGCATATCTCCGGCTGCGAAAACTCCCTGCACTGATGACATGCTGTTCTGGTCCGTGGCGACGTTGCCGGGCGAATCGAGTTTCACTCCCAACTGCTCGATCATGCCATTCCGAACCGGTCCCATAAAGCCCATTGCAATCAGCACCAGATCCGCTTCCATTGTAAATTCGGTGCCGGGAATCGGCTCAAACTTCGGCGGTGGTCCCACTCGCACGGCATGAAGCTGCTGAACGTGTCCGGCTTTGTTGCCGGTTAATCTTGTCGTGGCCAGGCTCCAGTCGCGCACACCACCTTCTTCGTGCGCGCCCTCGATGCGCAGCTGCGTCGGCCAGAGTGGCCAGGGCGTCAGCGGCGAGCGCTCGTCGGGAGGCTTCGGCATGATTTCAAACTGGTGCACGGAGAGCGGCTTTTGACGATGGCAGGTGCCGAGGCAATCGGCACCTGTATCGCCGCCTCCGATGATGACCACGCGTTTGCCAGTCGCTACAATTTCTGTTTCTGGCGCGATCACGTCGCCTAAATTGCGGCGGTTCTGCTGGGGCAGATACTCCATCGCGAAATGGATTCCTCTTAAGTCGCGACCGGGGACGTCCAGATCGCGCGGCCACTCCGCCCCGCCAGCGAGCACGATTGCGTCGAACTCGCAGCGCAGATCCTCAATCGCGACATTCTTGCCGACCTCCGCGCCGGTAACAAATTTCACGCCCTCGGCGGACATCTGTTCCAGGCGGCGATCGATGACGTGCTTCTCCATTTTGAATTCCGGGATGCCATAGCGCAGCAAGCCGCCGATGCGGTCGGCTTTTTCGTGGACCACAACGGAGTGCCCGGCGCGACACAACTGCTGCGCGGCGGCCAGTCCTGCGGGCCCTGAACCAACGATTGCGACTTTTTTTCCAGTGCGGACTCTTGGAGGCTGAGGGCGGATCCAGCCTTCGGTAAATCCGCGTTCCACGATATTTTTTTCAATCTGCTTGATAGTGACCGGAGGCTGATTGATCCCCAGCACACAACACGCTTCGCAGGGCGCTGGACAAATCCGGCCGGTAAATTCTGGGAAATTATTGGTCGCGTGCAACTGCCGGACCGCTTCTTTCCAATGCCCGTGGTAGACCAGATCGTTCCAATCCGGAATCAGGTTGTTGACGGGACATCCGGTCTGGCAGAAGGGCACGCCACAGTCCATGCAGCGCGCACCCTGTGTACGGAGCTTCTCTTCGGGGAAATCGAGATAGATCTCAAACCAATCGTTGACGCGCTGAGTCACCGGACGCCGCGGCGCGAGTTCGCGCGTGTATTCAAGGAATCCGGTGTCCTTACCCATGTTGCACCTGCTCGGGCGGGACTAGAACGGCCGGTGGCGGACTCGGGATATAAGGCTGGCGGCGGCGGCCCACTCCGAGAACTCGCTTGTGCTCGTGAGGGAAGACCTTGATGAAGCGGGATAAGGCCTCAGACCAGTTGTCGAGAATCCAGGCTGCGCGCGGGCTGCCGGTCAGCTCCAGATGCCGCGTGACCAGATCTTGGACGAACTTTGTTTCGACGGACTGGCCTTCGACAAGTTGAGCATCTTGCGTTTCGAGAACCGGATCGAGGTCGACCGAATCCAGATTGCAGCGTTTTTCGGTGAAGTCTCCGAGTTCGTCGAAAACATAGGCGACACCGCCGCTCATGCCGGCGGCAAAATTTCTGCCGCAGGCCCCGAGCACCAGGACCAAGCCCTTGGTCATGTATTCGCAGCCGTGATCGCCGACGCCCTCGACCACTGCGGTCGTTCCGGAGTTGCGAACGGCAAAGCGCTCGCCCGCGACTCCGTTGAAAAACGCTTCGCCGCTAGTCGCGCCGTAGAGGGCAACATTGCCAATGAGGATATTTTTTTCGGGCGCGAAACTCGAGCGTCGCGGCGGGTACACAATCAATCGTCCACCGGAGAGCCCCTTGCCTACGTAATCATTGGCCTCGCCTTCGAGCGTGAGGGTCACTCCCTTGGCCAGGAACGCGCCCAGGCTTTGCCCCGCCGATCCGTCAAGATGAATTCGAATCGTGTCGTCGGGCAGTCCGGCGGACCCGTGGCGGCGGGCGATCTCTCCGCTCAGCATGGTTCCGACCGAGCGGTGGATGTTTCGCACCGGCAGTTTGATCTCAACCGGCGTCAGGGTTTCGAGCGCATCCTTCGATTCGGCAATAAGCATATGGTCGAGCGCCTGCTCCAGGCCATGGTCCTGGACATGCACGCAGTGCCGCGCGACACGCGAAGGCATGGACGGATCATAAAGGATGGCCGACAAATCCAGGCCTCGACCCTTCCAGTGATTCACGGCGGGCTGCACGTCGAGCATGTCGACACGCCCGATCATCTCGTCCACGCGGCGGAAGCCGAGGTCGGCCATGTACTGGCGCACCTGCTCCGCCAAAAAGAAAAAGAAGTTGATGACGTGCTCGGGCTGTCCTTGAAAACGCGTGCGCAGCACGGGATCCTGCGTGGCAATGCCCACCGAGCAAGTATTGAGATGGCATTTGCGCATCATGACGCAGCCCATGGCAATCAACGGCGTAGTAGCGAAACCAAATTCTTCGGCGCCGAGCAGCGCGGCGATCACGACATCGCGGCCAGTCTGCAGCTTACCGTCGGTTTGCACGCGGATTCGGCTGCGCAGATCGTTCAACAAGAGCACCTGCTGCGTCTCGGCTAGACCAAGCTCCCAGGGAATGCCGGCGTGCTTGATTGAACTCAGCGGTGAGGCTCCAGTGCCTCCGCTGTCGCCGCTGATCAGGACAACGTCGGCATGTGCTTTGGCAACGCCCGCCGCCACCGTGCCCACACCTACTTCCGCGACTAACTTCACCGCAATGCGAGCTTGCGGATTCACATTCTTCAGGTCGTATATCAGTTGCGCGAGATCTTCGATGGAGTAGATATCGTGGTGAGGCGGGGGCGAGATCAGACCTACTCCTGGGATGGAATGCCGCAAGCGCGCAATGACTTCGTCCACTTTGTGTCCTGGAAGTTGGCCGCCTTCCCCGGGCTTTGCTCCCTGCGCCATCTTGATCTGTAATTCGTCGGCATTGACGAGGTAGTTCGCGGTAACTCCGAAGCGCGCCGACGCGACTTGCTTTACAGCGCTTCGCCGCAGGTCGCCGTTTTTATCCGGCTTGAAGCGCTCCTCATCTTCGCCACCTTCACCGGTGTTTGACTTTCCTCCGATGCGGTTCATGGCGATGGCCAGAGTCTCGTGGGCTTCCTTACTGATCGAACCGAATGACATCGCTCCCGTGTTGAAGCGCTTGACGATTTCCTTGGCTGGCTCTACTTCTTCGATTGGAACTGGCTTGGGGCTTTTCTTCAACTTCATCAAACTGCGCAGTGTGGCCATGTTGCTGCTTTGGTTGTCGATGAGGTCGGTATATTCCTGAAAGGTCTGGAAGCTATCCTGCCGCACGGCCTGCTGCAGTTTGCCGATGGTCAGCGGATTGAGCAGGTGATACTCGCCATTGACGCGCTGGTGGTAGGTTCCTCCGACCGCGAGTTCGGTCTCGGAATCGGTCAGGGGTCGGAATGCGTGCTCGTGCTTTAACTGCGCCTCGCGCGCCAGAACCTCGAGGCCGACACCTTCCAAGCGCGATGCGGTGCCGGAGAAATAGGAATCGACCAGATGCTTGTTGAGGCCGATGGCTTCGAAGACCTGCGCTCCCTGGTAGCTCTGCAAGGTCGAGATACCCATCTTGGAGAAGGTCTTCAATAAACCCTTATTTACCGCCTTGATGAAGTGTTTCACCGCAAGTTCGGGAGTTACTCCGTCCGCTAACTCACCGCGGCGCGCCAGACTTTCAACGCTTTCCAATGCAAGATACGGATTGATGGCGCTTGCCCCATAGCCGCTCAGCAGCGCGAAATGCATCACCTCGCGAGGTTCGCCTGATTCCGTTATCAAAGCGACCTGGGTTCGCGTCTCCTCCTGAACAAGCAGGTTATGCACGGCGGCCAGCGCCAGCAGGCTTGGGATGGGAGCGAAATCCTTGTTTACGCCGCGATCGGAAAGAATCAGCAGCGTGTACCCGGCTTTTCCCGCGAGCGACGCCCTTTGACACAACTCTTCGAGCGCCCGCTTCAGTCCCGCTTCTCCGTCGCTGGCGCGGAAGAGCGCGGGCAGCGTGATGGCCAGCAGATCGCCGGTCGAAACGCGGCGCAGTTTTTCCAGATCGAGGTTAGTCAGAAGCGGGTGAGCCAGCTTCAGCATGTGACAGTTCTCGGGCTCTTCCGAGAGAATGTTGCGCTCGGCTCCGATGTAACTGATGAGCGACATCACAATCTCTTCGCGAATCGGGTCAATGGGAGGATTGGTAACCTGCGCGAAGAGCTGTTTGAAGTAATTGAACAAAGACTGAGGGCGATCCGAGAGACAGGCGAGCGGAGTGTCGGTCCCCATGGAGCCAACCGGCTCCTCACCCTTCGACGCCATTGGACCCAGGATCATGCGCAGATCCTCATCGCTGTAGCCAAATGCACGCTGACGGCGAAGCAGCGTCTCCGCATCGGGATGATGCATGCGCGTGGGCGCGGGCAGCTGATCAATCGTGATCTGATTGTCTTTGAGCCACTGCGCGTACGGTTGTCGCGAGGCCAGTCTTTGCTTGATTTCCTTGTCGGGAACGATGCGGCCTTCGACCGTATCCACCAGGAACATCTTCCCCGGCTGGAGGCGGCCTTTCATCTTCACCTGTTCTGGCTCAATGTCGAGCACTCCGGCTTCGGAGGCCATGATGACATGATCATCGTTCGTAACCACATAGCGGCCTGGACGCAAGCCGTTGCGGTCGAGGATTGCGCCGATAACCCTTCCGTCAGTGAACGCTATGGCGGCCGGGCCATCCCACGGTTCCATCAAGCACGCGTGATATTCATAGAATGCGCGCTTCTCCGGCTGCATGTGAGGATTCCCTGCCCAAGCCTCCGGAATCAGCATGGCCATCGCGTGCGGCAGGCTGCGCCCTGCCTGAACCAGGAGTTCGACGGCATTGTCGAAATTCGCGGAGTCGCTGCCATCCGGCGCGATGATGGGGAAGAGCTTCTTCAGGTCTTCTCCAAACAGCGGAGACTGCAGCAGCGACTGGCGAGCGTGCATCCAGTTCACGTTGCCCCTAAGCGTATTGATCTCACCGTTGTGCGCGATGTAGTGATACGGATGCGCCCGTTGCCAGCTCGGAAATGTGTTGGTGGAAAAGCGCTGATGCACCAGGCACAGCGCGCTGGTCACATCAGGATCGGAAAGCTCCTTGTAGAAATTGGCGATCTGCGTCGCCAGCAACAGACCTTTGTACACAATGGTGCGGCAAGAGAGCGAAGGGATGTGGAACACCTCCGCATCCTGGATGCCCGACGATGCCATCTCACTCTCGGCGCGCTTGCGCACCACGTAAAGCTTCCGCTCAAAGGCGTCTTCGTCTGTAAAGGCCCCGCACCCTACAAAGATCTGTTGGATGTACGGTTGCGAACCGCGTGCCACGCGGCCGATAGCGGAAGCGAAGCAGGGCGTGTCGCGCCATCCCAATACCGTTAATCTTTCCTCGACAATGATGCGTTCCAGAATGCCTTCGCATTGCAGGCGCTCATGTTTCTCCACCGGCAAGAAGGTCATGCCCACGCCATAAGAGCTGGGCTTAGGCAACTCGAAGCCCAACTTGCCGCACTCCCGCACAAAGAACTGGTGGGGGATCTGTAGGAGAATGCCGGCGCCATCGCCGGTCTCGGGATCGCATCCGCAGGCGCCGCGGTGTCCCAAGTTGAGCAGCACCTGGATTCCCTTGCTTATGATTTCATGGCTTTTGTGGCCGCGAACGTTGGCCACGAACCCGATCCCGCAGGAGTCATGCTCCTGCGCAGGATGGTATAGGCCCTGAGCGGGTGGCGGACCATTCGCATTTTTTCGACGCGTCGTCATTGATCTGGAGATCGACATGGACACCGACATCGCTTTGTGGCGGCATCTTTTGCAGCGTACTCCGCCGCTTCACAATCAGTTCTTCTAGAGTTGGTGACTTTGCGCGCCAAGGCAACGGGGGCGTCGCACATCGCGGCTCGAAAACACAGTCCTGCAAGTTACTAGTTACCGCTATTCGGAAGGAAAAGTACAATTCGGAATTTCGATACGAAGAATGCAAATTTCCGAGCTTTGCGGTTTCGCTGCCAGGTCAGCTTCGGAAAAGATGCGAACAAGGCAGTTCAGGGATAGTTAATACGGACGCCATTTTCGGAGAACTATACTCGAGTTTCATGCATCCCGGAACAAAGCCAGGCCGCAATGACCCATGCCCGTGCGGGAGTGGCAAGAAATACAAGAAGTGCCACGGCGCATCGGCAAGGTGGGGTGGGGGCTATGAACCGCCTCCCGGGCGCGCACCGCGTGGGCAAGAGCAGGAGAGCGCCGAACCGTCCCCGTCGAGGACGCTCATGATCGTCATCTGCCTATTGCTGGCCTTGGCCACTCTGGCCATCTATGCTCAAACTGCCAACTACGGTTACGTAGCTTACGACGACGACCAATACGTCTACCAGAACCCATGGGTGAAGGCGGGCCTCACGGCTTCCAACGTTGGATGGGCCTTCACCACCTTCTTCTACGCCAACTGGCACCCGCTGACCTGGATCTCTTACATGCTGGACTTCAACTTGTTCGGCTCAAATCCCGGCGCGCAACACTTGGTGAACTTGGCCCTTCATCTCGCATCTACCCTGCTGCTGTTTCTAACGCTGCTCCGCATGACGCGCCTGCCGTGGCGCTGCGCCGTGGTGGCCGCGATCTTCGCCGTGCATCCGCTGCATGTCGAATCCGTAGCGTGGATCTCCGAGCGCAAGGACGTTCTGTCCACGTTTTTCGAGATGCTAACGCTTCTGCTCTACGTCCGCTACACTGCCAAGCCCAGCGCTAGGAATTACATCGCAGTGGCCCTGGCGTTCGGTTTGAGCCTGCTCGCGAAGCCCATGGCGGTGACATTTCCGTTCGTCCTTCTGCTGATGGATTTCTGGCCGCTGCGCCGGCTCGGTTGGCCGCTTGCGCCCGCCACCCTCCGCCGCCTCTTCGTGGAGAAGATCCCGCTACTGGCCATGGCAGCCGTGACCTCGGTACTGACTTTTCTGGCGCAACGCAGCTTTGGCGCCGTGGCGTCGCTCACCCACCTTCCGTTGGCCGAGCGCGCCGCGAATGCAGCCATCGCCTACCTCGCTTACATCGGAAAGACATTTTGGCCCGCCGATCTGGCCGTCCTCTATCCAGTGCAAAAGCCGGTGCCCGGTAACGCCGTGATCGCCGTGATCATTCTGGCGGCCATCACCGGCGCGGCATGGCGATGGGTGAGGCAGCGCCCGTACCTCGCGGTCGGGTGGCTCTGGTATCTGGGCATGCTGGTGCCGGTCATTGGATTAGTGCAGGTGGGCACGCAATCGATGGCCGACCGCTACACCTATGTCCCCATGGTTGGTCTTTCGATCGCGATCGTCTGGACGATAGCCGACCTGATTGAGAACCGCCCGGCTCTGCGCATCGCCGCTACCGTTGCCGCTATCCCAATGCTTGCGGTGCTGGCTGGCGCGGCATACCAGCAGACGACATATTGGAAGGGCAGCCGCGCGCTGTTCGAGCATACGCTCGCCATTACCAAGAACAATCGCGTCATCCAAAACAATCTGGGCGTGGTTTTAGCCGACGAAGGCAACTCCGCCGAGGCGGTAACGTTGTTCCGCGCGGCGCTGGCCACCGATCCCGATTACGCCGAGGCGCACAGCAACCTGGGGCACGAGTTGCTGAAATCGGGGCAGGGTGATCAGGCACAAGCCAGCCTCACGAAGGCGCTCGATCTCAATCCGAATCTGGTCCGCGCGCAGGCCGACATAGGCCTGCTGCTGGCGTCGCGCGGCGAGTTCGAGGAAGCGCGCCGGCACCTTGAGCGTTCGTTAGTCCTCGCTCCCGGCGACGCCGAGAACGAAAGCAATTTGTGCTTCGTCCTCACGCACCTGGGCCGCCTGGACGATGCCATCGCCCACTGCAATACGGCCCTGCGCATCAGCCCCGGCATGTCGAACGCGCGATTCAACCTCGACAACGCACTGGCCGCCCAGAAGCACGCAGGGCGCTGACCTCTAATCAATAACCTCCGCGCGGGGCCGTTTCTAAGCATCCCGTTACCCAACTTCCCACCAGAATGGCGGCGTCCGCTATAATGCCCGCATCAACGCCATGGATTTCGATCAGCTCACTACGTTTCTGGAAGTGGCCAGACAGGGCAGCTTTTCGCGTGCTGGAGAAAAAGTCTTCCGTTCGCAATCGGCGGTTAGCGCCCAAATCCGCCAGTTGGAGCAGGAGTATGGCGATCGACTGCTCGACCGCTCCGGCAAAACGGTAAAACTAACGCCTGCCGGACAAGTACTCTATGATTATGCGGAGCGGCTGACGCGGCTGCGCGAGGAATCGCTGACCGCCGTTGCGGACCATAGTGGCACACCCCGCGGCACACTTCGGGTTGGCGCCAACGAGGCAACCTGCCTGTACGTTTTGCCGGAAGTGTTTGCGGAATATTATCGGCTCTACCCGCCGGTCCAGATCAACATTTACCGGAACTTCAGCTACAAGATCTCGGAGAAGTTGGAGAACGGGTCCATCGAAGTGGGGTTTCTGACTTTGCCCATCCAGTCAGCGAGCCTGGAAATTCAGCCGATATTCCGCGACAAACTGATGCTGATGGTAAGCCCGAGAAATCCGCTGGCCAAGCACCAGACCGCGGCCGTCCGCGATATCGTCAAACATCCTGTGCTGCTCCCCAAGACCGGCCACACCCGCAGGCTCATGGACAAGCTGTTCCGGCCACACCGCGACGAACTGCAAGTGCGAATGGAATTGCCCAGCATCGGTATGATCAAAAGTTTTGTGGCCGCAGACCTTGGAGTGTCGATCATCAGCGCATCGTTCGCCCGTGACGAAGTGGCATCCGGCAGGGTCAAGCTGATTGACCTGGAGGATGTGGAGATGTTTCGAGAACTGGGATTGGCCTACCGCCGCGACCGAACGCTTTCCTGCGCGACAACCGCATTCATCGATGTCGTGCGCAAGACGGCCACGTCGGCGAAAAAGGCGTGAGAAAGATTGCAGAGGTCAGAGATCGGATTGCAGAGGTGAAATGCGGACCGTAACCTCTGCAATCCCGTCTGTCTAGGCTTTCAAGACCGTGCACACCGAAGCGCAGATCGGGCCGCCGATATTGAACGTGGCTGCTACTTTAGCGCCCTTTACCTGCAGCGGTTCCGGAACCTTCCCGAGCAGTTGCCAGGCGCACCATCCGAGCATGGCGACGCCGGTTGCGCCAATGGGATGGCCTTTCGCGATGAGACCGCCCGAGGTATTGATGCCACATTCGCCATTGACCGCGGCTTTTCCATCGACCCAATACTGAGCGCCTTTGCCATACTCGGCTTTTCCCAAGACCTCGGTGCCGAGCGCTCCCATGACCGTGAAACAATCGTGGATCTCGGCGACCTTGACATCGTCCTGCTTGACCCCAGCCATCTGGTAAGCGCTTTGCATCGCCTTGATCGCACCCGCCGGACGAAGCACATCGCGGCCAGCCTTCCGGAGAGGGTCGGTTGCCTGCGCATAGCCGGCAATCTCGACGCAGTCTTGCTTATCGACACCGAGTTTTGCGAGTCCATCCTCAGTCGCAACGATGAGCGCGGCATACCCATCGGTGATCTGCGAACAATCGTAAGTCTTGAGCGGCAGCCCTTCGACAATATAACGATTGATGCCGCCGATCTGCATCGCTTGTTCGACCGTAAGTTCGACAGTGCGCATCTGCGCGTACGGGTTGTGATGGGCGTTCGCGTACTCAGTGACCGCGATCTGCGCCAGGTGCTCCGCGGGAACGCGGTGGACCTTGAGATAGCACTCCATGACCTCCGCAAAAAGGTGAGGGAAAATATAGACTTTGCCCTCACGTTCTTCGGGATGCGAGAAATACCCGAGGGCTTGGCCGATGAGCTTTCCATCCATTTTTCCCTCGGCATCACGCATCTTTTCGTAACCGATCGCAATCCCGGTATCGCCCCATCCGATTTGCAGCTTCTGAATGACTGAAAGAATGGCTTGACCACCAGAGGCGCAGGCATTTTCAACCGCTTCGATCGGCTTAGCAGCGAGTCCCGGAACTTCCGCTACCAGGCCGGCGCAGAGCCCTTGCTGGTTGAGAGAAATATTGCAAACGGCGCCCACCGAGCCCACGTCCAGGGCGGAGGGTTCCACGTTGATTTCCGCGCAGGTCTCGGTAACGGCGCGGCTAAGAATCTCGGGGACTGCCATCCCCATAAGCTTCCCGAATTTCGATTGATGATAAGCGGCAATGTAAACGCGCTTCATATAACACCTCCCAGGATGACTTCCAATCTGGATCCCTATATTTTATATTTTCTCATTTCGCCGGGTCAGCCGCTTCGCGGAAAAAGCGCCATATATGTTTGGAATTATACTGTCAGCGAATTCGGAAAGAGTCGGTAGCGCTACCGGGAATCGAACCCGGGTTTGGAGATTGAGAATCCGTTGATTGCCGAAGCACGGCGACGGGAAACAAACGACTTAGTAACCTTCGGGAATAATTACTCCTCAGAGGATTACCAATAGGTTTCAACAAAAGCTCACAAAATCGCGCGTCCGACACGGGCCTGGAAGTCAAGCTACAGCCCACTCTTAACAACTCGAACAGCGCAACCAACTCAGCGAGTGGCAGGCTCTTGGGCTTCCCTACGTGCTTGAAAGCTAGGAGCTGATCGATCGGTGTCTTGCTCGCTTCACTCAGGTTGGCGGCATCAAGCTTTTTGCCAGTCAAGCTCATGGTGATGCTGCCATTCTCAGAGACAAGCGAAAGCATCAACCGAGAAGCCAAGCCCGTCCAAACTCTGTCAGGAATCAGGAAACGAACCCTCGGTACAGGTGTTAGCCCGTATAACGGTTTAGCAAGACTCGCCTGACCAGGGGGCATGATAGACTAAACACAGGGGTGGTTCCCACCTTCTCCTCTTTCAGATTCTCTGAACTAAGCAGTCCATCTGGAGTTTCCCCTTCTTAGCCTCACAGAAAGAGGCAGACCCCATGGCTTTTGAAACGATTATGGCGGAAGTTGACCAGTTGAATCTGGCTGGTGATCGCATTGAGGGACTTGCGGAATACCATCTCCCGGTGTCAGAAGCACTCATATCCATCGCTGGAAATGTTCGCGCTACAGCAACGGTGTTGGCGGTGCTGGTGCAGACAAAGCTGCGGAGGGGCGATGGACTTGGCTTCCCGCTTTCCAAGAAGCCGATCTAATCGGTTGTGGTAGCCCCACCGTCGGGCACCTGCCGATTTTGCCACTCCGCGACCTCCGTCTGCAAACTCTTCATACCCTTTAAGGCATCGGCGATCGCTTGTCTCTCTTCGGGTGTTCCCACAGCCGCACTCATGGACATCGGCGGTCACACTGACCCGCGCGTGGGCCATGAAATACCAGCATCAGCAGACAGCCAACCTACAGGCATTGCTTGACGCCCAAGCCGCAACTGATCGCGTCCAATGACATACTTACGTCATACCGAAGAAATTATTAGAGCGTGTTTCATAAACAGTGTCTCAGGGTAATCCAGAAGCAGGCGAGATAGAAGAAGGCGCGGTAAGTGGAAAGCAGATGCTCATGACGGACCAGCAATCGTCGGAATTGACCGAGCC
>Ga0182024_10006082_pt1 | contig 26658 bp, 20 predicted proteins | sample P32metaG_FD_120480 | JGI IMG/M metagenome (GOLD analysis project Ga0182024, IMG submission 120480) | Permafrost microbial communities from Stordalen Mire, Sweden - P3-2 metaG (Illumina Assembly) | ecosystem: Environmental > Terrestrial > Soil > Wetlands > Permafrost | place: Sweden: Stordalen... | reverse complement strand
GGAGTCGTACGCAGCGCCTGCGCGATCTCGCCCAGCAGGCGGTCGTGCTCGCGCAACAACTCCACCGCCGCGGGCCCCGTGACTGCTTCGATCCGTCTCACGTTCGCTGCGCTGGAGGTCTCGCTGAGGACGCGAAACGGACCGATCTCCGCTGTCGAGCGCACGTGCGTGCCGCCGCACAACTCGCGCGAGTACTCGCCCTCGCCGATCTGCACCATCCGCACGACCTCGCCGTACTTCTCCCCGAACAGCGCCATCGCTCCGAGCTGCTTGGCCTCGTTCAGCGTCGTGGTGATCGGACGCACCGGATCGTTGCGCGCAATCCACTCGTTCACCTGATCCTCGACGTCACGCAGCTCCTCCGTGATGAGGCCCTGCCCATGGCTGAAGTCAAAGCGCAGCTTGTCCGGCCCCACGTAGGAGCCCGCCTGGCGCACGTGTCCGCCCAGACGTGCGCGCAGCGCCGCCTGCAGCAGGTGTGTAGCCGTGTGGTTTGCCTCGGTGGCGTGCCTTGCCACGCGGTCCACTCTGGCCAGCACGCGCTCGTCCGGCTTCAACTCGCCCTCCTCCAGCACCACCGCGAGCACCTGGTCTTCGCCCAGCCGGAACACCTCCTCCACGCGCGCGCGGCAGTCGCCGTCCTCGCATTCGATCGTGCCCCGGTCCGCGACCTGGCCGCCTCCGGCGGCGTAGAACGGCGACTCGGCGAGCTTCAGGAGCGACCGTTCCCCGTTCATGTGCACGGCGGCAACGATCGTCTGTTGCTCCTCGGTTTCATATCCCGTGAACCTGCTGATCCCGGCCGACCGCTCGGCGAACGCCTGGGCGCGCGCACGCGGACTCTCCTCCTGCTCCCCCACGCCGGCGGCCGTGCGAGCACGGACGCGCTGGGCGTCCATCAGCTCCTCGAAGGCGCCCTCGTCGACACTCAGGCCCTCCTCGGCCAGTAGTTCCTTTGTCAGGTCGAACGGGAACCCAAACGTATCGTGCAACTGAAAGGCGTCCTCGGCCTCGATCCGCTCGCGGCCCGCCTCCCGGGCCCGCGCGATCTGCCCATTGAGGTTGCCCAGTCCCTGCTCCAGGGTGCGCCCGAAGGCCTCCTCCTCGGCACCCAGCCACGTGTCGATCGCGTCCGCGCGCTCGTGCAGCTCGGGGTAGGCGCCGCCCATCACGTCCTCCACGCGCTCGCCGTAGCGCATCAGGAAGCCCGGCTCGAGCTCGAGCGCCCTGCCCTGCAAGATCGCGCGGCGCATCACGCGGCGCAGCACATACCCGCGATCCTCGTTTGACGGCACCACGCCGTCGGCGACGAGAAACGTCATTGCGCGGGCGTGGTCGGCCAGGATTCGCAGCGCGCGGTCGGTGGCCGGCTCCTCGCCGTAGCGCCTGCCCGAGAGCTCCTCGCCGAGATCGATCAGTGGTTGGAACTGGTCGGTTTCGAACACCGATTCCTTGCCTTGCAGGATCGCCGCCATGCGGTTCAACCCCAGTCCCGTATCGATGTTGTTCGCGGGCAAATTTGTCAGGGTTGATTTTCCGTCCTCGCCCTTCCCAAGGTCGTATTGCGTGAACACCAGGTTCCAGAACTCCAGGAATCGCTCGTTATCCCCACCCGGCAAGTCCTCGGCCTGGGTGGGTGGGGCCAAATCCGGCCCGCGGTCGAGATACAGCTCCGAGCTCGGCCCGCACGGCCCCGTCGGACCGGCCTGCCAGAAGTTCTCCTCGCGCGAGCATTCCACGATCCGCTCGCGCGGCACCCCGACCTCCCGCCAGAAGGCGATCGCCTCCTCGTCGGGCCCCAGCCCCAACGCGTCGTCGCCTGCGAACACCGTTACCCAGATGTCCCGCTCGTTCAGGCCGAACACCTCCCGCGACAATTCCCACGCGAACTCGATCGCCTCGCGCTTGAAGTAGTCGCCGAACGAGAAGTTCCCGAGCATCTCAAAGAACGTCAGGTGCCTGGTCGTGTTGCCGACGTTGTCGATGTCGACCGTCCGAAAGCACTTCTGAGCACTCGTCAACCGCTTCGCCGGCGGCTCCTCCTGACCGAGGAAGTACGGCTTCAGCGGATGCATCCCCGCGACCGTCAGCAGCGCGGAGGGATCGTGCGCGGAGGGCACCAGCGACGCCGACGGGATACGCGTATGCCCGCGCTCCTCAAAGAAGCTCAGGTATCGCTCGCGGATCTCATCAGAGGTCATCATCGTGCGGGTGATCTTAGGTCGATCCCCGCATGGAGCCCTACCCCACATCCCCCAGATCGCTGTTCTCATCGGCCAGCGCCGCCTGCTGACCCTCGTCCAGCACCCCGGCTCCGGTGATCAGCCGGCGAGCGTGCTCCAGGTCGTCCGGTTTGCCGAACGTCAACGCCGCCTTCACGCACCCATCTTTCAGGTACCAGTTCGTGAACTTCCCGTCTTCGAAGGACCCGCGCAGGATCTCCTCGTCCCACCCATACGCCGGACCGACGTATTCCAGCTCCCCCCAATCGCCCAGCACAGAGTAGAAATACGGAACCACAACGTGTGCCACGTCCCGCCCGAGCATGTTCAGCGCCGCGGTCTTGCCCTGGTTGAACGCCACGTCCCAATGCTCGATCCGCACGTGTCCGCCGTGCATCGGCGAGTCGTATTCGCATATGTCCCCCGCGGCGAACACGCCCGGGACCGCGCTCTGGAGACGGGAGGAGCAGCGTACGCCGCCCTGCTCGCCGATCTGGAGCCCCGCCCGCTTCGCGAGCCCCACGTCCGGCGCCACGCCCGCGCCGATCACGACCGTCTGCGCCTCCAGCTCCAGGCCGCCGCGCGTGAGCACCTTCGCCACGTGGCCCTCCCCCTCGAAGCGCTCCAGCTCGTCCTCGCCGTGGACCGTCACGCCGTGCTCCTTCAGCAGCTCTTCCACGAACCGCCCGGCCGCTTTCCCGAACCCCCGTTCCAGCGTCCGCTCCTCCTGCATCACGACCGTCGCCCGCTTGCCGAGCATCGTCATGCTCGCCGCGACCTCGCAGCCGATGTACGAGCCCCCGATCAGCACCACGCTCTCAGCATCCCGCACGCTCTCCCTGATCGCGTCCGCGTTTCCCAGCGTCCGCAGGTAGTGGATCTCGTGGAGCTCGCACCCCTCCACGTTCAGCCGCCTCACGTTCGCGCCCGTCGCGATCAGAGCCTGTTTGAACTCGACCTGCTCCTTGCTCGACAGCGTCGCCGTCCTCGTCTCGAGGTCGAGCCCCGTCACGCTCGTGCGCGTCAGCAGCTCGATCCCCTGCTCGCCCCACCACTCCTGTGGCCTGAACAGCGGCTCATCGCGGCTCTCCTCCCCTCTGAGATACCCCTTCGAGCACTCCGGCCGGTTGTAGGGCGCGTCGGGCTCGCGACCGACGAGCAGCACCTCCCCCTCGGCGCCTGCCTCGCGCAGCCATCTCGCGCAATTGGCGCTCGCGAGTCCGCCCCCGACCAGCAGGTAATCGACCTTCCGGGTGGCCATCCCGCCACCTTAGCCCACCCCGCGGGTCGCAGTTGGTTGGGTTGACCTTCAAAGTCCCGGCGGGTGCCTGACCGACCATTTCGCCCACGTCGGGATGTGGCTCAGGATCCGCCAGCGCGGGCCGTTTTCGTTTTTGTTCGGCCCTTCATCAGTGCCGTTGTGGCTCGTGTCGAGCCGCAAGCCCGCGATCACGATGAACACGTGCGGCTGTGGCACGTCCGTCGCGTAGATCGTCACCCAGCGGCCCGGGCCCGGGTCTCCCCAGTTCACGTAGTCCTGCGCGAGCGGGTTGTCTTTGACGATTTCTTCGATCGGCCGCACGCCGCTGCGATACAGCACATAGTTGACCGTGCTCGAGCAGTCCTCTTCGGTCGCGCCGCGCGGGTCCGGGTGGCCACCCGGGCCGTACGGCAGTTCCTGCAGCTCGTTGCCCGCCACGATCATCGCCTGCACCGTCGTCGGCACGGCTTCGGGGATCCATGCCAGGTGGCCGTCCGTCGGATCGAGCTCCGCCAGTTCACCGGGGATGAACTCGATCGGCGTCGGGCTTTCCCCGCCCACGCGGCCGTAGGAGCCGGCGCCACCGGCTGTGATCGGCTGTGTTGTCGGGGCGGTGGTGGTAGGTGAGCCTCGATACTTCGCCGCCCAGCTCTCTACCTCGTTGACGTACCATTCCGCGTGGTTGTACGCGAAGATCGCCTTCCTGTAATCGCCCGGCGCACCCGAGGCCTTCAGGTAGTTCGCCGCCCCGAAGATCGCGTCTTCCGGGTTCCAACGGTCGGGCGTACCGCCGGCGGGGGCCACCCCGTACGTCGCCCAGGTACCAGCCAGGAACTGCATCGGCCCGCCGGCGCCGGCCGAGTTGACCGCGCCCTCCCGCGTGCACGCCGGGTCGGGGTCGCGCCCGTGGTCGCACTCGACCTTCCCGATCCCCGCGAGGATCGCCCAATCGAGGTGGTACTTCTGCCCGGCCTGCTTGTAGTCGCTGAGGTATTCCGCCGGGATTTCCGCCTTCGCCAGCGCCGATGGGGCGTCGGTCGCTTCGACGGTGTCCGGCGTGCCACCGAGACTGCCGAGACCGCCGACGCCGCCCGCGCCGATCAGCGTCATCAGCATCAGCATCAGGAACATCGCCCCCAGCGCTGCAGCGCCCGCGAGGAGCGCGCCGATCGCCAGCGGTATGCGGGGCGAGACGGGTAGCGGCACACCTGCGGCTCTTGCTGCGATCTTGGCCCCCATCGCGACCCCGGATCGCATCGCCCGCTTGGATCCTTGTGCCGTCTTCGATTCAGCAGCTTTCGATCCGCCCGCCGTCCTCAACCCCGCCGCCGAGCCCATCGTCATCGCCGCCGCTCCCGGCCCAGCTGACGTTTACGCCCGGCGGCGACGTCGTTCGCGTTGTGCATCATGCGCGATCTGCCGTTCGATCGCCAGTCCTGCAGCTGAGCATCGAAACCCTGGCGTTTCGGCCGCGGTTTGAGCGATGAGGGCAGCTCGTGGCCTTCGGCATTCACCTCCTGCTCGAGCGTCTGGCCGAACTCCTTCTCCACCTTCTGCTGCTCTCGCCGCTTCAGCGAACCTTCGCCGCCTGCAGCAACCTCCCGGGCCGCCACGTTCGCCCCCTTGCGTACCGCCAGTTCTTGATCGATCTCCCTCCGCGCCACCTGCTGGCCGTCGGCGTCGAGCGCCTCGAACTCCCGCCGTCCGTAGTCCGCGATCCCCGCCGCCCCGGCGTAGTTGCGCTCCTCGGCCGGCAGCGCCGCCTGGGCGTCGAGGAACCGCGCGCGCTTTTCGGCCCGCGCGCGCGTGTACACATTGCCCGCCGTACGCTCCGCCTGTGTGCCCTCCTCCACCGTCCGCCGCGCCGCGGTGAGCGAGTCCTGATCGCCGGCGATCTCTCGCTGCAGACGACCCATGTGCCCCTGCAACTCCACGGCACGCCGCTGCTGTGACTCCTCCTCGGCGGCGAACCGGGCCGCCTTGCCTTCGCGCTCCGGAGAGGAGGCAACCTTGCGATCGGTCAACGCCGCTTTGCGTGCTTTCCCCGCTTCGGCCGTCTTTGCCCGTGCCGTGGCGTGCTCGCCCTGCATCTGCTCTAGATGAGCTTGTTTAGCCGATATCCGCGCTTCGGTCTCCGGGGCCGCCCGCACGAGCGCGTGGGCCTCGCTGTGCTCGCGCTCGAGCGTGCGCCTGACCTGCCCGTTGGCTATCTCCTTCGCTCGTTTGTGGCCTGCCTGTGCCAGTTTGTGCCGGCGCTCCACGCTCGGCGGGGGCGTGCCGAGCTTGTCTTTGAGCCATTTCGCGCCGGGCACCAACGCAGGTGGGTTCTGCAGTTTTTCGCGCGCTCGGCGTGCATTCTGCAGCAACGAGCCGGATGCGTGCCCAGAGCGGTGCTGGCCGTGGACGAAGCCGAGTACGTGACGACGCTTCAGAAACGCTCCCCACCACATCGCTGAGACGAGCAGCCACTGCGCCCACCAGCCGAACTCGGTGAGTTTCATCAACGTCTGCTGCATCAGCAGCACAACGCCGAGCAGAAACGAGAAGATCAGCTTCGAGCAGACCGCCCCGAGCAGCCACGCCGCCCAGCGCTTGAACACCCCGCGGCCGCCATCGCCCAGGGCAGGAGCAATCACCGCCGCGGGCGCCAACAGCAGCAGGAACAGGCTCGCGATCGCCGCGCCGAGCAGGTGCAGCGCGAGGTAGCCGAGCAGCAGGACCATGCCGAGCACGCCGATCCAGATCAGGAACAGCCCGATCACCCGTGCCGCAGTGCCGTGTTGAGTGCGAAACTCCGCCTCGTCGGCGGTCGCTCCATGGCACGGTTCTTCCGAGCCGCCGCACAGCACATTGAACAGCCCAACCTCGTTCTTGAACGGGCCATATTCGTTGATCGAGTTGCGCTGTTCTCCGTTGGCCGGCAGCGCGAGGAACAGTTCGCCGTTCGTTTTCGCGTCGCGCAGCTCCTCCGCGCTCTTGGGACCGATCGTTGCCTGATCCTTCGCCGCGATCTGACGCCCCGCCGCCTGTAACCTCGAATCCAGGCTTTTGGGTTCGTCGCACCAGCGCACGTTGCCGAACTCCATGTAGCACCACGGTCCGCCGATCGTGCCGCTGAATACGCCTTCCATGCTTTCGGCCAATGTGCGGTCGGGAGCGGCGGGCGTGCCCGCGACCACGGCGCCCAGCGTCCCCAGGCCCGCTTCGTTGGCCCACGCACCGAGGGCGCCGACGGTGCCCAGCGGGTTGACGATCACCCAGAAGCCCGCCAGCATCATCACCCCCATCAGCATCGCCTGGCCGAGCGTCTCGGTTACCTGCCGGCGCACGATCCCGTGGTAGAGCGCGAGCACCGCCGCCACCGCCAGCGCCAGCACGAGCCACGGCCGGGTAAACGTCGCCTGGGTCTCGCTCAGCCCCTTCGTCACTGCCCGCATCGCCGAGCTTTCGAGCAGGTCGACGGTGTAGCACCACTCGAGCATCACGATCACCCCATGCACGATCGCCACGAGCAGCATCCACCCCCACTGGGCCGCGTTCTGGACCACCTCCGACAGGTAGTTGCCCGCGTTCGCCACGCCGGTGTTGATGTGCACGTCGAACGCGTAATCGCCCGTCGGCGCCTGTGCGGCCTCGAAGTCCGAGCTGCTGCAGTTGCTCTGGCCGGCCTGCGACAACTCAGCGCGCGTCCCTTTGCCGCACAGGGGGCTGCCCAACCCGTTGTCCACGAGTGGGTCGCCGCCGCTCGGCGATGCCGAAGCCGAGGCTTCCTCTTCGGGGGTCATGCCCGTTGCGCCCGAGCCGAGCGGAGGCTTGCTCGGAGCCCGCGGCGGGCCTTTCGCCGGGGGGGCCTTCGCCGCGGGAGTGCTGTTCGTCGGCGGAGCGTTGTTTGCCGTCGGCGCGTGCGCCGAGGTGGGCGCCGGCGCACGCGCCGGGGCTTGGCTTGGCGCTTTTGCCAGGCTTCGCGCCGGAGGCCGCGGCGGGGAGTACACCTGCGCGGCGTCCGCCGACTGCATGCCTAGCACCCACATGAGTGTCGCCACGCACGCGCACCCAGCCAGCCTCACCGCTGCGAGGCGCCCGCGCGCCACCGTCAGGCAACTCCGGGAGTCGTCGAGAACGCGCGCAGCAGCGACGGCAGCACGACGTCGACCTGGATCGCCTCAACCCGGCCGGAGTGGTCGCGGAACAGACAGCGGCCCGCCTCGAACTCCAACAGACTCTGGCGCATCCTGCGGTCCTCCGGGTCCGACCCAAGCAACTGCAGAGCACGCCCCGCCTCCGCCTCCGAGCGCATCCCGAACACGAACGTCGCCCCGAGCAGATTCTCCAGCGACTCGCGCTCGCCCACCAATGCATCCGTCACGAGCTGGGTTGAGATGATCGGCACCGCCAGCTCCGAGCGGCCCATGCGCTGTAGCGAGGCCAGCAGCTGCCGCCCGACCGGGTCGCCCAACAGCCGCCACCCCTCGTCGAATGAAAACAGCTTTAGCCGCCCGCGCTCGGCGCTCATCAGGTGCATCGCGAACATCGCGATCAGCCGCACGATCTGCTCGCCCACGCGCTCGGCCTGCGAGTACTCCGCTCGGCTCGTCCCCTGCTGGGGCCCCGGCAGGTCGCGAATCGGCAAGTAGGTCACCTGGCTCTGCCCGACCGGCGGCAACCGCACCGCCGGGTCGGCGAAGCCGAGCTGGGTCAGCCCCGAGCGAGCGTAGACCTCCAGCGTCTTGCCCACCTGCGCGTCGGTCTCATCGCCCTGCTCCAAGGCGCGCACCACCTCCAGGCAGGTCGGTTCCTTGGCCCGTCTGAGTACGCGGTCGACGGCTCCCACGACCGCGGTCTCCCAAGCCGGTTCGGCCCTACCCGGCAGCAGATCGCGCAAGAACGAAACGGCGGCGTCCTGGCGCAGGTGCTCGGGCGCCACCCTGAGCGGGTCGAGCACGCCCCGCAGCGCCGGGTCGGGCTTCAGCGTCACGCACTCGGTGTGCGGCGCTACCTCCTCCAGCAGGTGAAAGCGGTGGTCGCCCTTAGGGTCGCAGTCGATGATCCGCGCGCCCTGCAAAAAACCCTCGTACTTGAGCTTCTGATCGAGCGTCGTCTTGCCCGAGCCGAGCGCGCCGACGCTCAGGATCGTCGTGTTGCGGTCGCTCTCAGATCCCTCGCTGAGGTTGAAGCGGATCGGCTGGCGCGACCCCGTGAGGGTGTGCCCCAGATAGAAGCCCGCACGCGAGCCCGCCTCGTGAGTGGCGGTCGGCATCATCGCCGCCACCTGCTCGGGCGTCAGCGTGTCGTCGTAGCCCGAGACCTTCGTGCGCTGTCCCGGCAGATGCTGCATGAACAGCGGCAGCTGATCTCCGAGCGGGCGGTGCAGACGGATCTCGCCATATGCACGCCGTGTCATCTCCACGCGCTCCTCCAATTCCTCCTCGTCCTGCGCCCCGATCGCGATCGCGAGCGTCGCGCGCAGCAGCGGTGGGCGGCTGGAGGACTGCAGGTAGGCGAGCAGGTCGCGCGCCTCCTGGGTGCGCTGATAGCCGAGGTCTGAGATCCCCTGCTCGCCGTCTGACTCCGCGCGCACGATCTGATCGGCGTCCTGGATTCTGCGCCGCGCGATCCGTAGTGCCAGCCCGTTCGGCAGAAAGCGCGCGTTCAACGACAGGTCGATCCCGAACGGCAGGCTCTCCGGCGGTGCGAACATCAGCTCCACGCGCGCGCCCGGGAACTGCGCATGCTCGGGCAATGCCCCCAGCACCAGTTGCGCCTGCCAGCTGGTGCCGGTCTCCGAGTCGATCCTCAATGCTCTGCCGCGATGCTCGACGTAGCCGTCCATCCAGCGCATCACGTCCCCCTCCAAGGGCGCGAGCGTCGCCTCGCCGTTGCGCTCGAACACGAGCGCCCGCGGCTCGTGCAACCCGTCGACCTCGGGCTCGCCGAGGCCTCGGCAGAAGGCCCTGCGCACGAGCCACTGCAGCTCCACCCCACGCGCCTGGCGGACCGGTAGGAAGTCCGCCAGGAGCGCGTGCGCCTGGTCGGCGCGCACCCGCGCGCGCTCCAGCTCCGAGACCTTCATCACGCGCCGGTCGCGTACCGAGAAGGCGCGCCTGACCCCCTCCAACCACTCGCGCGGATGACGCTCGGCGGCACGCGAGACGTAGGCGGCAACGTCGCGCTCGGGCTCGCGCAGGCTCACGATCAGGAACACCTCTGCCCGCGCCCCGCCGATCTCTGACAGGTGCTCTTCGTGCTCCTGCAGATAGCGCCACTTCGCGCGCGCGTGGGCTCGGTCATATCCATCGGGTGTCCCACCCGAGTCGTCTTCCAACTCGCGTGCGTACCGCTCCAAGTTCCAGCGCCGTCCCACCCGCAGGATCTGCACGTCGGCCTCGATCGCTTGCAGCGCACCGAGCAGCGCGAGAAACCGTGCACGCTTGCCGTCCTCGGACAACCATTCATATGACTCTGTCTCGATCGCGAACGCCGCCCAGCCGTCGTCGAGCGCGTCGGCGAACACGCAGTTGCCGTACACGAAGCTGATCGGCGCCTTCATCTCCCCGTCCTCCCGCGAGCTGCATTCCCGCGCTCCGGCGGGTGTTCGAGAGTGACAGCGGCCTCGTCCCCCGGCGCGATGTCAGCCGCACGCACATCCAGTCGCGCGCCCGGGGCAAGTGCGATCACATGGCCGCTACTCAGGGCCCCTCCCCCTGGCAGCTCGCGCACGGTCAGCGAGCGAGCCCATCCCAGCCGACCCCGCCGAGCACCACCCCGCTCAACTCGCTCGTGCGCGGTGGTGATAAGCACGGCGCCGGGTCCGGTGTAGCGCAGCCGGCGCATCTCCCCATCGGAGCCGTCCGGCAGCAGCAGGATCTCCTCGGGACGCCAGCACTCGCCCGGCCCTCCACAGGGACGCACACCCGCGAGCCGCCGCGACCCGGCCCGGTAGCGCAGCAGCGCATACGCCGCCAAATGAAACGGCCGACCCTCGATCCGGATCACGCTCAACACAGTCGCGCTCGCGACCGGCAGGGCGAGATCGCGCAGGTACCAGGGCAGCGCCCCGATCGCCGCCCCCACCAGCGGCAGGCCGCCGGCGATCAGCATCGCCAGCAGAATCGCGAGGAAGTAGACGACGCCCCGCACCGGGATCCCGCCCGGATTCAGCCGCAGCTGATCGACGCGATAGATGCGCCGCTCGAGGTCGAATACGGCGCGGTATGAGCGAATCTCCATCACGGTCTCCTCTCCGGCTCCCGCAGTCCCATCTCCATCTGCGGCGCTTGCATCGCGATCCCCGCGTCAGGATCCGAACAACGAGGTGACCGTGTCTTGCAGCAGACTCAAGCCGGCCGGGGTGGCCAGCAGCACAGCGACGATCCCCACCGCGAACACCCCCGCCGCCTCCTTGAAGTCGCGGCGGAAGGCCAGCACGATCGAGGCGATCGCCAGCGCGAGGCCGATCAGGCTCATCGCCACGGTGCGCGCCGTGGCGCCCGCTTTCGTGGCGGCGGATTCGAGCGAGGCTCCGGTTTTTTCCGTGGAGGCCGCTTGCGGCGTGCTCCCTTGAACCTTCGCCTGAGCAGGCGTTTCAACCGCGGCCCGGGCGGCGGGAGCGAGGACCCCCGCCGCACAGCCGAGCGCCAGGATCGCGCATCCGATCGCCACGGCCGATCGCGCCCGCCGGGGTGCAGTGACAAGTTGAGGGTGGTTGACGAGTCGAGAAGAACCGATCGGTCGGGGATCGCGAATCTGTTTCATTTCGGGCTCCTTTGCTTGGGTTGTGGCTAGTTGTCGGGGTCCATCTGGATCGCGGAGACCTCCCAGCGGCCCTGCACGCGAGCCACGTCGAGTTCGTAGCCGAGCGTGTACCGCGCGCCGCGCGCGTCAGCGGCCGCCACGACGGCAATCACCGCACCCGCGCCCTGCGCCCAGTCCAGGCGCTGCACCGATTCCAGGCTCAGCGCCGCGGCCGGCAACGAGACGTGCGCATTCGCGGTTAGATCCGCGGCGAGCTCCGAGCCCGAGGTGGCGAGGTAGTTGCGCAGGGCGCGCGCCACGACCGTCACAAGCGCCGGTTCGTTGACTTCGCCGGCGTGCCCCTGTATCTGTGCCGGGCCGGTGGCGGGCGCACCCACGAACGCGGGATAGCCACCCAGCGCGAGGCTTCCTCCCGCGGTGCGCACAACGCTGACCGTCAGGTACTGAATGCCCGCATCGTCGGTCTGTGCGGCCACCGTGTACACGTGCTCGGGGCGGGCGGGCACCAATTCCAATTCGCGCTCCTGCACGACTTCGGCCCACTCCACGCGCTGCTCGCCGCTCGACGGCGGCTGCAGCCCCGCGTTGGGTTCGATCCCAGGCCCCACAAACGCGGCCAAAGCAGCTTCGTGGGCCTGCGGTTCCGCCGCGTTCCAGGTCAGATAGTTGCGCGTGAACTGCGCCGCGAAGCCTTGGGCGGCGAGGTCCGGTGGCGCGGGGCCGGATGCCGTCACCCTCGGCATCGCCGGCCGCGGCGGGTCGATCGCAAAGCGCGCGCTCGCCGCGAGTCCCGCGACGGCCAGTGCGCTCAGCAGGTAGCGGGGCCATTCCCGCGCCACGCGGATCCGCCATAACGGCCGTGTCCCGATCCGAACCTGCGCGTTTGGAGTGCTTGTGGGCATCGCTCAGCGCTCGAATCCGAACTCGGATCGCTTTTCGAGCGCCAATCGCGTCGGGGCCGGCGCTACGAATGCAGTCGTTGTGCTCACCTGCGCCGGGGCCGCTTCACCCGATGACGGGCGAGGCGGCACATAATCAGCGACGACCGCAGCATCTGTGAGCCGGCGAACAGGAGGGTTGTGATCGTGGGTTAGGAGATGATTGGAGCGACGAGGAACCGGACTACCGAGGCTCCGTTTGACATGTACGACACGCGAGCTCGAGGTGGTCTTGACAGAACGCACGACCACCGGCCGTGACGAGCCCCCTTGGGGCTGAGCGTCATCGACCGCGGGTGAGTGCGCGACTCGCGTGGAGCGCGTAGCCACGAGGAAGCTCCCCCGTGCCCCGGTGCCGCCGTGTGCCCGCGCGACGTTCAGGAAGACCACACCGCCGACGGTGCCCATGGCCGCTGCGAGCATCGCCACCCCGACTATGCGATGTAGCCGGTACTCCCCTCCTGCGCCCTGCCTCGCGGTTTCAACCGACAGCGGGGCCTCACCAACCGGAGGCTCGCCAAGCGGAGCCTCACCAAGCGGCCGCTCGGTAACCGGCCACTCACCGATGCTTGCGAGCTCGGACCCGGCGCCGTTCAGGTACTCCTCCTCCGAGTACACGCGGTAGACCTCGCGCGGGCGCCGGCGCAGGAGCATCATGCGATCGCCACTGCAGTCATCGCGACCACCATCGGGTCACAAACCACGCGGACGGCCGGAAGCCAAGGCGGGGAGACACCCGGCTTCCGGCCGCTTTCGCGCGGATGGGTATCGCCGTGCGCTCGTCCGTCTGATCGAGTGCCGGCGTCCCGGGGAACACGCCTATGAGTGGGGGGAGTGATTTTCATAGGAGGTCCCTGTCTCCCTCTCCGACCGACGGACCCAAACGGGACATGCGGCGTGGAAAACTTTCTTCGCTCGCCTCCATCAGCTCCCGCAACCGCGCGCGGGCCCGCTGGGAGACCTTGCGGTACTTCTCCTTGGACCAGCCGAAGCGGTCGCAGAACTGGACGCATTCCATCCCCGAAGCGGTCAGGCTTGAAAGGACAAGTCGTTGGTCCGGAGTCAGCTTGTGGATGACCTGACCGAGACTGCGCAGGTCCATCCGCAGCATCACGAGCCGCTCGATCTCGGCGCGGACATCAGCGACCTCGATGCCATCGGCGCCGTCTCCCAGCCGCAGCGCCTGATTGAGCGCCGCCTGTGCGGGACTGCGCCCGCGCAGCGCGCGGCGATGGTCGTAGATGCGCGAGAGGAAGCGCTGCTCGAGCACGTTCGCCATGTGCGTGCGGGTCACGTACGTGCCTCCGTCACCCTCACGCGCTTTGGCGAGCAGCTCGAGCGTGGCCTGGCTGAAGCAGTCCTCCAGATCCTCCTTGCGCAGCCGGTGGCGGTGCGTGCGCAGCAGCAGCTGGCGGCGCGCCTGGGCCACCAGCGCCATCTCCTGCACCTGGTCGAGGCGCTTGCGCGGATCCCCGCCGACGGGCAGGCGATCCTCCAGCCCTCGTATTTCCACTCCACATCGGGTAGACACACCCCATGTCGATCGCTCGCGCGCGTAGACCCCCCTCCCAATGAGCCTCACCGATCGCCTCCACGCTCTGGACCGCACCCAGCAGCGCCACCGGCGGCTCAGCTTCGCCGCCGCCGTAATCAAGAAGTTCAGCGATGACGGGGCCGGGCAGCTCGCGGCGCTGATCGCCTACTACGGCTTCGTCTCGCTGTTCCCGCTGCTGCTCGTGCTCGTGACCGTGCTCGGCTTCGTGCTCGAAGGGGACCCCAAGGACCAGGCCAGCGTGCTGCACTCGGCGCTCGGCCAGTTCCCGATCATCGGCGATCAGCTACAGAGCAACATCCATTCGCTCAAAGGCAGCGCGGGCGCGCTGGCGATCGGCGTCCTCGGCCTGCTGCTCGGCGGCCTGGGCATCGTCGGCGTCACCCAGAACGCCTTTCAGCAGGTCTGGCACATACCGCGCAAGCACCGCCCCAACTTCCTCGCCTGGCGGCTGCGCGGCCTCGGTCTGCTTGCCGTGCTGGGCGTGCTGCTGATCGTCTCGACGGTCGCCGCCGGCTACGTGACCGCGCAGACGGAGGGACCGGTCGCCGTGGTCGGTGGGGTTCTCCTCGCGCTGGTCTTCAACCTGCTGCTGTTCTTCGCCGCGTTCCGGTTTTTGAGCCCTGAAGAGATACCCACAAAAGATCTGATCCCGGGCGTGATCTTCGCGGCGATCCTATGGCAGATCCTGCAGCACATCGGCGGCTACTACGTCGCCCACGTCGTGCGCCACGCACAGGAGACCTCTGGCCTGTTTGCGTTCGTGCTGGGGCTGCTCGCCTGGCTGTATCTCGGCGGCCAGGTCACGCTGATCGCGGCAGAGATCAACGTCGTGCACGCGCGGCGGCTATGGCCGCGCAGCTTCTTCTCGCAGCCGCTGCTCGACGCCGACAAGCGCGCGCTGACGTCATCCGCGGAGACAGAGGAGCGCGTTGACGAGGAGAACGTCGAGGTCACCTTCGACGGGCCCAACAGCTGATTTTCGGCTTTGCCACGCCGTTTGCGGGGTGACATGGGAACTACTTGCGCCCGCAACGATCGCGCGCTATACTAACTAAACTTTCGTAAGCACATATGGAGCCGATACCTATGCCTTCCACACCAGAGCAGCCCACTTCTTCAACGCCGGAGCAGCGCCCAACACAGCCTTCCATACCGAAGCAGACCCTGAGATTGATCCCGCTGGAGGACACGGTCGTGTTCCCCAGTATGGGCATCACGCTGACCGTCGAGGTCGGCGATGACGAGCGCGTCGTGCTCGTCCCACGCCATGAGAATGAGTTCCTCGAGGTCGGCACGATCGCCGAGGTCAGCGATCAGCTGCGGCTGCCCGGCGGCGGCCACGCCGTCGCCGTCTCGGGAGCGCACCGCGCGCTGATCGGCGCCGCCCAGACCGGTCCCGAAGGTGAGCTGCGCGTGGAGGTCGACGAGCGTCCCGACGAGGAGCCCGTTGATGGCAAGACCCGCAACCTCGAGCGCGAGTATCGCGCGACCGTCGAGGAGATCCTCGAGCTGCGCGGCGACGACGGCCGCATCGCCGCGTTCCTGCGTGCGATCGCCGAGCCCGGCGCGCTGGCCGACTCGGCCGGCTACTCCCCGAACTTGTCGTACGAGCAGAAGGTCGAGCTGCTGCGCACGCTCGACGTGACCGAGCGCCTGGAGCTGGCGGTGAAGCTGCAGCGCGAGTCGCTCGCCGAGCTGCAGGTGCGCAAGCGCATCCGCGAGGACGTGCAGGAGGGCGCGGAGAACCAGCAGCGCGAGTACTTCCTGCGCAAGCAGATGGAGTCGATTCGCAAGGAGCTCGGCGAGGACGAGGGCTCGGTCGCGGAGGAGTACCGCGCCAAGATCGAGGCCGCGGAGATGCCCGCGGCGGTCAACGAGCAGGCATTGAAGGAGCTGGGGCGCCTGGAGCGGATGGGCGAGCAGACGGGCGAGTCGAGCATGATCCGCACGTACCTGGACTGGCTGATCGCGGTGCCGTGGAGCAAGCGCTCGGACGAGCGTTTGGATCCGGTGGAGGCGCGCGCGGTGCTGGACGCCGACCACGCCGGCCTGGATGACGTCAAGGACCGGATCACCGAGTACCTGGCGGTGCGCAAGCTGCGTGCCGACCGCGGGATCGAGGCTGACCCGAAGTCGGGTGCGATCCTCACCCTGATCGGGCCCCCCGGCACAGGTAAGACATCGATCGGCGAGTCGATCGCTCGCGCGACCGGCCGCGAGTTCGTACGGATGTCGCTCGGCGGCGTACGCGACGAGGCGGAGATCCGGGGGCACCGGCGAACGTATATCGGCGCACTCCCAGGCCGTCTGGTGAGGGCGCTGCGCGACGCCGGAACGATGAACCCCGTGATCCTGCTGGACGAGGTCGACAAGGTCGGCGCGGACTGGCGCGGAGATCCTTCCGCGGCGCTGCTCGAGGTCCTGGACCCCGCGCAGAACCACAGCTTCCGCGACCACTACCTCGACGTCGAGCTGGACCTGAGTCAGGTGATGTTCCTGGCGACGGCCAACGTCGCTGACACGATCCCCGGCCCGCTCTTGGACCGGATGGAGACGATCCGCTTCGACGGCTACACCTCCGAGGAGAAGCTCGCGATCGCCAAGGGCTACCTGTGGCCACGTCAGCGCGACCGCAACGGGTTGCGCGAGGACGAGGTTGAGATAACCGATGAGATCCTGAAGACGATCGTCGCCGAGTACACCCGCGAGGCGGGCGTGCGCAACCTCGAGCGCGAGCTGGGGACGGTGCTGCGCAAGACCGCCACCCGGATCGCCTCCGCCAAGGCCGAGGCCCCAGTGAAGATCGACCTGGAGATCGTGCGCGACGCGCTCGGCCGCCAGAAGTTCTTCCAGGAGTCGGCCTCACGGACCGCCACACCCGGTGTCGCCACCGGACTGGCGGTGACAGGCGCCGGCGGCGACGTGCTGTTCGTCGAGGCCACCGCGATGAAGGCTGGAGACTCAGCCCCGGGCAACGGCCTGGTGCTGACCGGTCAGCTCGGCGACGTGATGAAGGAGTCTGCGCGGATCGCCCTCTCCTACGTGCGCGGCCACGCCGAGGAGCTCGGAATCGAGGAGAGCGCGTTCGAGGGCAAGGAGTTCCACGTGCACGTCCCCGCGGGCGCGATCCCCAAGGACGGGCCATCAGCCGGCGTGACGATGGTCACGGCACTGGCCTCGCTGCTCTCCGGGCGTCCGGTGAAGCACACGGTCGGCATGACCGGCGAGGTCACCTTGCAGGGCCGCGTGCTGCCGATCGGCGGCTTCAAGCAAAAGGCGCTTGCCGCCCATGCGGCCGGCTTGACCGACGTGATCCTCCCGGAGCGCAACCGCGGCGACCTCGACGACATCCCGGAGGAGGTCAGGAATCAGATGGCCTTCCACCCGGTGATGACCGTGCAGGAGGTTCTCGAGGAGGCACTCGAGCCCGCCGTGGAGCCCGCCCGCGATGTCGCGCACGCGTAGATGTAAGCCGGTCCCCGAGGAGGTCCGCCAGACCGCGGACCTCCTCGAGCGCCGCTGGCAGCTGTCGATCGTCTACGCCGCGCTGACCGGCGCGCTGCGCTTCAACGAATTCGCCGACGCCGTCTCGGGCATCTCCCCGCGCATGCTGGCCGAGCGGTTGCGCGACCTGGAGGCGGCCGGGCTGATCGAGCGCACGGTAATCCCCTCCAGCCCGCCGACGGTCGAGTACCGGCTGACGGCGCGCGGGCAGCGGCTGGGGCCGATCATCGATGCTATGCGTGCTTACGCAAGAGAGCCAGTGGGCTGAGACGCGCCACCCGGCTCGGCCGCGCGGGAGGCGATACCCGAGCTGGCCCCGACCAACTGACCACCGGCGCATGTCTCGGCGGGAACCTCGCCCTTGGGGTTGCGGATCCCCACCACTCCCACCATGCCTCCGGCGGCGACGAGCAGTCCGGCGATCGCCATGCCGAGATGGAAGCTGTGCAGCGAGGCCTGCTCGGCAGCGCGCGTCAGCGCGCTCGCCTGGGCGCTCAGGAGGCCGTGTACGTCCGGGCGCCCGAGCGGCAGCCGCTTGGCTTCGGCGACCGCGGCGCGCGCGGACGGGCCCAGCCTGAAGCCGGCGAGGTGCGAGTCGAGCGATGAGCCGAAGGAGCCCGCGACGGCCGCGCCGACGGCAGCGGTGCCGAGTAGACCGGCGACCCGCGCGATCGCGTTGTTGACGCCCGAGGCGATCCCCGCCTGGGAGGATTCCGCGCCGGCGAGCACCGCCGCGGTGAGCGGCGCGACGGTCATCGAGAGGCCGAGCGCGAACACGAGCAGCCCGGGGAGCACTTCGGAGACGTAGTCGACGCTGGTGCCGATCCGCTGGAACAGCAACAGGCCGCAGGCCGCTACGAGCGGTCCGGCGCCCATGAAGAAGCGCGGGCCGAAGCGGTCGGCGAGCGCGCCGAAACGGCGCGAGAGGACGAACATGATCACGGTCACCGGCAGCGTCGCCAGGCCACTCTGCAGCGGCGTGTAGCCGCCGATCTGCTGCAGGAACAGGACGAGGAAGAAGAACAGCACCGCCAGGCCCGCGTACATCGAGAAGGTCTCGATGTTGCCGGCGGAGAAGTTGCGTCGTTTGAACAGCCCGAGCGGAAGCATCGGGTCTGGGGCGCGGGACTCCTGCCACAGAAATGCGCCGAGCAAGAAGACCCCCGCGACCAGGGGAACGACGACCTCCGGACTCGACCAGCCCAGACGCGGCTGCTCGATCAGCGCGAACACAGGCCCGGCGAGGCCGGCCGCACACAGCAGCGCCCCGGGCACGTCGATTTTGCGGGCGTCGGCGCGCCGCGGCTCGGCACGCGGCACCACGAACAGGATCAGCACCACGCAGGCGGCGGCGAGCGGGACATTAATCACGAACAGCCACCGCCACGAGCCGATCGCGAGCAGCTCGCCGCCGGCCAGCGGCCCGAGTACCCCGGCGATCGCGCCCCACGCCGTCCAGCTGCCGATCGCCGCCCCGCGCTCGTCCTGGGGGAACGTGTTGACGATCACCGCGAGCGAGCTGGGCACGAGCAGCGCGCCCGCCACGCCCTGCAGTGCGCGCATCGCCACGAGCACGCCGATCGTGGGCGAGAGCGCGCAGGCCAGCGAGGCGAGACCGAAGCCCGAGACGCCGAGCGCGAAGACCCGCCGCTCGCCGAACAGATCCCCCAGCGAACCGCCGATCAGGATCAGCGAGCTGAGCGTCAGCAGGTAGCCGTTCACGACCCACTGCTGTGCGGCCAGCCCGCCGCCGAGCGCGCGCTGGATCGTCGGCAGTGCGACGTTCACGACCGTGCCGTCGAGCAGGACGATGCCCGAGCCCATGATGCAGGCGATCAACGTCAGGCGCTTCGTACGATTGTCGATCGGAGCCGCTATTGGTGCACCGTAGCGGGCGCATAACCTCTGTGCATGATGCACAGCGAGCGCGATCTGCGGTTGCGTCCAGCACACACATCCCATATACATCGCATATGCGCATCTCTCGAAGCGAGGAGTCGAGCTTGGCGCGGAATGGAGTGGCTTGTAGCACCCGACGGCCGGTTCGTAGGAGACTGCTCCTCGTCGTGCTTTCCGTCGTATCGCTCGCCGCCGCACTCGTTCTGGCGGGCTCCGCGGCCGCAGAATCGCCGCTCAAATGGTCGCCTCCGACCAATATCGACGGGACCCACGAACTGTCTGGCATCTCGTGTCCATCGGCCGGCCTCTGCGTGGCGATCGACCGCATGAACACGGATGTCGTGACGAGCGCCAACCCGACCGGCGGGGCGTCGGCGTGGACGGTCACGCCGATCGGCACCGACGACGCGACCGGCATCTCGTGTGCATTGTCGGGCGAATCGAAGCTGTGCGTGGCGGTCGACTGCAGGCCCAAGGCGTGGTTCTCCACGAACCCGCTCGGGGGTGCTGGTACGTGGACGGGGACCTTGCTCGGAGCTGAAAGCTGCGGCTTTCACACGACGACGGGCGTTTCGTGCGCGTCGATTGCGATGTGTGTTGCGATTGACAGCGTCGGGGACGTGATCGTCTCGGGCAAACCGACGGGGTCGACCACGGACTGGAAATCGAACAACGTCGACGGGGCCAACTTCCTCAGCTCCATCTCCTGTCCCACCACGTCGCTCTGTGTGGCCGTCGACAATAAAGGGAACGCGGTCACCTCGACGTCGCCTCTTGGCGGCGGAGCATGGAACGTTGCCCAGATAGACAGCACTAAACCTCTCAGCAGCGTCTCGTGCGCGTCGGAAACCCTATGCGTGGCCGGCGATGAAGCGGGGAACGTGCTGACGTCGACGAACCCAACGGGTGGCGCCGCAGCATGGAGCGTCGCACACGTCGATGGGACGGCCGGCGTAAGCGGCATGTCATGTCCGTCCTCGTCTCTTTGCGTCGGCGTAGACAACCAGTCCGGCGCCGTCTCGAGCACGAACCCGACGGGCGGGGCTTCGGCCTGGACACGAGAAGTCATCGATGTAGGACAGCTGCCGAAGGCCGTGTCGTGCGCGTCGAGCTCTCTGTGCGTTGCGACCGACTGGCACGGCAACGTCATCGTGGGCACCGGCGCTGCCACGATGCCCCCGCCTGAAGAAACCAGCAAAAACAAAACTGGCACGCCCGAAGTCACCAGCAAAGGCAAAGCGGGCACGCCCGAAACCCACCTCATCGCCCCCGAAACTCAGATCCTGAGCACCGAAAGCAACGGCGAAGGAAAGGTCACGACCCTGCTGAGCTGCGCCCCCGTCGGCGGGGAATGCGGACCGCTGAACATCCAGCTCTCCGCGCAGCTGAAGGTCGAAGGCAAAAAAGTCGTCGGCGTCCTGGCCAAGGCCAAAAGGAAGAAGACCAGCATCAAGAGCGTCATCGTGGCCAGCGCCACGGTGAGTATCCCCGCAGGCCAGCAGAAGAAGGTCACGCTCACGCTCAACGCGACCGGCAAGTCGCTGCTGGCCAAGTTCAAGCACCTGTCCACGCAGATACGCGTGATCTCCAAAGGCACCGTGCTCAGCACCCGCACCGTCAAGCTCGTCAAGCACGCAAAGCACAAAAGCCGCGCTTAGGCCTGCTCAGCCCGTAGAGCCGCATCTCCAAATCGGGGCGGCCGGATTCGAACCGGCGATCCCTCGCCCCCAAAGCGAGTGCGATACCAGGCTTCGCTACGCCCCGTTGCATCTGAGGATAGGGATCGAACCGCCTCCCGGCGCATCTCAGAGCCGAGATTGCCGCGGCCGGCGAAAAATATGCCGCCGCAGTCGACGTTCTTCTTCGCGAAGTTGCTCACGGGTCCGCCCCTCAACCGTTTTGGTGACGCCGCTTGCGGAGTACGATGTAGGAGGGAGTCGGAGGGGTGTGGAAATGGAGGAATCGAGATGGGCGATACGGAGAGGCCGACAAGGATGAAAGCCACCGCACGACGCGACCTGGATGGGACGTACAAACACACTGTGCAGGTGCGCGAGCACCAGCTCACGGTCGATGAGCCCATCGAGAAGGGCGGAGACGACACGGCGCCGAGCCCGCAGGAGCTGCTGGCGGTGAGCCTCGCGTCTTGTACGGCGATCACGATGGAGATGTACGCGGCCCGCAAGGGCTGGGAGATCGGCCATGTGGAGGTCGATGTGCAGTACAAGGGCGCCGAGCGTGGCTGCCCGACGAAGTTCGAGCTGGTGATGCGCCTCCCGGAGGATCTGCCGGAGGAGCAGCTCCAACGCCTGCGCGTGATCGCCGCGAAGTGCCCGGTCCACCGCGCGCTCGATGGCGAGGTCATGTTCGAGGAGCGCATCGAGCGCGTCCACCTGACGCCCCAGTAGCGTGTCGCGCCCATAACAACCACCGCACCTTCCACACCCGTACCCTCGGCGGTGCTCGTGCCGCTGTTCCTCGCCGGCACTGACGGGCAGCCGCATGCCGTCTTCACCCGCCGGCGCGCCGACCTGCGCCGCCACGCCGGCGAGATCTCCTTTCCCGGCGGCCGGCGCGACCCCGAGGACACCGACCTGCGGGAGACGGCGCTACGCGAGGCCGAGGAGGAGATCGGCCTGCCCCGTGGCCAGGTACGTATGCTCGGCGAGTTGCCAGCCGTCTCGACGTTCGTCACCAACTACGTGATCCACCCCTTCGTCGGTGAGATCCCAGCGGGCATCACGTGGCGGGTGTCGGCAAGGGAGGTTGACGAGGTTCTGGAGCTGCCCCTCGACGCTGTGCGCGCAGCGCGAACGAAGACCCAGATCGAACGCCGCGGCATGACGTTCGAGACCGATGCCTACGTAGTCGATGGCCACGTCATCTGGGGAGCCACCGCGCGTATCCTCCAGCACCTGCTCGAGCGGATGCGCGGCGCTGATCCGGACGGCCGTCTCACCCTCGCCATCTGACGCCTCACCCCGGGGCCAGCTGCTATGTCAAGCGGCCGGGAGAACAGCCGGGGCCGGCGAGAGCCGGACCAGGCTGTTCGCACGGGCACCTGCCACTAACTCGGCTGCGGCACGAGCCGGATGTAGGGGCGCGGCTCCTCCCACCCGTCCGGGTACTTCTCCCTGGCCTCGTCGTTGGAGACCGAGCCGGCGATGATCACCTTCTCGCCCTCTTTCCAGTTGACCGGCGTCGCGACCTTGTGCTTGGCGGTCAGCTGGAGCGAGTCGATCACGCGCAGGACCTCATCGAAGTTACGGCCGGTCGTCATCGGATAGATCAGGATCAGCTTGACCTTCTTGTCGGGCCCAATCACGAACACGTTACGAACCGTCTGGTTATCGGCCGGCGTGCGCACGAGCGGGTCGCCGGATGTGCTCGCGGGCAACATGCCGTAGAGCTTTGACACGTTGAAGTCGTCGTCGCTGATGATCGGGTAGTTCGGAGCCGTGCCCTGCGTATCCTCGATGTCCTTTGCCCAAGCCTCGTGGTTCTCGAGCGCGTCGACCGACAGACCGATGATCTTCACGCCCCGCTTGTCGAACTCGGGCTTGGCGTTGGCCATGTAGCCGAGCTCGGTCGTGCAGACGGGCGTGAAGTCCTTCGGATGCGAGAACAGCACCGCCCAGGAATCGCCGATCCAGTCATGAAATTTGATCCGGCCCTCGGTCGTCTCGGCCTCGAAGTCGGGTGCTGTATCGCCAAGTTGTAGCCCCATTGGTGTTCCTTTCTCGACAGTTAGCCGTCGCGGGTTTTGTGGCAGGGAAACCGACCCTAGATAATCCCGATCGGCTTTTGGGAGATTACTGCTCAGGATAGCGGGTCCTCGTCGATCCGCCGGATTCCTCACAGAATCGGTCGATGATTACAGCCGGCTTCCGACCAGCACGTCCACAGACACCTCTGGGGTGAGCTGGATGCGGATGCTCAACCCTCGGGCGTCCAGCCGGAGAGCCCAGACCAGGTGCTCTCGAGCTTGGCATCCGACGGGCTGTGGGAACCAAGGTTCTCGGGCCACAGCGACCCCGCGATCATCGCCACAGAGCCGAGCAACGCCAGCCAGGCGCCCTCGCGCAGCGAAAGCGCGAGGAAGTTACCGGCCGGCGTGGGCGGGTCGACGATCCGGAAGAGCACACACGCCGCCGCGAGGACTCCAAGCAGGACCAACGGAGCGCGATGGCCGTCGGGAGCGGACGCAGAGGAGAATCCCGCGCCCGCGAGTGCGAGCAGCGCGATCACGATCGCCGCGCCGGCGAGCAGCAGCAACACGACGTTCAGGTCCTTCAGCGCCTGATGAGCGCTCAGCGCCGTGAACTGATGCCCGGCGAGCGAGGAGAGATTGGCGTGGAACTCGCCCATGTAGCTCTGCAGCGTGGCGTTGCCGAACTGCGCGGCCGCCTGATCGCCGGCCTGCTGGGCGAAGGCGAGGCCGTCCGCGGTGAAGCTCACGCCGTACCACGGCAGAAAAACGGACACCGCGAGCACGATCGCGCCGAGCGCCGAGATCAGGAGCCCATATCGGGGACGATCGCCGGCCATCGTTCATCATCATCGGTCCGATCGCCCGCCGGCTTGATCGGAGATCTCGTCTATCGGCCCACGAGCAGCGCGCCGATCTCGGCGTGAGCATTCTGGAGCCAGGCCCCCGAGTCCCCCGGGTCGGCTCCGAGAACCGCCACGGGGATCACGTTGCGCTCCCCGAGCGCTCGCACGATCCGCTCGCCCTCGGCGAGGGCCTCGCCGGGCACGTTGCCCGCAGCCTCGTAGACGAAGCCGCGCACGGTCGTGTCGATCACCTGCCCCAGAAAGAACTCGAGGCGGGAGGCGTGCAATGCGCGGAGCGCCTCCCTCTCACCCGCGACGGTACCCAACAGCCAGCAGACGATCGTCACGCTCTCGAGCGCCGCACGCAACGTGCCCAGGCGCTCGGGCGTACCGACCCAGCACTCCGCACCGGTCGCCTCGATCGCGGCCCGGCCCGCCTCGGTGCGCGTGGTGACACGCACGGCGTGCCCCTCCCCCACGAGATCCCGTGCCAGCCGGCGACCCCGGCAACCGCCGGCCACGAGCAGGATGCGCGCCACGACGGCGCATGTTACGCGTCTCCCACCTCCGGCCCTCGGCACGGCTCGCACGCGTGCCGCAAGCCTCGACTACCATCCGCTGCCCGCCATGACCGAGCCTTCCCCCGCAAACTCCGACATCGTGACGATGGAGAAGATTGTCGCGCTGTGCAAGCGGCGCGGGTTCATTTTCCCCTCCTCTGAGATCTACGGCGGGGTCGGATCCACCTACGACTACGGGCATTACGGCGTGCTGCTGAAGACAAACGTGAAGAACGAGTGGTGGCGCGCGATGCTGCAGGAGCGCGACGACATCGTGGCGATCGACTCGGCGATCCTGCAGCACCCGCGCGTGTGGGAGGCATCGGGACACCTGGCCGGCTTCACCGACCCGCTCGTGGACTGCCGCACGTGCAAGCAACGCTTTCGCGCCGACCATCTCGGCGAGTTGCCATGTGGACGCAAACCATCCCAGCACCCTGGCGAAACCGACGAGTGCTCGCTGACCGAGGCGCGCGACTTCAACCTGATGTTCGAGACGACCGTCGGTCCGGTCAAGGAGTCCGGGTCGGCGGCTTACCTGCGGCCGGAGACGGCGCAGGGGATCTTCATCAACTTCAAGAACGTCCTGCAGTTCTCGCGCAAGAAACCTCCGTTCGGGATCGCCCAGGTGGGCAAGTCCTTCCGCAACGAGATCACGCCCGGGAACTTCATCTTCCGCACGCGCGAGTTCGAGCAGATGGAGATGGAGTTCTTCGTCCCACCTGACGACGCGGGGCAGTGGTTCGAGCACTGGCTGGGCGAGCGCGAGCGCTGGTATGTGGAGCTGGGAATTCAACCCAAGCAACTGCGACTCCGCGAGCACGACGAGGACGAGCTGTCGCACTATTCGATCGCGACGAGCGACGTCGAGTACCTGTTCCCGTCCACCACCTCCGGTGGCGGAGCCCGCTGGTCGGAGCTCGAGGGGATCGCCAACCGCGGCGACTTCGACTTATCTCAGCACGCCAAGTTCTCCGGCGAGAAGCTCGAGTACTTCGACCAGGGGACCGGCGAGCGTTACGTGCCCTACGTGATCGAGCCCGCCGCCGGGGCGGACCGCGCGACGCTCGCGTTCCTGGTGGACGCCTACGACGAGGAACTGGTCGAGCGCGAGGGCACGGGCGAGGGCGAGCTACGCACGGTCCTGCGACTGCACCCGCGGCTGGCGCCGATCAAGGCGGCGGTGCTGCCGCTCGTGAAGAAGGACGGCCAGCCGGAGCTCGCGCGGGAGATCCACCGCGCGCTCCGCGGGCGAGCCGGAATCGGCATGGTCGAGTACGACGACGGCGGGGCGATCGGCAAGCGCTATCGCCGCCAGGACGAGATCGGCACGCCGTTCTGCCTGACCATCGACCACCAGAGCTTGGAGGACAGGACAGTGACGTTGCGCGAGCGCGATTCCCTGACCCAGGAGCGGTTGCCGATCGACGGCCTCGCCGAGGAGCTGGAGCGGCGCGTGCAGGCACCGTGGCAAACACCCAAGTTGACCCGAGAATAGGAGAGCAATGGACTTCGACCTGACCGACGAGCAGCAGCTGATCCAGCGCACCGCACGCGAGTTCACCGACAACGAGATCATCGTGCAATCGCGGGAAAACGCTCGCAACCACCACTTCGACGTGGACCTCGTCAAGAAGATCGCCGCGCAGGGCTACCTCGGGGCGATCGTCCCCCAGGAGTACGGCGGCGCCGGCCTCGACTATCTCTCATACGGGCTGATCGTCGAAGAGATCGGCCGCGGCGACTCGGCGATCCGCACCGTGATCTCGGTACAGACATCTTTGGTGTGCTCGGCGATCCTCAAATGGGGCACTGAGGAGCAGAAGCACAAGTACCTGCCGAATCTCTGCTCGGGAGAGTGGCTCGGCTGCTTCGGTCTGACCGAGCCGGACACCGGCTCTGACGCCGCCAACCAGAAGACGCGCGCGAAGAAGACGGACTCCGGCTGGGTGATCAACGGCGCGAAGATGTGGATCTCGATGGGCAACTACGCGAAGGTCGCCCTGATCTTCGCCCAGACAGACCCCGAGCTCGGACACAAGGGCGTGGCCTGCTTCATGGTGGACACCGACCAGCCGGGCTACACGGCACAGACGATCGAGCACAAGATGGGGCTACACGCCTCAGACACGGCGTCGATCTCTCTCGAAGACGTCGAGGTCTCAGACGAGGACATGCTCGGCAACGTCGGCGATGGCTTCAAGATCGCGATGTCGGCGCTCGACTCGGGGCGTTATTCGGTAGCGGCCGGCTGTGTGGGGATCTGCCGGGGGTGCGTCGAGGAGTCGGTCAAGTACGCCAAGGAGCGCGAGCAGTTCGGCAAACCGATCGCCAGCTTCCAGCTCGTGCAGGCGATGATCGCCGACATGGTGCTGAAGACCGACGCCTCGCGGATGCTCGTGTGGCGCGCGGG
>Ga0182024_10006081_pt1 | contig 26665 bp, 23 predicted proteins | sample P32metaG_FD_120480 | JGI IMG/M metagenome (GOLD analysis project Ga0182024, IMG submission 120480) | Permafrost microbial communities from Stordalen Mire, Sweden - P3-2 metaG (Illumina Assembly) | ecosystem: Environmental > Terrestrial > Soil > Wetlands > Permafrost | place: Sweden: Stordalen... | reverse complement strand
GGATGGCCCCACCCGTTCCCATCCCGAACACGGCCGTTAAGCATCCGGGGCCGATGGTAGTCCTTCGCGGGCGAGAGTAGGTCATCGCCGGGAATTTGTGAACGGCCCCTGGGGAAATCTGGGGGCCGTTCCCTTGCGCGCACTACCTTTTTGGCGAGCGGGGGGCGTAAGCCCCCTGATTGAGCATCCTGTCGCCGACCTCATGAAGAATCAGGGGGCTTACGCCCCCCGCTCGCCTTCTTTCAGCGATAATCCTCGCGCGGCGGACAGAAGATGTCCAGCGCCCGCACCGGCTCGTTCAGAGCGTGGACCCGATGCCGCACGCCCCCCGGAATGCGGTACAGGTCGCCCGCGCGCAGCGTCTTTTCCTCGCCGCCGATGACGAACACGGCCCTCCCTTGCAACATCATGCCGACCTGTTCATGCGGATGAGCGTGCTCTTCCACCACGGCCCGCGGCTCGATCTCCACCACCGACAGCATCATCTTATCTGCGGCACAGGTTCGGATCTGGACGCCTGGGAAGATGGTATGCGCGGAGCATTCGGACGCTTCCGGAAAGTAAAGACTCATTTTCGTCTCCGGCAAATACACAAACGCCAGCGAGAGCACGCGGCCGATTCGCTGGCGTTCACGGTGATTTCGGGAAACCGACCGACTCAGGGCAGCAGCCCCTGCTTCATCTTCATGTGCAGCTCCGCCGACTGCTTCACGATCAGCGACATGGTGACCGGGTCGAACGTGATCGTGCCGCCGCCGTCCTTGCCGTTGGCCTCCCAGCTGTCCTTGTCGATGTTGTTCGTGATCGTGTTGACCAGCTGGGCGATGGTCTGCAACGCTTCGAGCCGGCCCAGCGATAGGCCGAAACGCGTGTCGTACTGCGGCGCCAGGTCGCCGATATAGTAGGTCCGAACCGTCATCATGTCCTTCGCCTTTTCCGGCGTCGTCACGAAGATCGTTTCTTCCTTGATGACGTAGGTCAGGCCCAGGTCGGCCAGCATCTTCTTCAGGGCCGTCCGCGTGGACACTTTTTCCAGGTGGAGCGTCACGGTCGTCGATTCGCCGTTGACGCTCAGGTCGTCCAGGGCCGGCTTGTCCAGCACGATCGTCTGGCCCATCTGCTTCTGAAAATAGTCGATCATGCCGCCGAAACGCTGGTCCTTGACGTCGATGCTGATCGGCGCCGCCAGCGCCTTGAGGATGGCCCGCTCCGTATCGGTCAGGAGGTTGTTCTTCAGGCGCCGCATCGACAGCTCGCGCCAGTTGCGCGGGAAATTGATGTCGCCGCTGGGCATGATGGACGACTTCTCCACGTCCATAAACTGGTTGTTGAAAGCCAACGCCTTCTTTTCGCGGAGTTCGTGCTGCTCGTCGAAGAACTGCTTGGAGGAAGCGATGCGGTCGCCGGCGCCCTTGACGACGCCCTTGGCGTCATCGACGCGCGGCTCGTGCGTGGCGGGGTGGAAGCCGCCCGTGACTTCGGGGTTCCGGGCGTCGTCGCTGAGTTTCTGGAGATCGACGAGATCCTTCTTCAACACGGCCGTCAGCGCGGCCCGCTGGGCGTCGGTGAAGTCGGGGTTGTCCACCAGCAGAAGAAGATTGCGGATTTGCGCCAGCGCCTTGGACGGCTGGCTGCGGGCGAGTTTATACGCCTCCTCGCGGGCGTCGCGGATGTCGCGCTCCGCCTGCTGGGCCGCCACCGCCCGACGCGCCTCGGCGTCCTTGAGCAGGTCGTCGGCCCGTGCGGGCCCGATGAACAACAGGCCGGCGGTCAGACAGGCAATGGCTGCGGCAGTGAATCGACCGGTCGCCTTCGACATGATTTTACCCCTCGCGTCGGAGAAGGACGCACTAGGCGCCTCTCCTCACCCTTCACCATACCCCCGCGCGCAACCTTCCGCTACCAAAAAACGCAAATCTCCTCGCCGCTTGCGCTCACGATTCCGCTTTCGTCCCTTCCGCCGTCAGCAACGGGCGCGTTTCCCCGGCCAAAAAGACCGAGCCGGTGATGCAAATCAGGTCGTCCGGCCCGGCCGCGCCGCGCGCCGCCTCCCACGCCGCAGCGGGCGAAGGGTGCAGCGTCGCCGGCGGGCCGCCGGCCGCGTGGAGGAGTTCCGCCAGTTGTTCCGGCGGCGCGCTGCGGGCGCTGCCGAGGTACGGCGTCAGGAAGGCATGGGCGAAATGTGGGGCGAGGATGCGGAACATGCCGGCCAGGTCCTTGTCGCTGCTGCCGGCGAAGACCAGCAGCCGGCGCGCCGGCGGGAACGACTCCCGCAGCGTCCGTACCAGGGCGTCGGCCGACGCGGGGTTGTGGGCGCAGTCGAGCACCACCAGAGGCCGACGGCCGAGCACCTCCATCCGCGCCGGCCAGACGGCGCCGGCCAGGCCGGACGATACGGCGGCGTCCGGGATCGTCCAGCCCTGCGCGCGTAACTGCTCGACGCAGGCCACGGCCAGGGCGGCGTTGGCCGCCTGGTGTTCGCCCAGCAAGCTCAGTTCCATCCACGGCCAGACCTGCCGCCGCGTCGTGACGCGCACCCGCGCCGGACGGTCCTCTTCAAAACCCACGCGACCCGGTTCGTAGTCGTAGCGAAAATCGACGCTGAGCTGCCGCAGCGGCGAACCGCGTTTGCGACAAATCCGTTCGATGACGGGCCGCGCCTCCGCGGACGTGGCGCCGCTCACGGTCGGTCGGCCCGGCTTGACGATACCCGCCTTCTCCATCGCGATCGCCGCCACGCGGTCGCCCAGCTGCTTCGTGTGGTCGAGGCTGATGCTGGTGATGACCGCGACGGCGGGCCGGCAGACGTTGGTGGAATCGAAGCGGCCGCCGAGGCCGACCTCCACCACGGCCGCGTCCACCCGGCGGCGCACGAAATGCAAAAAGCCGACCGCCGTCGCCGCCTCGAAGAACGTGATCGCCGGATGAGGGGCGCCCTCCACGGCCCGGTACACGTCGTTGAGCAACGCCGTCAACTCGTCGGTAGTAATCGGTTGGCCGTCCACCTGGAAGCGCTCCTCGACGCGGCACAGGTGCGGCGACGTGAACAGGCCGGTGCGGCTGCCGGCCCGGCGCAGCACCGAGGCCAGGAGGGCCGCAGTCGAGCCTTTGCCCTTGGTCCCGGCAATGTGAACAATGCGGAGGCGGTTTTGCGGATTTCCGAGGCGGGCGAGCAAGGCCTTCATGCGGTCGAGTTTGAGGTCGTCCGGCGTGGGCGTGCGCTGCTCGTAGTTGATGAGGCCGTACCAGAAGGCGCGGGCTTCCTCGTGCGAAAGGGCGGTGCGGGTGTGGCGGGGGGGAGCATCCATACCGTTCCGAATTGGCGAGCGGGGGGCGTCAGCCCCCTGATTCTTCTACGGTCGCCGACAAAATGCTAGATCAGGGGGCTGACGCCCCCCGCTCGCCGGGATTACGACATCGGCGGCAACAAAGCCGTTCCCAGCCAGTAGCGCTCGATGGTCTGCAACACCTGCACGAAGCGGTTGAAGTCCTGCGGCTTTTCGATGTAGGTGTTGGCGCCGGCCGCGTACATCTGCTGCACGTCTTCCTGCCGCCGCGACGTGGTGAGCACCACGACCGGCGTGGCCCGCAGGGACGGCGTGGCGCGGATGCGTTCGAGGACCTGAAGGCCGTTGAGGCGCGGCAGATTGAGATCCAAAAGGATCAGGTCGGGGCGCCGCCAGTCGGGCTGGCCGGCGTAGGCGCCCTGGCGCAAGAGGTATTCCACCGCCTCCTGCCCGTCGCGCACCACCAGCAGCTCCACCGGCGAGGCGGCGTCGCGCAAGGCCCGCTGCGTGATCTTCACGTCGGCCGGGTTATCTTCCACCAACAAGATAGCGTGAAGCGCTTTCATGGCCACGATACGAGTCCCGATCCGCCGGCAAGGGCCGCCGTCAGCGCGTTGCGAAACGCGGCGCCGGCCTCTTGTCCGAGCAACCGTTCGATCTGTTCCGTCAGGCAAACCGCGAGGGGCGCGACCGAGTTCCGGGCAAGGGCGGGCGGCGGGTGTTCAACGTCCAACCCCGTTCCGTCCGGGGCGATCCAGGCTTCCAACTCCGGGGCGAGTATCCGCGGGGCGAACGCTCGTGTCAAGGCACGCCGCAACAGCGCCCGCATCACCTCCCGTGGCACGCGCCGGATCGATGGATGATGGAGGACTCGGTTGAGGGCGGCGACGTGGGCCGATGACAATGGGGCGTCGTCCTCTCCGATGTTCATGGTAGGCGATCCAGGCGCTTTCGGCCATTCGTCCGGGCCAACCGCCAACAATTCCGCCAGACGATGGAGCCAGTCGGCGGGCCGCGCCGCCAGGTCCTTGTCGAAGACGAAATCGACGCCTGCGTCCAGCCCGGCGGCCACGTCGGCCGGCAGACCCCAATGGGTGTACAGGGCGACGGGCAGATCGGCGAACTCCGGGGCGGCGCGGACGCGGCGCAGCCAATCCAGGCCGCTGGTGCCGGGCAGGTTCACGTCGAGCAGGACGAGGTCGGGCCGGCGCCGCGGCAGCGCCTCCCAGGCCGTCGCCGCGTCGGGACAGACCGTCACGTCGCAACCGGCCCGCCGACCCAGGCTGGCGACGATGTAGCCCATCTCGGCGGAATCGTCCACCAGCAGCAGCAAGGGCTTGGGCATTCCTCGCCTCCCCCGAAGGAGCCTGGCCTACGGCACGGCCGCGACCTCCGTCCGCGGCGTCGGCGCGACCTCCGTCCGCGGCGTCGTCTCCGCCCGCGGCAGGGTGAAAAAGAAGGTGGCGCCCCGGCCGGCCTCGGACTCGATCCAGATGCGGCCGCCGTGCGCCTCCACGATCTTTTTACAGATCGCCAGGCCGGCGCCCGTCCCCTCCACCTCCTCGCGCCGGTGCAGCCGGCGGAAGATGCGGAAAATCTGTTCGTGATACTGGGCCTCGACGCCGACGCCGTTGTCGCGCACGAACAGCGTCACGAACGCCGCATCGGCGTCGGCCGTCTTGGCCCCGAAGACGATTTCGGGCGTCTCGCTTTTATTGTACTTCAGGCCGTTGGCGAACAGGTTTAAGAGCAGCTGCATGACGCGCTCACGGTCGCCGGCCGCGGGCGGCAGCGGCCCCTCGACGCGCACCACGGCCTTGGTGCGCTGAATAAGGTCCTGCAAGTCGGCGCGCACGACGTCCACGGCCTCGTCCCAGGAGAAGGGCCGTGGGGCGTGGATGACGCGCCCGGCCCGGCTCAGGGTGAGCAGGTCGTCGATCAACGCGCCCTGGCGGCGGCTGGCCCCCATCAGGTGGTCGATGTATTCGCGGCCCTGGTCGCCCAGGGCCGGGGCGTAATCCTGGGCCAGGAAGGTGCTGAACGCCTCCACCGTGCGCAACGGTTCCTTGAGGTCGTGCGACACGACGTGGGTGAAATCTTCCAGTTCCTGGTTGATGCGGCGCAGCTGGCCGTTGGCCTGCTCCAACTCGTAGGCCTTGTCGCGCAGCTCGTCGCCGAGCCGCTTGCGTTCGGTCAGGTCCAGGGCGACGCTGCGCGAGCGGACGAACCGGCCTTCGTCGTTCTTGATGGTGGTGGTGCCGATCCAGACGTCGATGACGGAGCCGTCGCGCTTGACCCAACGGGTTTCCATTTCGCCGGGACGCTGGAACACCGCACGGTCGGCCCGGTACGCGCGGCGGCCGGCCGGCGTCAGCAACAGGGTGTACGACCGGCCGATGATCTGCTCGCGCGGGTAGCCCAGCGTTTGCACCATCGTCTCGTTGCAGGCCGCCAGCTGGCCCTTGGCGTCGAGGCTGAAATAGAGGACGGGGGCGTGGTGGTAGAGGTCGCGGTAGCTTTCCTTGAGCCGTTGCAGGTCGGCGTTGATCTCGCGCAGCCGGGCGTTGGCCTGCGACACCTCCTCGGTGCGCCGCCGCAGCTCGCGCTCGGTCAGGAAGCGCTCGGTCACGTCGAGCAGATGGCAGCGGAGGTTGAGCGGGGCGCCGGCCTCGCTGTAACAGGTCATCACGTCCATGAGCAGATGGCTTTCCACCAGCGACAGGCCGGAGTCGCCGCGCAGCGACCGTTTGCGGCCGGGCTTGCCCGGCGTCAGGACGCGGAACGTGATGTCGTGCCCTTCGCCGTCTTTGAGCGCCTCCTGAAGCGTCGCCTGGAGGGCTGCCGCGTCGTCGGGGTGGACCACGTCCAGAAAGGAACGCGCCACGAGGTCGGAGATGTTGCGGCCGATGAACTGCTGGAGCGGCGTGGTGGCGGCGATCCAGTGGAGGTTGGGCGCCAGCCGGGCGATCATGCGGCGTCGGGCGCCGCCGCCGAGGTAGCGCGTCGGGCCGAGGGCGTCGTCGCCGGTGCCGGTCTTGGCGTCGCTGGCGCGCAGCTTCTCGACCATCTCCTGGGCGTGGACGACCTCGGCCAGGGCGTGGCGATAGCAGGCGACCAGGCCGTCCAGCCGGGTCAGGACGAGGGTCAGGTCGTCGTTGGCGGGCTTCATGATCTCGTCGGCACGAACGAGTTGATGCGACGGGTTGGTTTGCACGGCCGTGATGCGGGCGGCCAAGTCCTGCAGCAGCCGGCGGGAGCGCCGATGGCCCCGCCACGCGGCGGCGACGGCGAGGCAGATGGCGATCCCGGCCTCCACGGCCAGGAGCGCCCAAGCCGGCGGCAAGGCCGTCCCGGCCGCCCGTTCGACGGCGGCGCGAAACCATTCCAGCAAGACGAGCGGGACGGCGAACGGCGCGGTCGTCAGGCCGACGCCGGCCACCGTCGGCCAGAAGCGAAAGCGCATGCGTCCTGGTTCCTCGCGCAAGGGGGGGGGCGAACGGGGCGATTACTCCAACAATGGGGAATGAATTGAGGAAATGCAAGAAAAAGTGTGAGGCGGGCGCGAAATAGGATGGCGGAAAGGGAGCGAGGGGCGTCCGCCCGTTGATTCGGCGTCGCGCCGGGGAAGGGTCGCTGCGCCAATCGGCGGAACCCCCCGCTCGCCTCCCGTCACACCACCCGCCGCAAGCGGCGCTGTTCCGCTTCCCGGATCGTCTGCCGCCGTTCCTCTTCCGTCCGCTCGTACAGCGCCAGGAAGAATTCGGCGTGCGTCTCCGTCCACTCCCGGTCGCGCCGGCCCATCATCACGGCCGCCGTGTCGAACGTCTCGCGCAGGTCCGTGCGCTCCTGCAACCGGCCGTGCGCGATGCGGCAGAAGGCCGGTACGACGCGCGGCAGCAGGCCGCCGTTGGCCAGGAACTGGCCGAACGGCCCGGCCAGCGTTCCGGTGTTGATGAGGGCGTTAATACTGGTCTTGGCGTGGTCGCCGAAGTAGGCGCCGACTTTCATCAGGCCGCTGTCGATGGTCCGACCGCCGACGCGGAAGACGATCGTGCCGTAATCGGTGCGCAGGTCGCTGACCTGCGTGCCGGCGCCGAGGTTGACCCACTCGCCGACGTAGGAGTGGCCGAGGAAACCGTCGTGCGCCTTGTTAGTGTAGCCGTGCAGAATGCTGGCCTCGACCTCACCGCCGACGCGGCAGTGCGGGCCGACCGTGCCGCCGCGCAGCTTCGCCCCCATCAAGTGACTGCCGGGGCCGACGTAACACGGCCCCTCCAACCGGCTGAACGCCTGGACGAGGGCGTCACGGTCGATCAACACCGGCCCCTTCGTGGCGTCGAGCACCACCATCGGCTCGACGCGGGCCGCCGGGTCGATGCGCACCTGGTCCGCCGGGCCGACGACGATCACGCCGGCGGGAACGGGAGCCTGTTCATGCGCGGCGTCCCAGTCGAGGAAATCTTGTCGGAGCGCCTCGGAATTGCGCTCAATCAGGTTCCAGGGGTAGGCGATCAGCGCGCCGCCGGCCGGCCGGCGCGGCAGCGTCCGCATCCACTCCTCCAGCCGCCAGGAGAGACCCTCCGGCACGGCGTCGGCCGTTTCGCCTTCCGGTGGGACGACGTAGGCGATCCGGTCGTCCACGACGCCGACCGCCGGGTCGCGGGCCGGCTCGGAATCGTGGGCCGGCAGCCAACGGGCGTTGACGAACGCCGCGCCGCGCCGCAGCCAGGCCGCGTCGTTGACCCGCATTTCGGGGTGGGCGAATCGGCACAGATCGGCCAGGAACGGCCGCACCAGCGCCCCGACTTCCGAAGCGGCGAAGCGTCGGACCTGGCGTTCCAGCAGCGTCGCGGCGCCGCAGCGGAGGTCGAAGGCCGGCCGCGTCAGGGTCAGCGGCGCCAGATTAGAACCATCGGAATCTTCAAACACGCAGATGCGCATGGGGCTTCTCCGTTCCAGCTGGCGGGCGAGCGGGGGGCGTAAGCCCCCTGATTCTTCACACTGTCACCGACAGGATGCTCAATCAGGGGGCTTACGCCCCCCGCTCGCCGGGGCGTCGCTTGTTACTCCACCGTCACGCTCTTGGCCAAATTGCGCGGCTTGTCCACGTCGCAGCCGCGCAGCACCGCCGTGTGGTACGCCAGCAGTTGCAGCGGCACGACGGCCAACAGCGGTTGCAGGTATTCCGGCACTTCCGGGATGAAAATGGCGTCGTCGGCGCGGGCGGCGGTCTCGTCGTCGCCCTCGGTGACCACCGCGATCACCGAGCCGCAGCGCGCCTTGATCTCCTCCAGGTTGCTCAGCACCTTGTCGAACACCGGGCCGCGCGGGGCCAGGAACACCGTCGGCGTCTGCTCGTCCACCAGGGCGATCGGGCCGTGCTTCATCTCCGCTGCGGGATACCCCTCCGCGTGGATATAGCTGATCTCTTTCAGCTTCAACGCCCCTTCCAGCGCGATGGGAAACAGGTATTGCCGGCCGAGATAAAGCACATTGCGGACATCCTGATACTTGGCCGCGATTTCCCGCACCCGCTCCTCGCAGGCCAGCGTCTTGCGGATGAGGTCGGGCACGGCTTGCAACTCCCGCACCATGCGCGACCCCTGGATGGCGGAGAGGTGCCGCATTCGGCCGAAGTGCAGCGCCAGCATGGCCAGGACGGCGACCTGGTTCGTGAAGGCCTTGGTGCTGGCGACGCCGATCTCGGGGCCGGCGTGCAGGTAGACGCCGCCGTCGGCCTCCCGCGCGATGCTGCTTCCCACCACGTTGCACAGGGCCAAGGTCGGGTGGCCCTTGCGCTTGGACTCGCGCAGGGCGGCCAGCGTGTCGGCCGTCTCGCCCGACTGCGTAAGCGCCACCACGATGGTGTTGCGGTCCAGGGGCGGGTTACGGTAGCGGAACTCGCTGGCGTACTCGACCTCGACGGGGATGCGCGCGAACTCCTCGAACAGGTACTCGCCGACCAGCGCCGCGTGGTAGCTCGTGCCGCACGCCGTCATCACGATCCGGTCGGCCCGGCGCAGCTGCTGCACGTCGATGTTCAGGCCGCCGAAACGGGCCGTGCCGTCGCTCTCGTCCAGCCGACCGCGCAGGGCGTTCTCCAGCGCCTCCGGCTGTTCGTGGATCTCCTTGAGCATGAAATGCTCGAAACCGCCCGTGTCGTACTCCTCCACGGCCAGGTCCAGGTCGTGGACGGAGGCGGGCACGAGGCCGCGGCTGCGGTCTCGAATCTGCCAATCGTCCGCCGTCAGGACGCAGACCTGATGGTCGTGAAGGTAGACGACTTTCTGGGCGAAGCCGGCCAGGGCGCTGGGATCGCTGGCGAGAAAACATTCGCCGTCGCCGATGCCGAGCACCAGCGGGCTGCCCAGCCGGGCGCCGACCACCACGCCCGGCTCCAGCCGGCTGACGGCCGCCAACCCGTAGGTGCCTTTGAGCAGCGGCAGGATTTCGTTGACGGCCCCGATCAGGCCTTCGCCGTTAAGGCGGCTGGCGATCAGGTGGGCGATGACCTCCGTGTCGGTGTCGCTGTGGAAGACGAAGCCGTCGTCCTGGAGCTGCCGCTTGAGGGCGGTGTAGTTCTCGATGACGCCGTTGTGGACGACGGCCACGACGCCGTCGCCGCCCAAATGGGGGTGGGCATTGCGGTCGTTGGCGGGGCCGTGCGTGGCCCAGCGCGTATGGCCGATGCCGGTCGTGCCGGGCGCCGGGTGCTGCTCCAGGTGGACGGCCAGACCGGCGATGCGGCCGGCCCGCTTGTGGAGGTGCAGGCGCGAGCCGGTGACGGTGGCCACGCCCGCGCTGTCGTAGCCGCGATACTCCAACCGACGCAAGCCTTCGATCAGGACGGGGGTCGCTTCCCTTTGACCGACGTAGCCGACAATGCCGCACATGCGTGATGTTCCTTGGCGCAATAGACCCTAGGGGCCGGGGGTCGTTCCGGCGGGGAGGGGATGTCGGAGGGAGAGGCCGTGCCGTGCCGTGAGCCGCGTTGAGAGACAAATTAGCAAACCCGATGCCGTTGTCGGCAGACGGGTTCGTGGCCAGGGTTTTTGACCCGCCGGGGGAAGGCGGGCCGAAAACGAGTCCCACGGACGGCGTAAAGGCCGTAAAGCGTCGGATACGATCCGAACGACAGAACTTTACATTGTTTTCGGGAGGGAGGTCGTGCCGAAGGGAGTTTTTTGTGCGGCGGGAAAACAAACCAGCCCGAAGCGCGAGCGAGGGGGTCTGACGAAATCCCTCGCTCGCGCTTCGGGCTGGTCGAGATCCTATCGCTTACTGTTGCGTCACCTGGGCGCTAACCTGAAAGTCGATCACGTTGTCCTCCGGCAGGTCGGTCTCGATGCGGAGGCTGCGGCTCAGGTCGCCGGCCTTGACGGGTTTGAGCTTCACCGTCAGCACGTGGACGGCCTTGCTGTCGTCGGCGCCGTCGCGCACCGACAGCTGATCGTCGCCGCCCTTGACGGCGGTGATCTTGAACGGCTTGGCGCCGCGGACGATGACGCGGCGTTCGCTCTCGCCGTTGACGGCCACCTGTCCCAGGGCCACGGCGTCGGGGCTGACGCTGAGGGCCGACTCGACCTCGACCGTCAGCGGCACGCGGATCTGCGGGATCTCCGGGTTGTTGGTCTTCAGCCATACGTCCGTGTACCACCGGCCGGCCGGCACGTCGCCGCGCAGCTTGGCCGACAGCTGGTAGGCCGTCTGGCCGTCCGGCGTCTTGACCGCCTGGACCGCGGTCTGGACGTAGTTGCTCTCGCTCTTGACTTCGGTGACCTGGGTCTGCGTGCCGTAGAACGTAATGATGCTGGTGACGGTCGGGGTGGCCGACCGCTTGACCTGGCCGAAGGCCAGGCCGTCGGGCGAGACGCTGAAGTCGTCGCGGGCGTTGGCCTGCACCCAGAGGCGCACCTCCTCGAAGGTGGGCCGGTCGAACTGGACGAAAATGGTCACGCTCTTGACGCCGATAAAGCGCGAGGTGTCCATGCGGGCGACGACGGCCGTTTCCTCCCCCGGGTTCAGATAGGCCTTGAGGGCGGAGGCGCTGGTGCATCCGCAGGACACGCGGATGCTGGAGATGTTGACGGGCTGCTGCGTGTTGTTGACCACGCGGAACGAGTGGACCTGGACAGGCCCGCGGGCCACGGTCCCGAAGTCCTTGGACAGCTCGTCGAACATGGAGTCGGCCCAGGTGGCCGCGCTCACGGGCGCCGCGGCGGCCAGACCTGCCAGCAGAACGAAACAGTAGCGAGACATGGCTCAACTTACCTTCTGCTCGACCCGGGGTCCGCTGTGGCGCACGGCGCCAGAAACAGGGGAAGCGGACCCGTTTGGGTCGCTTTCATTATGTCGCCCGGAGAGGCGGTCTGTCAAAATAGCGAGTCGTCAAGAAGACGCGGCCGCTTCGACGGCGGCAGTTCCGCTCGGCGCATCCGCCCGACTTTCCCTAGCCGAACCCGGACGGACTTTGCCCGGCTTGCGCAGCTTCGCGCGGCGGCGTTGCCGACGGCGTTCACGGCTTGGGCGGCGCCGGGTCCTTGTCCGGCTTGTCCGGCGGCCGCATCTTCTCGAAAAAGCCGCGCGCCATGTCGGCCGTCGCCTTGTCGGTCAGACGTTCGCGCTCGCTGGCCGCCGCGCCTTCCTGGGCCGCCCGCCGGATGTCGTCCGTCATCTCGGCCGGCTTGCGCGGCCCCTTGAACCCCTCGCCGGGAACCTGATCGACGATCTGCAAAGGAGCCTTCTCGTCCGGGTCGGAATGCACCTGATGCTCCTCCTCGCCGGTCTTGGCGTCGGCCGACTCCGGCCGGGCGCCGGAACCCTGACCGCCCTGGTTCGGGCCGGACGGGCCCTCTCCGTTGCCCTTGCCTTGCTTGCCCTGGCCGTTGCCGGCGTTGGCCTGCTGATCGCCGTCCCGCCCCTGCTGCTTGGCCAAGGCCTGCGACAGCACCTTTTTCATCTGCTGGACCTGTCGCATTTCCTGAATCAGCTGTTGCTGTTCGTCGTTGCCGTCCAGCTTGCCCAGCTCATCGCCGGCGTCTTTTAGCTCCCGCGCCGCCTCCCCGTCCTTGCCCTCCTTCATCGCTTGCTGGGCGTCGTGGAGCTTTTTCGCCAGCCGCTTCATGGCCTGTTTCAGTTGCTTTAACTGAAGCTTCTTCCTTTCCAGCCGCTCCTTTTCGCGTTGCAGCTGGTCCTTGTCGATCTCGCCCTTCTGGGCCTCGTCTTCCAGCTTCTTTTCCTCGTCGTCGAGCTTCTGATCTTCGTCGTCGTCCTTCCGCGTCAACTCCTCCGCCTGGTCCTCCATGTCTTGCAGTTCCTTCTCCAGCCTTTCCACGTCGTCCTTGCCCAGGCCTTCCTCTTCCTTCTTCTTCAACTCGTCCTGGAGGTCCTCTTTCTCTTTCGGCGTCAGCTTGCCGTCCTCGTCCTTGAGTTTCTTCCGCAGTTCATCCGCCTCCTCGTCGGCCTTGAGCTTCTTGGCCAACTCGTCGGCCTCCTGCTTCGCCTTGGCAAGGTTGCCCTGGCCGAGCGCCTTTTGCATGTCCTTGGCCGGCCCCTGTTCCTTCTTTTCCAAGTCCTCTTGCTTCCACGCACGCTCCATTTGCCGGAGTTGTTCCTTGAGCGCCCGCGCCTGGTCCGCCTTCTCCTTCTCCGCCTTCTTGATGTCGTCCAGCAGGTCGTCGCCCTTCTTAATGGCCTCGCGCACCTGGTCCTTGCTGTCGTGCGGGTTGCTCAACATCTTGTCGATTTCGGCCTCGATCTTCTTCAACTCCGGCGATTTGGACGGGTCATTCCTCTTCTCCTGGCGCTTGGCCTGCAACTGCTGTTGCATCCTGTCGATCTCGGCTTTCATGGCGTCGTTGCTGGCGACGGCCTGCTGGGCCGGAGTCTTGGCCACGCCGAAGTCGGGATGATAGAAGAAAGCCAGCAGGACGAGGACGGCGACGCCGGCGGGGACCAGCCAGGCGGTTCGCGGCAGGCGGATCGGGAAGCGGTCGCCGACGCGGAGCGGATCGACGCGCTGGTTGGCGTCGGCGAGCAGGGCCGCGCCCGCCGGGCTGGCCGCCTCGTCGGGCCGCAGCATCAGCGACGTGGTCACGCGCTCCTTGAGCCGAAATTCCGCGTCGAGGGCGAGCGCGGCCTGCACGGCGGTAGGTTTCCGCATCACGGCCCAGACCACGGCGGCGGCCGTGCCGACGGCCGTGCAGCCGCCGAGGACCGTCCAGCGCCACCATTCGGGCGCGGCCCGGAAGAGCAGCGGCCCAGCCAGGAACCACACGGCCGACAACGCCAGGGCGGCGGCCCAGCCCCAAGCCAGCGCCCGGACCAGCGTTTGCAGGAACAGGCGGCGGCGGACGCGGGTCACTTGTCGTAGCAGCGGCGAGGCGGCATTTAGGGACATGAACGATCTCCGATGGAATCGCGGTCGGGCTATGGGTCGGGGCGCGGCACCCGATGTCCTGTATTATAACTGGCGGCCACTCCCGGCGTCCTGGTTCCCACGCTCCGCGTGGGAATCCACGCTGGGACGCTCCGCGTCCCGTCCGGTCGAAGGGCCGGCCCAATGAAGTTTCGGGACGCGGAGCGTCCGGGCTTCGTTCCCACGCGGAGCGTGGGAACCAGGGCGACCGCCCCCGAAAGGTTTGCCATGCAACACTTCGCCGACCGTTTGGCCGACGCCGTTCGTTCCAAGGGCAACGCCTTTTGCGTGGGACTCGACCCGCGCTGGGAATCGCTGCCGACGGAAATCCGCAGGCGCCACGGCGACAATTCGTTGCGGGCGACGGCGGCCGCTTACGAGGAGTTTTGCGGCCGCGTGCTGGACGTCGTCGCCCCGCTTGCGCCGGTCGTCAAGCCGCAGAGCGCCTTCTTCGAGGCGTGCGGCCCCGACGGCATGGCCGTCCTGCAACGGCTGCTGCGAAAGGCCCGCGGCCTCGGGCTGCTGACCATCCTCGACGCCAAGCGCAACGACATCGCCTCGACGGCCGCCGCCTACGCCGACGCGGCCTTCGGCGGCGTCTCCCTGGCCGGCCGCGTCCATCCGGTCTGGGAGGCCGACGCCCTCACGGTCAACCCGTACCTCGGCCGCGACGCCGTGGAGCCGTTCCTGCAAAGCGCCCGTCGGGCCAACGCCGGCGTGTTCGTGCTGGTGCGGACCAGCAATCCGGGCGCGGGGCTGTTTCAAGACCTCATCGCCGACGGCCGGCCGGTGTATCAGCACGTCGCCGAGGCGGTGGCGGGATGGGCGGCCGAGAACGTCGGCCAATGCGGGCTGGGCGACGTGGGCGCGGTGGTCGGCGCCACCTACCCGGCGGAGTTGGCCGCGCTGCGCCGTCTGACCCCAAATGTGATCTTTCTCATCCCCGGATACGGCGCCCAGGGCGGGGGCGCGGCGGACGTGGCGCCGGCTTTTCGAGCGGACGGCCTGGGGGCGGTCGTCAACAGTTCGCGGGGTATCCTCTTTCCGTTCAAGCCGGACGACCCGGCCTGGGAGCGGTGCGTCGAGGAGGCGGCGCGGTCGGCGGTCGCGGCCTTGGGGCCATTGTCGCGGCGCTAGATACGGATCACACCGTCGCCTCCCGGCCCTCGCGCGCCGACCGGGCCAGGGCGTCCAGCACCCGCAGCGTCTTGACCGCCTCGTCCGGCCCCGGCCGCACCGGCTCGCCGAACAGCACCGCCCGGCTGAAGTCGTCGAGCATGTGGACGATCTGGTCCTCGCCCTCGACCACGACCTCTTCCTCCGGCCGGCCCTCGCGCCGCACCGTGTACGTCGCCCGCGGACCCGGGACCCACAGGTCGGGGACGTTCACGACGCCCTCCGTGCCCGCGATCTCCAGCCAGGGCCGCACCGGCATGGTGAAGCCGCAGTCGAAGGCGCCGACGCGGCCGTCCGCCAGCCATACCAGACCGCTCATCTCCACATCGACGCCGTGCTGGTAACGGGCCGTCGCCCACGCCCGCACCGGCTCCGCCCCGAACGCCCAGCGGATGCCGAACACGGGGTAACAGCCCACGTCCAGCAGACTGCCGCCGGCCAAATCGGAGCGCAAACGGATGTTGCTCGGCTCCAACGGCCGCAGCGGGAACGTGAACGCCCCCGTCACGCGCTCCACCTTGCCGATGCCGCCGTCGTCGAGGAATTTTCGCAGCCGGGCCGTGCGCGGGTGGTGCGGCCACATGAAGCCGTCCATCAGCAGCACCTTGCGGGCGGCGCAGAAGGCGATCAACTCCTTCGCCTCGGCGGCGGTCGGCGTCAGCGGCTTCTCGCAGAGGACGTGCTTGCCGCGCTCCGCCGCCCGCCGCGTCCATTCGGCGTGCAGCGTGTTGGGCAGCGGAATGTAAACGACGTCGATTTCCGGATCGTCCAGCAGCGCCTCGTAACTGGCGTGGGCCGTCGGGACGCCGGCCGCCCTGGCCGCCGCTTCGGCCTTCTCCTGCGACCGGCTGGCGATGGCCCGCAAGTCGGCGTGGGCCGACTGGCGGAAGGCCGGCAGCAGGCGGTCGTTGATCTTGGCGGCGCCGAGGACGCCCCAGCGGAGTTTCGTCGTGGTCTTCGGCATGAGCGGCTCGCGTCACGAAAAGGTAGCGCGGCCCGGTCCAAGCGGAGAGGCAAGACCGCGCTGGTCACTGTACAATACCACGGCCGCGTTGACCATCGCGGCCGCGGGCAACGACGAAAGGACGGCCGTGGGATGTGTCTGTTGGCGCTGTTTTACCGTGTGGTGGAGGACGCCGCCGTCGTGGTCGGCGCCAACCGCGAGGAGTTGTATCGCCGCGGCGGCGAGCCGCCGCACCTCCACGACGGGCCGCCGCGCTTCGTCGCCGGCGTCGATCCCGTGGCCGGCGGGACCTGGCTCGGCGTCAACGAACACGGCGTCCTGGCGGCCGTGACCAACCGCGCCAAGGACCGCCGTCCCGACCGGCCGCGCAGCCGCGGCCTGCTCGTCCGCGATCTGCTGGCCTGCGCCAGCGCGGCCGAGGCGGGGAAACTCGCCGTGAGTGAGCTGAACGCCGACCGCTACGACGGCTGTAACATTGTCTGCGCCGACGCCCAAAGCGCGGTCCTGATCCACGGCACGGATTGGCTGCGCGTCCGTCCGCTGCCGCCGGGATTGCACGTCCTGACCAACGGCGACGTGAACGACGAGCGCGACGCCCGGCTGACGTTCGTGGCCCACCTGCTGGGCCAGGAAGGCTACCGCTATCGCAGTTCGGCCGACTGCATCCAGGTGTTGCGACAGCTGTGCGGCCGGCACGAACCGGGCGAGCCGGCGGTCTGCCTGACCGGCGACGACCGCGGAACCACGTCGAGCAGCATCGTCGCCCTGCGCGGCTCGTTGGCGGAGGGCGTCTACCTCCACGCCCAAGGGCCGCCCGACCGGACGCCCTATGAGGATTATTCGGGTCTGCTTCGTGAAATGGCGGGCGAGCGGGGGGCGTCAGCCCCCTGATTTAGCCTAGCGCCTCGGAACAGGCGACGAATCAGGGGGCTGACGCCCCCCGCTCGCCCAATACATACAAGAGGGACCGCCCATGGCTACCATCACCCTGCCGCCGGGACCGAGGGGCCGTTTCTTCGGCGGCAACCTGGAAGAGCTGCGCCGCGACGCGCTGGGCCTCTACACGCGCTGCGCCCGCGAGTTCGGCGATTTCACCACCATGCGCTTCGGCACGCGCCGCGTCTACCTCATCAATCACCCCGACCTGATCGAACAGGTGCTGGTCAGCAACGCCCGCAACTTCGTCAAACACTTCGCCCTCAAAATGAACCGCCTGCTGCTCGGCGACGGCCTTCTGACCAGCGAAGGCGACTTCTGGCTGCGTCAGCGCCGGCTCCTTCAGCCGTTGTTCCACCGCGACCGCCTGACCGGTTACGGGGCCGTCATGGTCGAACTCGCCGAGCGCCTGGCGGCGTCGTGGCGCGACGGCGAGACGCGCGACCTGCTGGCCGACATGACCCGGCTGACGCTGGAGATCATCGCCCGGACGCTGTTCGGGACCGGCCTGTCGGACAAAGCTCACGAAATCAACGGCGTGCTCGAAGAGGTGGGACGGTCCTTCAACCGCCGGCTGGCGAGTTTCCTCATCCTGCCGGAAAGCGTGCCGACGCCGGCCAACCTGCGGATGCGCCGGGCGGTGCGCCGCCTGGACGACATTCTCTACGACCTCATCAAGCAGCGGCGCGAAGGCGGCGACCAAAAAGACCTTCTTTCGATCTTGCTGCACGCCCGCCACGAAGACGGGGCCGTGATGACCGACCGCCAGCTGCGCGACGAGGCCATGACGCTGTTCCTGGCCGGCCACGACACCACCGCGCTCACGCTGTCCTGGGCCTGGTATCTGCTCGCCCAAAATCCGCGGGTGTACGACGCCCTCCAGGCGGAGTTGGCCGCGGTGCTGGGCGGACGGCCGCCGACCCCCGCCGACCTGCCGCGTCTGCCGTATACGGAACGGGTGGTGCAGGAGGTGATGCGGCTCTATCCCGCCGCCTACATGATGGGCCGCCAAGCCATCGCCGCCTGCGACCTCGGCGGCTACCGCTTGCCGGCCGGCGGCACGGTGCTGTTGAGCCAGTGGATCATGCACCGCGACCCGCGCTGGTTCAACGACCCGGAGCGCTTCGACCCCGACCGCTGGGCCGACGGCCTCGCCAAGCGGCTGCCGCGTTTCGTTTATTTCCCGTTCGGCGGCGGCCCGCGCATTTGCATCGGCAACAGCTTCGCCTCAATGGAAGCGGCGCTGGTGCTGGCCACCCTCGCCCAGCGCGGCCGCTTCACCCTGTTGCCCGGCGCGCCGATCCGCCCCGCCCCCGCCATCACGCTCAAGCCGGAACGCGGGATCATGGTCACCGTCCACCTCACGCCGCGGCGGAGGGATGCGTGACCCGTTATCCCCACCGCATCCGCCTGCGCGGCCCCTGGGAGTGCGAACCGTCGGGGCGGCCGCCGCTGCGCATGACCTTGCCGTGCCGCTGGGCCGACGGCGGCCTGAAGGATTTTAGCGGCCGGGCGCGCTTCCGCCGCCGCTTCGGCTACCCCGGTCAAATCGACGCCTTCGAGCGCGTCTGGCTTACCGCGGCCGGCGTGTCCGACCGGGCCGAAGTGCAACTCAACGGCGCCGCATTGGGAAGCTGCGTCGGCGACCGGCCGTGCGAATTTGAGATCACCCGGCTGCTGCAAGCCCGGAACGAACTGGTAATGGACGTGGAGGGTACGGGGCAAGGCGGCCTCTGGGGCGAAATCGCCTTGGAGGTGCGCTGCCAGGCGTTCCTGCGCGACGTGCGCGTGTGGGCCGACGCCGACCTACACGCCGTCGGTTTCGTCGTCGGCGAGGCGGAGCGGCCGCTCGACCTCTACGTGCTCCTGGACGGTTCGACCGTCGCCTACACGACGGTGACGGCCGCGCCGGAAGGGACGTCGTTCCATATCATCGCCGAGAAGCCGCCCCCGCAAGGGCCGGCGGGCCGACTCGCGGCGGCGCGAGTCGATCTGGTCTACGGGGCGGTCATTTGGTACACCGCGGAGCGGGAATGCGAGGCGCCGTCCGGGGAGACGCCGGCGGCCGGATGAAAGACGCAAATGGATATACAAACACTTAAATTGTTCATGTCGGAACAGGAACTGAACGAGTTGGTGCGGCAGAACCAGCCGTCGGAGGCGCCGGTCAAGAACCTGTCCGTCCGCGTCACGCCGGAGGGCGTCCGCGTTTCCGGCGAGGTCACGATGATGTTTACGATGGGGTTCGAGTCGCTGTGGCGGCCGGGCGTGGTGGACGGCAAGGCGGCGGCCCATCTGGTGGGCCTGACGGCGGCCGGCTTCCCGGCGACGCCGCTGCGCCGCCTGGTGCTCGACGCCCTCAAGGACGCGATCAAAGACCCCGCCGTGGTCGTCACGGACGACGCCGTGTTGGTGGACGTTCAAGAACTGGTTCGGCGGGAAAAGCTGCCGGTACACATGCGCTTCGAGGTGCAGGCGCTGCGCTGCGTCGAGGGCGGCGTCGAGGCGGAGGCGGGGCTGCCGCCCGCGCAAACGGTTTGACCCTGGTTCCCACGCTCCGCGTGGGAACCCACGTCCGGACGCTCCGCGTCCCGTCCGGTCCAGGGGCCGGCCACAGGAGCTTTCGGGACGCAGAGCGTCCGGACTTCGTTCCCACGCGGAGCGTGGGAACCAGGGTTACTGCTTCTTATCGTCCTTGCGCCCTTCCTCCCCCAGCGCGTTTTCGAGGGCGCGGATGGTTTCGGCCACGCCGTCGAGGTTGGGGTTGATGCGGAGGGCGGCGCGGAAGGCCCGCAGCGCCGCCTTGTGTCTGCGGAGCTGCATGTAGCATTGGGCCATGCCGGCCTGGGCGCCGAAATGGCACGGGTTGAACTGCAGCGCCTTCTCGCAGTCGGCGATGGAGCGCTCGAACTGTTTCATGCGGAAGAACACCACGGCCCGCTGGTTGTAGGCCTCGGCGAAGCGCGGCGCCTTCTGAACGAGCATGTCGAGGCCGGCCGCCGCCTTCTCGCGGTCGCGCAGGCGCATCAGCCGTTGCAGCTCGCGGTTGTTTTCCTCGTCGTCGGCCCGGAACCACAGCGCCCACAGCGCCTCGGCGGCCGCGCGGCGGGTCTCCCCGTCGTCGTCCTTGAGGCGGGCGGCCATGGCCGCGTTGGCTTCCATGGTGCCGAACTGGCCCAGGGCGATCAGGGCGGCCCGGCGCGCCTTCGGGTCCGCCCCCGCCAGGAGGCGGAGGAGCGTGCCCTCGTTGTAGCGCGCCTTGGCGTGCTGGAGGAACTTGTTACGGCCCTCCTCCTGGCGTCTCCGCCACGTCTCCGCGTCGTCCTTTGTCCGGCGCGTCGGCATCCGTTGGTAGTACTCGACTAGCAGAGCGGCGCCCACTTTCGCACCTCGCTCATCAGGAAATGGGGGGTGACTGCGTCAACGCACGTCGGCCCTCGTGGCTCGGTTCGTCCCGTCGAGAGACCAGCCCGAAAAGCCCCCGGCCGTGAGGCGGCGCGTCCCTGCGGCGGCTTTCGAGACGACTCGCGCGGCGGCGTTCCGTGGCGCCGCGCCGGCTGTAAGGGGAGTCTATGCACCGTCGGGACGAAAGACAAAGGAAAAGAAAGGGCCTGCCGAAGACGCGATTGCGATAGGATTTGCGCCGCATTGGGCGCGACGCCGCTGGCGAAAATGATTTGCCCCCGACCGGACAATCTGGTACGAGAGAGGAAGGTTCCGCTACGCGCCCCCTCCTCGCCCTCCCGCCGGTTGGCTTCGCCCACGAGGCCGTCCCGCCATGAACGCACTCGGCCGCCCCGCCGTCGTCTGCCTTTTGCTCCTGGCCCCCGCCGCCCGCGCCCAGTTCGTCGAAACCACGGCCGACCCCGCCTCGGTGCGGCTGCACGGCCCGACCGCCGTCTATACCCTGCTCATTCATGGCCGCACCGCCGACGGCCGCCTGGTGGACCGCACCCGCGACGCCCATTTCCGCTCGCTCGATCCCAAAGTCGCCGTCGTTTCGCCCGCCGGCGTCGTCCGCGCGGCCGGCGACGGCCGGACCACGGTCGTCGCGGAAATAGACGGTAAATCGCTGAACGTGGCCGTTACGGCCGAGGGGGCGACGGCCCCGCGCCGCTTCAACTTCGAGAACGACGTCGAACCGCTGCTGAACCGGTACGGTTGCAACTCGGCCGGCTGTCACGGCAAGGCGGAAGGACAAAACGGCTTCAAATTGTCGGTATTCGGCTTCGACCCCTCCGCCGACTACGCCGCCCTGGCCAAGGAGGCCCGCGGCCGCCGCATCTTCCCCGCATCGCCCGATTACAGCCTTGTCCTCCGCAAAATATCCGGACAGATCTCCCACGGCGGCGGCGTCCGCATGGCGGCCGGCGGCGGCGATTACGAGACGCTGCGCGGTTGGATCGCGGCCGGCGCCCCGCTCGGCCTGCCGACCGACCCCAAGACGACGGCCGTCCGCGTCGAGCCGCGCGAGCGCGTCCTGGCGCCGGGCGGCAAGCAACAACTGCGCGTCATCGCCGCCTATTCCGACGGCCATGAGGCCGACGTGACGGCGCTGGCCAAGTTCCAGTCCAACAACGACGGCCTGGCGTCGGTGCAATCCGACGGCCTGGTGACGGCCGGCGACGCGCCCGGCGAGGCGGCGGTGATGGCCGGCTTCATGAATCAGGTCGATCTCTTCCGCGTCGTCGTGCCGCGGGCCGGGCGCATCGACCATTACCCGGACGTGGCGGAAAACAATTTCATCGACCGTCTGGTGTTCCAGAAACTGCGCAAGCTGAACATGGTGCCGTCCGACCTGGCCGACGACGCCGACTACCTGCGCCGCGTCTACCTGGACGTGATCGGAACCCTGCCGACCGCGGACGAGGCGCGACGCTTCCTCGACGACAAGCGGCCGGACAAGCGCGCCCGGCTGGTGGATGCGCTGCTAGAACGGCCGGAGTATGCCGATTATTGGTCTCTTCAATGGAGCGATTTGCTGCGCGTGGACCGGCAAGCGCTGGGACGGAAGCGGGCCTACGCCTACTACCAATGGGTGCATGAATCGGTGGCGTCGAATCGGCCGTGGGACGAGTTCGCGCGGGCCGTGGTGACGGCGGAAGGGCCGCTGGGCGAAGACGCACCGGCTTGCTTTTACAAGGCCGTGACCAAACCCGGCGATGAGGCGGGGACGCTGTCGCAGGTGTTTTTGGGCGTCCGCATCGGCTGCGCCGAATGCCACCACCACCCCTTCGACCGATGGGGCACGACGGATTACTACGGCATGACGGCGTACTTTTCCGGGGTGGCCGTGAAGCCGACCGACGGCGGCGAAGCGCTGACGGCGGACGGCGCCGCCGTGGCGAAGAACCCGCGCACCGGGGCGGAGATTTTCGCCCACGCGCTGGGCGAGCCGCCCCCGGCGACGGCCCCGGAACCGGGCGACCGCCGCGCCGCCCTGGCCGACTGGATGACGCGGCCGGACAACCCGTTTTTCGCCCGCAATTTGGCCAACCGCGTCTGGGCGCACTTCCTGGGCCGCGGCCTGGTCGAGCCGGTGGACGACGTGCGCGTGACCAATCCGCCGACCAACCCCGAACTGCTGGACGCCCTGGCGGCGTGCGTGATCGAGAACAAATACGATGTCAAAATGCTGATTCGCGTCATCACGGCGTCGCGCGTCTATCAGCTGTCGTCGAAGCCGAACGGCACGAACGAGCGCGACGAGCAGAACGATTCGCGGGCGCCGTTCAAACGGATTCCGGCCGAGGTGCTGCTGGACATGGTGTGTCAGACGACCGGCGTCGGCGAGCGCTTCGACGGGGCGCCGGCGGGGACGCGGGCGATCCAACTGTGGGACAGCAAGGCGTCGCACTATTTCCTGAAGGTGTTCGGCCGGCCGGAGCGGGTGAGCGCGTGCGAGTGCGAACGGCGGCGCGAGCCGAGCACGGCTCAGGTGCTGCACTTGCTGAACGCCCCGGAGATCCAGGCCAAGCTCGACCACGACGCGGGCTACGTAGCCAAACTGGCGAAGCGCGGGGGCGGCGACGAGTCGCTGGCGGAAGACCTGTACCTGACGTTCTACAGCCGCCGGCCGACGGACGAGGAACGTGCGACGGCGGTGGCGTATCTCCGCAAGGCGAAGGACCGGCGCGATGCGGTGGAGGATTTGGCGTGGTCGATGATGAATTCGCTGGAGTTCGTGTTTAATCATTGAGGATGTCGCACGACCGCTCCACGGGGTATCATGGGGACATGACGAGCCAAGCAACCACCGGGACGCACGTCGCCCCGCTGATCGCGGAACACATTGAAATCACGCCCGGCGTGTGCGGCGGCAAGCCGCGCATCGTCGGACACCGGATCACGGTGCAGAACGTGGTACTCTGGCACGAGCGCGGCGGCCTCAGCCCCGACGAGATCGTTTCACGGCACCCCGGCCTGACGCTGGCGGACGTGTACGCGGCCCTGACCTACTACCACGACCACCGCGACGAGATCCGCGCTCAGATCCAGGCGGATGAGGAATTCGCCGATCGTCTCAGGGCGGCGTCCTCTTCCCCGCTGCAAGAGAAGTTGAGGCGTAAGGATGCCCCGGACGATTCGGTTCCACCTGGATGAGAATTGCGACCAGGCGGTCGCCGAGGGACTCCGTCGCCGGGGCGTTGATGTGACGACGACCCCGGAGGCGGGATTGTTGACGGCTTCCGACGATGAACAACTGGAGCACGCGCGGCGGGAGAACCGCGTGATCTTCACGCAGGACGCCGATTTCCTGCGGGTTCACGCGGCCAGGGTCAGCCATACGGGCATCGTTTACTGTCATCAACAGAGTCGGTCGGTCGGGGAAATCATCCGGGGCTTGGTGATGATCTGGGAAGTCCTTGACCCGGAAGACATGCGGACCCGCGTCGAGTTCTTGTGAGCGATCGTCAACATGGCGGACCACCACCAACGGTTCAAAAACCTACAATGCCTCACAGGCTGCGCCGCACCTGGTTTCTTTTCGCCGCCGGCATCATCGTGGGCTGCGCACGCACCGATACAGCCGAGCAAAAAATGACCAACGAACAACAGAAGATTACCGCGTTGACCGATGCCGATCAAAAGCGTCTGCGCGATCAGCGGGCCGTCGTCGAGGCTTACCTTGGGGACGAAGAATCGAAGCGGAAGTACCAAACCGCTGCGGGCAAGCTCGGCACGATTCGTGCCATTCTGGGTTCCGGCGTTTTTAAGCGCGACCAAACTTACGAACTACAATGCCTGGGGATCGTTCTCGGCGATGCCTTCGTCCAAGAGCTTGGGATGGAATGGATCATGGTCGAAGACGAGCATGGCCGAGATCCTGCCGTCCGAATGCCAGAGACCAGCGTCATCCTGTTTCCCCTGACAATGATCTCCAAGCGTGTCGAGCGCGGTGAGCAGGTGGACGTGTTCGAGTTGTTCAATGGCGTGGCAGCCCACGTTGAGGATCTCAAACAGCGGGGTAGATGAGCCGTCCCCCGGTTCCCATACTCCAGTTTGGGAACCGGGGGGGAACGGAGGGGAAACAACTATGGAACCATCTTCAAAACGGAATGAGAGCCGGCGATTCCTGCTGTTCGAGTTGGTGGACGCATCCCTGTCGTTGGAGGGACCGCAGCGGGAGGAATACAATCGCCTGCTGGCGACGGAGAAGTACAGGGCGGTGTTGGAGATGCAAAGGACTTTCGTGGAGGAGGAACTGTGCCGCGTCGTGTGGCGGATGCTTGAAAAGAAATTCGGCCCACTCAGTCCGCCAGCCGTGACGCGACTCGTATCGCTAAAGCGCCTAGAGTTGGAAGAACTGTGCCTGGCCTTGTTGGACGCCCGCTCGCTGGACGACCTGGGCCTGGGTTCCAATTCGCCTGCATGAGTCGAACCGTATTCCGTTCCGCTGCAACGACCACTTTGGGGGGCAAACAATGAGTCGTTCGGCCAGATTCTGCGACGGCGTGGTCCGTCGCGATTTCCTGCGCCTGGGGACCGCCGGGGTCTTCGGCCTCGGCCTGACGCTGCCGGAACTCCTGGCCCGACGCGCCCGCGCCGCCGAGGCCGGTAAGCCGATGAAAGATGTCTCGCTCATCTTTCTCTTCCTGCACGGCGGCATGAGCACCATCGACACCTGGGACCTCAAGCCGGACGCCCCGGCCGAGTTCCGCGGCGATTTCAAGCCCATCGACACTAACGTCCCCGGCGTCCGCATCGGCGAACACCTGCCGCGCGTCGCCCAACAGATGGATAAGATCGCCCTTATCCGTTCCTTCCGCCACCACAACTCCGACCACGGGCCGGCCGACCACTACCTGCTGACCGGCTACTTCCCGACGGCCGGCTTCAACCCCACGCTCAACCCCAACAACCAGCGGCCGGCCCACGGCGCCGTCATCGCCCGCACCCTCGGCCCGCGCGGCTCCGTGCCGCCCTACGTCTGCCTGCCCAAGATGCACCCCAGCACCGGGTCGGCCTACCTCGGCCCGACCGCGGCCCCGTTCGTCATCGACGCCGACCCCAACGCCCCCGACTTCGCCGTGCCCGACCTGGCGCCGCCCGCCGTCGTGGACGCGGCCCGGCTCGACAACCGCAAAGAACTGCTGGCCCGCATGGACCGCTTCCGCCAGGCCGCCGAGGCGCGCGACAACCACGACGCCCAATCGGTCAGCGTCTTCCAGCGCAAGGCGTTCGAGCTGATGACCTCGCCGGAGGCCAAGCGGGCCTTCGACATCCGGGCGGAGGCCGACGCCCTGCGCGACGAGTACGGCCGCAACACGCTCGGCCAGTCATGCCTGATGGCGCGGCGTTTGGTGCAGGCCGGCGTGCGCTGCGTCACCGTCGATCACAGCAACTGGGACACGCACGACGGCAATTTCCGCGTCCTCAAGGAGCAATTGCTGCCCAAGCTGGACGCCGCCCTGTCCACGCTGTTCCGCGACCTCGCCGACCGCGGGATGCTCGACGGCACGCTGGTCGTCGTCACCGGCGAGTTCGGGCGGACGCCGCGCGTCAACAAGAACGCCGGCCGCGACCACTGGGGGCCGGCCTTCACCGTGGCCCTGGGCGGCGGCGGCATCAAGGGCGGCCGCGTCGTCGGCAAGACCGACGCCCGCGCCGAAAAGCCGGCCGACGACCCCCACGGCCCCGAAGACCTCGCGGCCACGCTGTACCACCTGCTCGGCATCGACCCCGATCAGGATTTCTATACTCCGGAAGGCCGGCCTGTGAAGATTGTGAACAACGGCCGCGTCATCCAGGCGCTGCTGTGACACATAATTTCACCGCAGAGAACGCAGAGCGCGCGGAGAAGACAAAAACGGAAGGACAAACATGTTTCCTCTCCGACGGTTGGATAACCGCCTCAAGCTCTTTCTTTCTTCTCTCTGCGCTCTCTGCGTTCTCTGCGGTGAATCCGCCTTCGCCGAGCCGCCGGTGGCGTCGTACCTTTTCCCGGCCGGCGGCCGGCGCGGCACGACCGTCGATCTTCACGTCGGCGGACTCTTCCTCCATAAAGACGCCTCCTGGGAGTTGATCGGCCCCGGCGTGAAGCTTGCGACGCCGCACCTGGGACCGGCGCACACGCTCTGGTTCGAGGGGCCGATGCTGCCGTTGCCGGAGTCGCAGGCGGCGGAAGATTACCCCAAGGACACGGCCGCCAGGGTCCGGATCGCCGACGACGCGGCCCTCGGCGTCCGCCGCAGCCGCGTCTGGACGGCGCAGGGCGCCGCCTCCGGCCTCGCCTTCGTCGTCGGCGACCTGCCCGAAATCGTCGAACGGGAGATCGACGGCGATCCCGTCCCCGCGGACGTGCAACTTCCCGTCACCATCAACGGCCGCATCTTTCCGCGCCAAAACGTGGACGTGTGGACGTTCCCGCTGCACAAGGGCCAG
>Ga0182024_10006080_pt1 | contig 26671 bp, 21 predicted proteins | sample P32metaG_FD_120480 | JGI IMG/M metagenome (GOLD analysis project Ga0182024, IMG submission 120480) | Permafrost microbial communities from Stordalen Mire, Sweden - P3-2 metaG (Illumina Assembly) | ecosystem: Environmental > Terrestrial > Soil > Wetlands > Permafrost | place: Sweden: Stordalen... | reverse complement strand
TGGACTGCCCCAACGCTCCCGCCGGCGGCCCCCCAGGATAGATTGTCAACGGAGGCCCGGGGCCCGGCACTGCACCACAAGTCTCGGCCGCAACTGTCAAAGCTCAGGCCATCCAGCTCGCCCAACTGGACTACGCCGACTACTCCAGATTTTTCCTCACTCCGCCGACGTCGCTGATGGTCAAGACCGGCTTGTGGCTGGAGCTCGAAGCGCTCATCGGCTTTGTCGTCGGGCTCGGCCTCGCTGCGCTCATGGGCCAACGGACCGTCGCAGTCGTCATGATGATCGTCCTCGAGATCATCCTCACCCCGATCTTCTCCCGGGTGAGCATCCCTCACTTCGTCAACCTGCAACGGGCCGTCGTCGGGCTTGCCACCGCCCACCTCGAACCGGGCGGACTGTCGGTCAGGATCTTCGGAGGAGACGGACCTGCCCCCCCACATGCGGCGTCCACCCTCGTCCCCGAAACGACGTTCGTTGCCGTGTGCGTCATCATCGCCTGGCTCGTCGGCTGGACCATCCTCGGTGCGTGGCGGATGAACACCCGAGACGCGTAACCCACACACACGTCGAGACGTAGGAGCGATCGTGTGAAGGATGGCTTGTTCAGTCGGGCTGGCGTTCGCGCGGCCGAGGTTCGCCTGATCGTTCGGCCGTGGCGGTGTGCGTTGTGTGGTTGAGGGTTGTGTTGGAGATCTCGATGCGGTCTCGGCCGTTGCGTGTGGCGGTGTAGAGGGCGCGGTCGGCGCTGCGTTCGAGGTGTTCGGCGTCGCCGGCGTGGTCGGGAATCGTCGCGATACCCATACTTGCGGTGATTGGTGCGTCGACGGTGTCGACGTAGCGTTCTCGGAACGCAGCCTGGATGCGTTCGGCGAAGTGTGTCGCGCCGTCCGGGTTGGTATCGGGGAGCAGCACGATGAACTCTTCGCCTCCCCATCGTCCGGCGAAGTCGCTGGCCCGCAGGACCGCTTCGAGTGCGGCACCGACACCGGCGAGGACTTCGTCGCCGCGGTCGTGACCGTGCTGATCGCCGATGCGTTTGAAGTGGTCGACGTCGATCATGACCGCAGAGAGCGGGCTGACGGTGCGAGATGCTTGTGCGACCACGCGTTTGAGCGTGGCTTGGATCGCCCGCCGGTTCGGGAGGCCGGTGAGCGTGTCGGTTGACGCGCGCATCTCGACGATGGCGAGGTTGCGAAGGTTGGCGAAGACCGGTGCAGCTTGGTTGACCGACTCGCGGATCCGTCGTTCGTCGTCCCCGACGTCAGATCACGTGTGTTCGGTGAGGGCCAGACAGTGATTGGCGAGATCCGTCTCGACGCCGGCACACATATGTACAGGGCCGCAGCGTTTTTTGCGTGTGGCGCCCGCCAGCCGTGACGTCGAAACCCAGTGGCTCTGAGAGACGGCGGAGTGTCGAGCGATCCGGTGGAAATGTTGCGACGCTCACCACCCGGGTGTTTCGTTCCGGTTCGACAAGCCCGTCGTGCATCGCCGATGCGGATGAACCGTTGTCTGGTCGAGCCGCGGCGGGCTCTTGTGGAACGGACGCCTCACGGTTTGTCCCGTCCGGCTAGGACGTGGCGGGTGGCGACCAGATCTGCACGGCGTTGGCGTCGAGCGCGTCCGCGGCGATGGTTCCGGTCGCGGCGGCGGTCGTGTTCACACACACGTCCGCGAATGACGGTGCACTCACACCGTGTTCACGGAACGGTGTTGTGGCGGTGACGTCGATGACAGTCTGCGTGCTGTTGCGGCCCATGACGGTAAATGTCCCTGACGTCGCGGCGACACCACATGCGCTTGTCGCGGTGGACCCGTTCACGGAGATCACCATCCCGAACGCTGTGGACGGCGGCGTTGCTGGCGGTGACCAGATCTTGACGGCGGTCGCCTGGAGCGCACCGGCCGAGGTGACGCCTTGCGCGCCGGCGGTCCCGTCGACGCACACGTTCGCGAACGACGGTGCACTCACGCCGCGTTCAGTGAACGTTGTCGTGGCGGCGGTGACGTCGATGACTGTCTGCGAAGTGCTGGTCTTGTTGCGGCCTCGGTGGCTTTGGTGGCCTGGTTGGCCGACGACAGTGAACGTTCCCGACGTGTCGGCCACGCCACACGCGCCGGCGGTTGTCGAGCCGTTCACGGAGATCACCATCCCGAACACGTTGTAACCGGACGTTGGTGGCTTTGGCGACCAGATCGTCACGTTCGTCGCCTGTAACGCGCCGCTGGCGGTGGTGCCGGTCGCGCCGACCATTTCGCCGACGCACACATTCGCGAATGACGGTGCGCTCACATGGTGTTCGGTGAACGCGGTCGTCGTCGCAGTTACATCAACGGTCGTCTGCGAAGCGTTGCGGCCCTCGTGTCCGGTCACCATGAACGTCCCCGACGTCCCAGCTGCGCCGCACGCGTCCGTCGTCGTCGACCCGTTCACCGAGCCGACCAGCCCGAACGCGACCGCCGGAGGCGGCGGCGGTACGGGCGACCAGATCGTGACGTTCGTGGCTTGCAACGCCCCGGCGGAGGTGGTGCCGGTCGCGCCGACCATTTCGCCGACGCACACATTCGCGAACGTCGGGCCGGTCAAACCCCAACCAGAAAATGCTGTCGTCGTCGCGGTCACGTCAACGGTCGTCTGCGAACTGTTGCGGCCTTCGCGTCCGGTCACCGTGAACGTCCCCGCCGTGTCAGCCGCGCCACACGCGGCCGTGGTGGTCGACCCGTTGACGGAGCCGACCAGCCCGAACGCGACCGGGGTGGAGGGCGGTGTCGGCGACCAGATCATCACGTTTGTTGCCTGCACGGCACCGCCGGACGTGGCGCCGGTCGCGTCGGCCATCTCGCCGACGCAGACATTCGCGAACGTCGGCGCGCTCAAACCCCAACCGGAGAACGTTGTCGTCGCGGTCACGTCAACGGTCGTCTGCGAGCTGTTGCGGCCGTAACCGGTCTCGCTGAACGTCCCTGACGCTCCGGCCACGCCGCACACGCCGGTGGTGGTCGACCCGTTCACCGAGCCCACCAGCCCGAGCCCCAAACCTTGGGGTCCGCCAGCTCCCGCCGCACCGATCCCTGCGACACAAGACCCGAGGGCGAGCACGACCACCGCCACAACCCGCGAAACCCGCATGACAGACCCCCCAGACCGGGACATACCCGATCGAATCTTGCCGTGACGCTAACGACCCAACCCTGCCCAAACAACGAGCGGACTGTCACGAATGTGTCCGCACGCAGGAATCGTCGGTTCCGGCCGAACGCGGCCATGTCGACAGACAGGGCCAGACGGGGGCGTCAGTCGGGACGACGACCGGCCGGATCGAGCCGTGCGCGTTGGCGGTATGTGTCGAGCCGTGCGATCAGGTGTCCTCGGTCCCCTCGAGCACTTCGACACGGTGACCGACTCCCGACGGCGTATTCCCGCAACGATTCCTGAACCAGGTCGGCCAGCCCACAAGGAAGTTCGGCATGTGTCGCCGGTATGTTCGCAGCAGGCGTTGCGAACGTGCCCGGGGCTGCCCGTTGCGCAGGGCGTCGCCGTGCGGGGGGCGACAGCAGATCCGGTCGGTGGCACTGACCCGGTCGTCGACCGCGCGCAGGTGCGGTACGAACAGCGCGAGCGTCAAGTGCTCTGACTTTGCGCTCAGAAACGCTCCATGGAGCGAACCTCGTTGTGTGTCACGGCATCAGCGTCGATCCGATTGCGAACTCGGCGTCGGGGAAGTCGCTCGAGTCGCCACTCGGACAACTCCGTCGTCCCGGCCGGGAGCCGGGCAACGTCTGGGAGTTCCGGCTCGACGAGACCATCCTGGCACCATCGTTGCGCTGGTTCGCGACAGGTGTGCGGCGCTCATCCGCGGTCCCTCCCTGGCGGGATGCGGACCCGCTGATCGGCGAGACCGCGTCGGGGTGTTGCCTGACGGGGAGGCGGCATGTGCCGTCGTGTCGGGCCGTGACGGTTGTCTGAACGGTTGCGGTTACCAGGTTCCGGTGCAGGGCTGGTAGGTCGCACCGTCGAGGTTGATGTCGTACAGGGCGCCGTTGAGGTGGGCGGTGGCGTCGGCGGGACAGAACGCGGCGGTGCTTTCGCCGTCGTCGATGTATTCGGCGTTGAAGACAGCCTTGTTCGCCTGGGTGAACCAGTATTCGGTTCCGCATTCTTGGTCGAGGTTGCATTCCTCGGTGAGCGCCCAGTCGAAGTACGGCTCGAGCTGTTCGGTCTGGCCGACGTCGTTTTTCAATCCGACCGAAAGGCCGAGACTGTGGGCTTCGGTCGCGATCCATTCGTTGTAGATGAGTTGGTCTGCTGCGGTGAGGGCAAAACCGGTCGTGTTGGTGTAGCCGTCGACGTTGTCGGGTTCGATGGCGTCGAAGCCTTTGGCGGCGCACATCTGCATCCGTGCGGTCATGATCGGCTCGAGGACGCTGAGCTGGCTGATGTCGAGCCAGTACTCGCCTGGGAAGCCGCCGACGGCTGCGCCTTGTACGGAGGCGGGGAACGAACCGTAATCGGATCGCCAGTTTTCGGCTGCCCCGACGTTGATGTAGCAGATGACTTTCGCTCCCAGGGCGTGGAGCGCGGCAACCTCGGCCGCGGAGGTGTCGAACCCGTCGACGTCGTAGACCTGCACGTTCTGGTTGATGATCGTGCCCTGCAGCTGCCAGTACCACGAGATGGGAGCTGCCGATGTCGGCGTCCACCATGTCGGTGTTGGTGTGGTCGTTGTCGGTGGCGTCGTCGTCGACGTCGGTGGAGATGTGGTCGGCGGAGAGGTGGTCGTCGCGGCCGGCGGTGCGGCGTCGACCGACGGGACGCACAGCTCCGTGTCACCTGCGGCTTTCACTGCACCGATGCCGAACGGGCTTTTGTCGTATGCGACCCGCGTGCCGGTCGAGGTGGTCGAGACTCCGAAACACACGGCGTCTTGTGTCGGGTCGACGACTTTGGTCCAGCTGTGGTGCGAGTTGGTGCGCCGGGCGGTCGGGACACACACGATGTTGACGGCGCCGACGCGGGCCGTGGCGGTGCCGAACTGGTCCTTGAGTTTCACCGAGGACGGCGGCTGAAACGCTGGTGTCCCGGCGGGATGTACCGCCGAGTAACACTCGTACGTGTCGAGGTTGGCCGGAGCGTTCGTCGACGGGAACTTCAACGGTGCCGTGCCGTTCTTCCACGACGGCAGGCACAACGATTTGGCGGCTGTCGGCTGCACGGTGCCGGTGCCGAACTGGTTGTTCAGTGTCAACGACGGGAGCTGTGACGCAGCCGCGGTGATCGTCCAGCACACCAGCCGGGCGTCGCCGTTCGTGATCGCGGTCGTGACCGTGTGACCGGCATCGTGCATGGTCTGTTCGGCTGGGCTGCATTGCCGGTTGACTTTGTCGATCTTGACGGTGGATCCGCCCGATCCGAAGCCGTTCTTCAACGACAGCGTGTGCGGCTTCGCGGTGAACGAGGCCCGCAACTTGCGGGTCGTGGTCGCAGCTGCGGTGTAGCACTCGAAGTGGTCGAGCGTCGCGGAAGACGCGGCCGCTGCGGGCCCGCTCGCCGGGATCAGCGCGGCCGGCATCGAAACGCCCGCGATCAACACGACCGCCACGCCTACGAGGCCCCGACGAGATCGCCCCAGTCGACCCACCACCGCTTGCCACCCTCCGCCCGAGAGCGGCAGATCGTAGCTGCGGGATACTGATGTCGCCCTGAGAGGAATGCAAAGAAACGGTCAAGAACGACTGTCCGGGACCGGATCTCGTGCTCCCATCCGCGCAGATCCGGCCCTCCGCCCGTTGGGGGACGGTCGGGACCGACACCGGGACCCTGGAGGGACGCGACGACGCTGACTTCTTGTGGTCGCGGGACCTTCGCGGGCGAAACCGGCCCGGTTGGCACCGACTGCGTTCGCGGCGCCGGTCCCGACCATGGCGGGCCACGCCGACGCCGCCGCGTCGGACCTCCCGACGGTCCTGACCGTTCGGGTCGTCCACCAGCGATGTCGGGGACGGACGGCCGTACGACGACGCGGCTGCACGCAACGCAATCTGCGCAGGTTCCGGGTTCCGACGACGTTCGACGCCCGCGTGACGTCCGAACCGCCGATTCCGGCATTCGCGTGGCGAGACAGGGATGTTCTCGTGCGGCCCCTGCACGACGGCAGGGCGTGCTTGCCGTCGGTCAGCCCGACGTGAGATCGAGGTGCCGGCTGTCACGCACCGTGTACTCGAGCGTCGGACCGGACGCTCCCCGCCCATTCCGTATGGGCAGCGCTGACGGACGCCGCGTTCGTGGCGAACGTCGAATCATTAGCCGGACAGGTTGCGCGCCGCCGTCTCGGACGCGACGCCTTTGCCGCGCAGCTATCACGATGTTCGTCGGTAGACGCGCAAGGTCCTGATCGGGTCACCGTCGCATGAAGGTGCAGTTCCACGAGCGCGGAATGAGCCTCCGTGGTCGGGCCTCGTCGGCCGGTCGTCACCGGTACGCGACCCGCCTGACATGTGGGCCGGGTTACGGCGCAGGCGCGGACGGAACCGTCGCGCGGCTGCGGTGTGATGGCCGATCGAAGGAGCGGTTCAGGCGAGCGTGTTGCCGCCTGCGGCGAGCGCGGCGTCGACGTCGGCGGCCGCGACAGCATCGAGCGGCATCGGTGCCTGCGGCACGCCGTGTGACGAAGCGAGCGGCCGTTGCCACCAGCCGACGTCGTGCCACGCCCCAAATTTCCATCCGGCATGTCGGTACACGCCGACCGGCGCGAAGCCGGCCCAGTCGTGCAAGGCCACGCTCGCCGGATTCGGCAGCGCGATGCCGGCCATCGCTTGGCGGTAACCCTGGACGATCAGGACCGCGAGCAACGCCGCATACAGGCCCCGACCGACGCCCTTTCCACGCGCCGCCTCGGCGACATAGACGCTCGTCTCCACCGACCAGTCATACGCGGGCCGTGCCGCGAAACGGCCCGCGTACGCATAGCCCACGACGCGGCCATCGTCGTCGGCAACCAACCACGGATAGGTCGGCTGACGGTCGGCAACACGCGACGCCATCTCATGCTCGGACGGCACCACCAGCTCGAACGAGATCGCCGTCGACTCGACGACGGGCGCGTAGATCGCCCGCACCGGACCGGAATCGTCGACCTTGGCCAACCGAATGAACATCCACCCATCGTGGCGCACCGCCCACGCGCCATCCGCAACCAAGACGCCTCCGAGGCCAGCCGGCGCCGGCCACCGGACGCTCGCCGCCCACGACGATCACGAGTGTCGCGGGCCCGGCCGGTTTCGGTGACCGCCGAGCAGGGCTCGGGGCCGTGCAGGTCGGGACCGTCATGGGATCGGCCGCGGCGTGACCGGTCGAGGGACACGGGCTGTCCTGCCTGCGCGACGCGGTTCCGCCTGCCGTCCGAACCCGCGGGCTCGACGCGGACCGGTGGCTGTTTGGGACGAATTGTTATTTGGGAATGATGTCAGTCGTCGTAGCCTTTGCTGTGTGAGATCGGAGCGCGTGTAGAGGGGTTAGAACGTTGAGGGATCCGCTCGCTGTCATCTTCGCGTTGGGCGCCGCGATGTTGTATGGAGCCGGAAATGCGCTCGAACACCGGGTCGTCGCCGACACCGGAGGCGACGGGCATCTGCAGGTCGGGCTGCTCAGACGTCTGGTCCGCTCGCCGCTTTGGGTGCTCGGCATGTTCGGTGACGTCGGCGCGTACGGCCTCCAGGCCGCCGCGTTGGCGTTGGGCACATTGCTGTTCGTGCAGCCCCTGTTGGTGTGTGGGCTGCTCGTGGCGCTGCCGTTGAACGCCCGCTGGACCCATCGGCGTATCCGTCCCCGAGAGTGGCTCGCCGCAGCTGTGTTGTGTGCCAGCTTGGCGACGTTCCTGATCGAAGCGGCACCCAGCGGCGGCAAGTCCCAAGCGTCGTTCGGGGCTTGGCTGCACGTCGGGGGCGCGGTCGCTGCGCTCGCCGTTGCGGCGGTCGTGGTCTCGGCGCTGACCCGTGGGCATGTCCGGGCGGCACTGTTGGGCTTCGCAGCCGGAGCGCTGTTCGGCCTCACGGCTGCGCTGACCAAGACGTTCGTGAACCAGATCCAACACGGCGTCCCGTACACGGCAAGCCACTGGGAGGTCTACGCCCTCGCCATCTTGTCGATCACCGGGATTCTGTTCACCCAGCACGGCTTCCAAGCCGCGTCGCTGTCAGCGTCGCTCCCCGCCCTCGAGGCCAGCGAACCCGTCATCGCCGCGATTGTCGGTGTCGCCCTCTTGCACGAACACCTCAACGGACGCACACCCTTCGACAACATCGCCATCGGTTTGTCGATCGTCGCGCTGTTGGCGAGCGTCATCACCCTGGCCAGCATCGCCGGCAAAGACGCGGCCAACGCCAGCCCGGCCGCGGAACCCGAAACCCGAACGTACAACCGCAGGAACCGCACACTCGCCGTCGACGGACACGACCGGTACCGGCCCCGCCACCATCCGACCCTCCGGCGACGCTCACGCAGCAAGACCTAGACGACAACCCGTCGGGCCGACCCCGCTCCTCGTTCGCGAGCGCCGCGGTGCGGGGCACGTGCGCAGCGATGCGCGTTCGTCGGTCGTTCGTTCGAACTGCCGGCGCTGCGGGCAGCCGTCCGTTCGGGTCGGGTTGTGCACTGAATACGTGCGAAAAGACCAACAAGAACGACAACGCTCGGTGTGTAGTGCCTTGCTCGTCGGCCGCAACGGCGACCGCTGCGATCGAGGATCGGGGCGTCCCTTGCCCCCGTCTGCGCTCGTCGCCGGTGAGGCACCGAAGCCCCTGCGGGCGAGTACTACGGACACAGGTTCATACGTTGTGGCGAAAACGGCTCGGGGGTGCGCCCTGGACAAGAACGCACCCCCGAAATGATTGTCGTCGTCCGAAATGCCGGGCTCTAGGGCGAATCAAGAGCTCGACGAACGACAACAATCACGAACTCGTTGCGTAGCAACACCAAAGCAGGGGTGCGCCTGAAGCCCACCCCTTCACCTCAACGACGATCCGTACTCGAACTAGCCCCCTTGAAACCCGGCGCCGCCGGCGAGGATCACAGCGATGAGACCGCCGCCCAGGATCGAGATGCGAACGCGAGCCGCTTTCGCGTTCATGGTTTTCGTTTCTCGTTGTCTCCCCCCAGGACTGAGCAACTGTCGTCATCGTGGGGGCGGAGGGGAGCGCAAACCATTGGTCAGGCAACCAGTTATCAGCGTGTGGTCTCGGCATCACGCTCCGGAGCTGTCTACCCCTGCCCTCGTCTGTCGACTGCTCGGGCAAGCACAACCTTGCCGAGATTGAGTTCAGCGCAAGCAGCGTCCTACGACGCACCGACGTCGGACGGTTGTCGTACGTCCATTTGCGAACCAGGTCGGTCGCGACGCTGGTCAGGCTGATCCCAAGACGTGCGGCGGTGTCTTGGGCTTCGGCCCTACCTCGCAGATCGACGTCGAGCGCCAGGTTCGCTTCGCCGACGTAGGGGTCTCCACGTCGAGTTTGGGCACGACCCGACATCGCGTGGGCGTCTTCGGTGCTGGTGACGGTTGGCCCGAAGTCGCGACCGACAGTCGCACGACCTCCGCCTCACCCAAGAGGTGCTCGGCCATGCCGACCCGCGCACCACCACCGGACACGCCGCCTGGTCGAGCGACCGCGCCGAAGCCACCGTCATCGCTCTTGCCGTCCCAACCCCGAGTCGTACCGCCCGACCGTCACCGGATCAGCCGCCGGGTACGACGGCGACGTCCGGAGAGTTCGACACACACGACATCGCATCGTCGGCAGGTATTGCTCGATGAGGCCCTGCGTTCGGAAGTAGCCGCAGACGCCAGGGTTGCGCAGTGCGACGGGACGCCGGTCTGTGGAAGCGAGTCGGCCAACGTCAGCTTCAGTCAGGCGGGCGGTCACTGACGACTTGCAGGCTCAGTGCGGCGCCTATCGTTCAGCCATGCTCGAAGAGATCGCCCGGAACAAGCGGCGCAGCGTGATGGTCGTCGTGATGTTCGTGGTCGTTTGGATGGGGATCGGCGCGCTGCTGGGCGGATTGTTTGGTGCGAACTCGGGTTCGGCAGGTTCGGCGGCCGTCACCGGTATCGCTGTGGCGGCGATCTTTGCGTTGTTGGCGACGCTGTACGCGATGACGTCGGGTGCACGTCTGGTGCTCGCCGTGTCCGGCGCACGCGCTGCCGACCCGAACCAGTACCGCCAGCTACACGACGTCGTCGAAGCGATGGCGATCAGCGCCGGGATCCCAAAACCGACGGTATATGTGATCGATGACCCATCTCCGAACGCCTTCGCGACCGGTGTCAGCCCAAACAAGGCGGCGATCACCGCAACAACAGGACTGTTGCAGATCATGAACCGCGACGAACTCGAAGGGGTCATCAGCCATGAGATGAGCCACATCAGAAACTACGATGTGCGACTCATTCTGGTCGTCAGCACCCTGATCGGCTTCGCCGGGCTGCTCGCCAGTCTCGTCTGGAGATCTGCATTCTTCATGCGGCCCCGGGGACGGGACGCCCAACAGATCACGATCCTGATCTTCGCGGCCGGGATCTTGTTGACGATCGTCGCGTTCATCGTCGGTCCGTTGATCCGATTTGCATTGTCTCGATCGCGCGAAGAGTTAGCTGACGTCAGCGGAGCGAACCTGACCCGGAACCCGACCGGACTGATCCACGCCTTGCAGAAACTCGAACAGAATGACAAGCCGTTCGCCAGTTTCAATCACGCCACCGCAGCGATGTGCATCGACGACCCGTTACAACACCACGAAGGCTTGGCCCATCGCCTCTTCGATACACATCCACCGCTCGAAGAACGCATCGCGATCCTCCAAAAAATCGCCCACGGACAATCAGTGTGATCGACGACGACTGACGGAGCAGGCGACGGTCGACGGTTGGTCAGCTCGCGAGACCGAAGCCTGCATTCGCGGTGAACCAGCGACCACCCCCAGACGTTCGTTGACGCGACTACGTACTCCCGCCTTGGGTCGGAGTACTTCCGCCGACGATGTCAGTGCGGCATACGCGATTGCTGACCTCTGGTTTTCCCGACAGACTGCGAAGCAGTCCCATTCACCGTCATCCATCCGCTTGCAAGCCTCTCGACGGTCATCACCGGGATAGGAGCGGCGATCGCCGGCGAAACGGCTGTGGCTGCGCGATCCGAGCGACGGCGACGGGCCTCGCTCACCATTTCCCGATGCACTCGACGGCCAGCGCAGGGCTCGCTTGTCGGCGAACAGACCCGCGAGGGTGCGGCACCTGACCGGGTCAGGACTTCGGAGGGCGGCTCAAACGCGTACTCGACGGCGCCTGCCCGTGGCTTCTTCAACAGCGCAAAGTACGCGCGGGCTGGAGGGACGCAGGAGGGGGGCGAAGCTGGGGTACGGCGGACGCCGCAGCGGGTTACGGCCGGATGACCCCACCACGAACAGGGCGTTCCAGTCCCGCGAATCTCGCAAAAGTTCTGAGCCCAGTTGTAACGTTTTGGGCGATTTAAACCCTCGCAACCCCTCGTGAACGCTTGACCACTGTGACAGTATGCGTTTCGGGCGAAGGAAGGGGCTGGAGTTATCTCTGCTGTCGCTGAACACAGCTGGCGTCCCCCGAACATCGCTGCGCCCACCGCCCGCTCACGTGGCTCGCGCTTCCTACATCGTCTCCTGATTGGGCTTGATGCGATCGCCCTCACGATCGCTTGGGGCACCGCCGCGATCGTGATGTCGTCGAGCGGACCATCGACCGTCGTCTCGGTCATCTCCGTCGTCGCGTTGGTCGCGGGCAGCGTCGCGATCTTCAATGCGATCGGCCTGTACCGATCACGAGTGTGCGCAGTACGGGTACTCGAATACGAACGCCTCGCCCGTGGCTGCCTCGGCGCCGCCCTCCTCGCCCTCGCCGTCGCCGCGATCGTCGGCTCAACACCACGACGTGAGATCGTGATCGGCGCCACCCTCTCGTTCGTGCTCGTCGGGATGTCGCGGGGCGGATATCGAGCATGGCTCAACGCCCGACGCCGCGCCGGACACTTCTTGCGGCCAGTCCTGCTCGTCGGTGCCGGTGACGAATCGGCCGACATCGCGGAACTGCTCCTACAGCATCCCGAACTCGGCTACCGAACAGCCGGGATCGTCGGCGACGAAAACGAAGCGCAGCGTCACGACCTCGCCGACTACTGGTACGGCGACATCGACTACGCCCGCCATGCCCTCGCGGACCTCGGCGTCACCGGAGCGATCGTCTGCGCCAGCGATCTCCGAGCCGGCGAACTCAACGTCGCAGTTCGAGAGCTGATGGCGGCGCGAGCGCACGTCCAACTGAGCAGCGGACTGCACGGCGTCGACGTAGGACGACTCCGGCCAGCGCCGCTCGCACACGAACCACTCTTCTACATCGAGCACACCACACTCGCCTCATGGCAGCTCGCGACAAAACGCGGCATCGACATCGTCCTCGCCTCGATCATGCTGGCCGCGACATCACCGTTGCTTCTCCTCGCCGCGATCGGCATCAAACTCCAAGACGGCGGCCCTGTCCTGTTCAAACAGCAACGCATCGGCCGCAACGGAGCACCGTTCGTGCTCTACAAGCTCCGCACCATGCACCAAGGTGCCGACCAACGCACGGCACAACTGTTCGATCTCAACGCCCGCGATGGTCCCCTCCTGAAGGTCACGAACGACCCGAGAACGACCGCGCTCGGCCGCCTGCTGCGCTCGACCAGCATCGACGAGCTCCCACAACTCTGGAACGTGTTGAACGGCACCATGAGCCTCGTCGGACCCCGCCCCGCACTCCCCGATGAGGTCGTGCACTTCGACGCCGAACTCCGCGCCCGAGAGTCGGTCCTGCCCGGCATCACCGGCCTGTGGCAGGTCGAAGGCCGCGACAACCCGTCGTTCGCTGCGTACCGCCGCTTCGACCTGTTCTACCTCCAGAACTGGTCGGTCACGCTCGACGTGATCATCCTGCTCGGCACCGTCGAGTCGGTTCTCACACGAGTCGTGCACGCACTCTTCCACCACGGAGAACAAATCGCCCTCGCACCCCCCGAGGCCAAAGACCCGGCTGCACAAGCCCGTCGCAAGCTCGAGCCTTCCGGGAGTACAAGACACCGGGACCAGTAGAGACCCTTGTTGCATAGGCAGTACAAACCCCCCGTCATTGCCAAGGAAGACGCGCCGTCGACGCCTGGGCCCGCCCCCGACGTGACCGTCGCGCTGGTGCACGACTACCTGACACAGCGCGGCGGAGCAGAGCGCGTGTTCCTTGCCATGTGTCGTGCGTTCCCCGAAGCGGTGATCTACACGTCCCTGTACGAACCTGATCTGACCTTTCCCGAGTTCGCAGACTTCGAGATCCACACCACGCCACTGAACAGCGTGCAGTTGTTTCGGCGTCACCACCGACTCGCTCTTCCGTTCTTAGGGGCGGCGTTCTCGAGGCTCGCAATCGACGCCGACGTCACACTCTGCAGTTCGAGCGGCTGGGCCCACGGCGCGCAAGCGAGCGGCCGCAAGATCGTGTACTGCCACAACCCAGCACGATGGCTCTACCAAACGGACCAATACGCGGGCCGCGCGACCTCGATCACCGCCGCGTCCGCGCGCGTCCTCAACGGTCCACTCCGACGATGGGACTATCGCGCCGCGCGCTCCGCCGACGTGTATCTCGCGAACTCTCGCGTCGTTCGCCGTCGCGTCCGGGCCGCGTACGACATCGACGCGCAGGTGGTCGAGCCTCCGATCACGATCGAGCCCGACGGGCCCCAGACACCGATCGCCGACCTCAGCGCAGGCTTCTATCTCTGCGTGTCGCGGCTCCTCGAGTACAAGAACGTTGGGGCCATCGTCGAGGCGTTCCGGAGGCTTCCGGGCGAGCGACTGGTGGTGGTTGGTCGCGGCCCGATGGAAACACGCCTGCGGGCGACCGCGCCCGCCAACGTGACACTCGTCGGCACGGTCGACGAGTCGGAGCTGCGCTGGCTGTACGCGCAGACCCGGGCACTCGTTGCTGCGTCCTACGAAGACTTCGGCCTCACGCCGGTCGAGGCGATGGCGTTCGGCAAACCGTCGGCGGTTATGCGCTACGGCGGCTTCCTCGAGACGGTCATCGAAGGCGAGACCGGCGTGTTCTTCGACCAGCCCACGAGCGCTTCAATCGCCGAAGCAGTCGCGCACCTCGCCGAGATCGCATTTGATCCGGAAATACTCACGAAACGGGCCGCGGAGTATTCCCACGCACGCTTTGAGGAGCGCGTGCACTCGGCGGTAGCCTCCGCGACGACCGGGACACTTTTCGGGGCCCGTGGAGCCGCGGGTGACACGACTTCGGACTAGGGATTCAGTGCTGGAGTCTGACGACATGGCGCATGTCGATTACCGCGCGAAACAGAATGGCACGAACGCGTAGCCATGGTCGCACCGAGCACGCCCGCCGAACCACGCCCGTTCCTGGTGATCCGCCCGCCGAGAAAGTGGGCGCCGTTCAACCTACGCGAGCTCTGGCAGTTCCGAGACCTGCTCGTCCGCTTCGCGCGGCGCGACCTCACGTTGCGGTATCGCCAGACCGCCCTCGGCGTGATCTGGGTCGTGTTGCAGCCCCTGCTCGCCGCCGGCGCGCTCGCGTTCGTATTCGGCAGCGTCGCTGGCCTCTCGAGCAACGGCGTGCCCTACTTCGCGTTCGCGTTCGCGGGAATGCTGGCGTGGAACGCGTTCAGCGGCGTGCTCACGCGCATGAGCGGATCGTTGGTGGGAAACGCTCAGCTCGTATCCAAGACCTTCTTCCCGCGCCTCGTGTTGCCGCTGTCAAGTCTCGGTTCCGTGCTAGTCGACTTCGGCGTGTCGATGGTCATGATGGTCGTAATTTGGCCGCTGGCCGGAGTCGCGCCTGGCATGTCACTGCTCACGCTGCCGATTTGGCTCGTCGCGGTGCTCCTGCTGTCGTCCGGCTTCGGCCTTCTTGCAGCGGCGCTCATGGTGCCGTACCGAGATGTGCAGTACGTGATGCCGGTCGCCACACAGCTGCTGCTCTTCGTCAGCCCGGTGGGCTACGCGCTCTCGCACGTTCCCCACTCAGCGCGCTTCATCTACGAGCTCAACCCACTCACCGGCCTCCTCGAAGGGTTCCGGTGGTCGCTCCTCGACATCGGGCACCTCGGTCCCTTCACCACCATCTGGGCCTTCGCGTGCTCGGCCGCGATCTTCGCCGTCGGCGCGTTCGCCTTCGCGCACATGGAGCGGAGGTTCGCCGATGTCATCTAGCGACCTCGCGATCTCGGTACGCGGCCTGTCGAAGTCCTACACAATCCGCCACCAGGAAGAAAACCACATCACACTCGCGGAGCAGCTGCTGCACAGGGCGCGTCACCCCCTTGCGCGTCAGGAGCGCGAGACGTTCTGGGCGCTGAGCAATGTCAACTTCGACGTGCGCAAGGGCGAGGTACTCGGCGTGATCGGTCGCAACGGCGCCGGCAAGAGCACGCTGCTGAAGCTGCTCTCCCGCATCACCCCGCCGACGAAGGGCGAAGTCCGCCTCTACGGTCGGGTCGGCAGCCTCCTCGAGGTCGGCACTGGCTTTCACCCGGAGCTCACGGGCCGGGAGAACGTCTACCTCAACGGCGCCATCCTTGGCATGCGCATGAAGGAGATCGACGGACGCTTCGACGAGATCGTCGCGTTCGCCGGAGTCGAGAGATTTCTCGACACGCCGGTGAAGCGCTTCTCGAGCGGCATGTACGTGAGGCTCGCGTTTGCCGTTGCGGCGCACCTCGGTACCGAAATCCTGCTGGTGGACGAAGTGCTCGCGGTCGGCGACAACGACTTTCAGCGAAAGTGCTTGGGGAAGATGGAAGATGTCGCGGCAGCAGGCAGGACAGTGTTGTTCGTCAGTCATCAGCTCTCGTCGATCCGCCAGATCTGTGGAACTGCCCTCGAGCTTGACAAAGGCATGATCCGTAGCGAGGGCGACGTCAATGTCGTCATCGACGACTACTTATCAACGGTCGCAACAGACTCGGTAGCCGAGCGCTCCTTCCCATCCGATGGACGGCCCGGCACTGGCGACCTTCGGCTGCGTCACGCTCGACTCGATGAAACGAAGTATCGGACCGATCAAGAGAAGCGAGCGACGTTCCGAATCGAGCGGCGGGCGCCGGCCGCGGCGAGGTTCTACATAGTGGTGATCCTCCGCAGTCGAGACGGAACCGTGGTCAGCTATTGCGACTCGCGCCTGACCGATCCAGGTTGGTACGATCCAGCCGACGAGCTTGAGATCGAGGTCGTTGTCTCACATCCGTGGCTTACTGCCGGCCAGTATTCGGTTGACCTCACGCTGAATTCATACGCTCTTCTTGACCTGGTAGAAGGCGCGCTCGGCTTCGAAGTTACAGACGACTCACCGTATCCAAACCCCGAAACACCAGAAGTGCAGGTCTTCGCCCGCGTCCTTCCGAATTTCGCAGTGACGAGTCGGGTACGGAGCACCAACGCGCCGGCACGTTGAACCGGTTCGCGCGGCAGGGCGCTGGAGCCGCTCAGCCGAGCGGCGACGAGTCGAAGCGTCGTGGCCGAACGAACATCTTCGTCACAGGTACAGCAGTTTGCGCGGGGTCGACGACAACACCGACCAGCTATCTAGACCATCGCTCATACACACGACATAGTCACAAATAGGAGTTGGCTTGGCACGACAAGACCAGTCTGCCGCGACGGCAGCGGACCTATACCTCGACCTCCTAAAACGCGCGTTGGGAGGCATGCTGTGGGCCGAGGAGCTGTTCGTGCCTGCATCTTGGAGTGAACTTACTGATCTGAAACACCGTGCGTTCCGCGAGGTTGTTCGCTTAGCCGCGAGGCGAGGCATCGCGGTCCTGCGCAGGCGTCCACTTGACGTCGAGACTCGCGAGCTGGGAACCGACTGGCCGCTCCTTGCTCAGACCATGATCGGCCTTCGCCGACTCGACAACGTGCAGTGGTGCGTCGAAACCGCCCTCGCCGAGGGAGTGCCGGGCGACCTCATCGAGACCGGGGTTTGGCGCGGGGGGGCGACGATCTTGATGCGCGGGATACTCGAAGCGCGCGGCGACACCCGACGAAGAGTGTGGGTCGCAGACTCGTTCGCCGGTCTACATGTACGAGTCAACGATGGACGCGCTGACGGCGCTATACCCGAAGCTCTCGGTCGGCGGGTTCGTGATCATCGATGACCTTGCCCTGACCCCTTGCCGCGCCGCCGTCGAAGACTTTCGTTCAGCGAACGGCATTGACGATCCTCTCATGATGGTCGATTGGACTGGCGGCTGGTGGCGCAGAAGCAGGTGACTGAGGGAGTCGAACGACATCACAGCGGGCTTACATCGTGCGATATTGGCGTCGTAATCGCGACGTTCAACCGGAGGGTAGATGCGCTCGACGCCGTCAGCAGCGTCGTAAATCAGACGCTCCCGGCGCGACAGGTTGTCGTCGTCGACGACGGGTCCACTGACGGCACCGCCGAAGCGGTCAGCCACCGATTCCCGGGCGTGCTTGTGCTCCAACAGCAGAACCTCGGACAAGCCGCGGCGCGAAACGCTGGCATTGCGGCGCTGGACACGGAATGGGTTGCGTTCCTCGATGATGACGATCTGTGGCATCCGCGGAAGCTCGAGCTCACCCAGGCATTCCTGACCGCCAACCCCGCGTGCTCTGCCGTCCGCACTCCTGTGTGGGTTTTCAGCGATGGCGCTCCCGGTACAGGGTCATCACCGTTCGGCTTTCACCGCGACTTCACCGCCGAGACTTTGGATGATCTGATTGCACAGGCAGATGCGTCTCCCGGCGCCGGCAATGACTACGAATACCTCAGAATCGCGGGAGCGAGCTTCGAACGTATGCTCGAGGTGAATCGCGGTGTCACGTCGTCGACGGTCATCAAGCGCGGACTCGCAATCAAAGCCGGGGGGTTTCCGGTGCAATGCCGCGGTTCGGACGACTGGTTCTTCTTCTTGAACGTAGCGCGCTTCGCGGAGTGGGAACTCATGGAGGACCGCCTGTCGTTCGTGCGCGTGCATCCCGCGCAGGCGACGCAAACGGCTCCGGGCATCGCGCTCGGAAACCTCGGAGCGAAAGTCGCGGCCCTCTACGGAGGCAGACCGATCTCAGATCAGGCCCATCTCTACGATCCGACTGCACTCGCTGTCCGATACGCGCCCTGGTACCGGACCGAGGTCAACGGCAGCCTCTGGTCAGCATTAGAGCGACAGCAGTGGCACGACGCACTTGTCCTTCGTCGCCTCATGCCGCTCTTGCTCCCACGCTTCAGAGACCGTCTGAGCTGTTACTTACCGCCGAAGCTATATCGGGTGCTTACAAGGATCGCGGCACACGCGAGGTTGGCAGAATGAGACAACCTCCTAATCGGGTAACCGTCGTTCGCGAGACGCTTGAAGATCGCGAGATAGGTAACTACCTGCCGCTGCTGACAGCGGGGTACGAGGTCGATCTGGTGACGACTCGCAAGCAGGGACCGTATCGCGGTGACGGTCTCGGCCTTCCGATACGGCGCCTGCGGACAAGAAGCGATCTCGTGCGCCCCGAAGTCGTCGCCCGGCGGCTCGCTCAACGGGCCTCTAGGTATACCGACCCGGACAAGATCATCGGGCTGTCGAAAGCGCTCCGAGGAGCCCACATCGTTTGCGTAAACGAGACACACCTTGCGTCGTCGGCGCAGGCTTGCCTGCTTCGCCGCCGCCTCGTTCCGGCCCGCGTTGTTGCGCTCTGCTACGAGAACATCCCGTTTCGTTACGAGGAAAGCGCCCTACTTGCTGCCCGCAAAGACATTGTCCGGCGCCGTGCTGACGCGTTCATAGCAATGACTCCCGCAGCGAGAGAAGCGCTCATTACCGAAGGCGTTGACACCCACCGGATCTTCGTACAACCGCTCGGAGTTGACGCCGACCGCTTCCACCCGTCGAAGAGGTCCGATGCGGTCCGAAGGTCCTGGGGCGCCTCCGATGACACCGTCGTCGTTCTGTTTGCCGGCCGCCTCCTGCAGGAGAAGGGCCTGCTCAACCTCCTGCTCGCATTCGCCGCATGCAGACATCTGCCCCTGCGGCTGGTGTTCGTAGGCCGAGGCTCAGAAGAAGCTCGACTTCGTCGGGCGGCGATCGGCTGCGAGCTGCGTGAGCGCATGGTATTCATTCCGTGGATGGACTACGGCGAGATGCCCTCTGCTGTCGCGTCCGCCGATATCTTCGCGATGCCGAGTCTTCCGACTCCATATTGGGAAGAACAGCTCGGGTTCTCGATGGTCGAAGCAATGGCCAGCGCTGTGCCTGTACTCGCGACAGAGGGAGCTTCAATTCCGTGGGTCGTCGGCGACGGCGCGGTCGTCGTCCCGTCGTACGACGTGGACGCGCTCGCGGCGGGGCTCTGCAAGCTCTCGGAAAATGCCGAGCTGAGGGCACGCCTCGGTCTCGCCGGAAGAACAAGGGTCGAGCAAGTACTCAACCACGAGGACTTCAGCGCAGGCTTTGATGTCGTAGTGAAGAGGGTTCTCGCCTCAGATGGTTCTTTGTCGAGGCGAGATGGTGTTCTCTGGAGCCCACCTCACCCATGATGTCGACGGTGCGATCCACAGCCCCTTTTGAACCAGCTCCCGCGGCCGCCCTCGGGCGGCGGGAGTTTGTGTGCCGTACCGCTGCGATCAAGGATGCGAAGCCATGAGCACCGATTCAGTCACGATCAGCGTCATCGTGCCGCTCTTCAACGGAGAACGATTCATCGGTGAGACTCTCGACTCACTCGCTCGGCAGACGCCAAGTGTCCACGAGGTCGTCGTAGTCGACGACGGGTCCGGCGACGCGGGGCCGGCCGCCGCGAAAGACCACGCGGTCGGTGCGCGGCTGGTCCGCCAGGAACACGGCGGTGTCGCAGTCGCACGCAATCGCGGCGCGCTGGCCGCAACCGGCACCCACGTCGCCTTCCTCGATCAGGACGACATCTGGCTGCGAGGCCGCCACGCGCGGATGTTGCGGTGGTACTCGGAGAACGACCCGAGCGATGTTGCAATCACGAACTGCACGTCATTCGTGTCCGAGGGGAATCTTCCGGCGTTGCAACGCAAGAATGAGGGCCTGCATCCAGGGGCGATCGTCGTGCCCGACGGCTCCTCGGTCTTTGAAGAGTTGTCCGAAGACGACGAAGGCGACACGCCTAGAACGGTTCGTCGCATTGAGATGGCGGAGTTGCTCGGTGGCCCACCGTCGGTGACAAGCAGCTTCATCGCTAACCGCGAGTTATGGCTGAGCTCGGGTGGATGCTTTCCGCTCGTTCGGTCAGCCGACGACTACGTAGGACTGCTTGCCGCATCGATGGGCGCCAGCATCTTTCTCATCGACGAGCCTTCGCTCGCGTACCGCGTACACCCTGGATCGACATCAATGACGACGACGTGGAACCTGCCTCTCCTAACCGCTGCAGCCGCGGTCCGTCATGGCGACCGCATCGTCGGAATCGCGGCCGCTCGTGATCCCCACCAGGTTCCCCCGCTCCGCGACGGTCGATACTTCCTTCTGCATCAACTCGGCGGTCTGGCCGACACAGGTCAGTGGCACAGCCTGCTCGATGCGGCAGCGTGCTTGCAGCTGCTGGGAACAAGCTCAGCCGAGAAGGCGCGGATCTCATCGTGGATCGCTCGCAGATGGTTACGCCAGGTTGCAAGGGGCTTTTCGCGGCGGATTGCGGATCAGCGCTCGACGCGCGCCGTGCTGAAGTGGTGAAGCTGAGGAGCAGAGACACGGGCGCGCCCAGCGCGGGCATGCCGGTGCCGCGGTCGACCTCCCCGGTCCTTCGGTCGCACCCGCGAACGTCCGGATCGGTATCGGCGCCTCCTGTGGCGTTCGGCGCACATTGCGAGAGGTCGTGCCTGCAGACTTACGTCGCCGGAGCTCGAACCGCCCGGAGGCTGTGGTGAGGATCCACCTAGCGGGTACTGGGATTCCTAGCGACCGGTCGTGCATCCCCGCACTGCGCCGCCTCACCGAGATCGACCGATTCGGTGTGCACACGATCTGGGACGATCCGGAAGGTTCCGACATAATCCTTTTCTCGGAGTGCCATCTCATCGCGGACTGGCAGCTCAAGGCGATCGTCGACTCTTCGCTTGTTCGGCAGTGTCACCAGAGGTGCTACGTCTACGACGAGCGCGACCGTCCATGGTGCGCCCTCCCAGGCGTCTTCGTCAGCATGCCGAAGAGTAGCTTCCGCCTGGAGTTCCAACGCGCATGTGGGTACTACTGCGTCGACGAGCCGTTCACGCGCCTCGGCCTCACCAAGCCGCCGGACGACGAGCCGGACCTGCTGATGAGTCTTGCAGCCACGCGTAGTCACCCATGCCGGAACCCGTTGTTCAGCTTGGTTCACCCCCGAGCCGTCATCGAAGAGCCGGCGGGGTTCGTCTTCTACGACCCCAGCTCCCCCGGATTCAGCGAACGGCGCTCGAGGTTCGCCGAACTCCTCTACCGTTCCAATTTCGTGCTCTGTCCGCGCGGAAAGGGTACGTCATCGATCCGTCTCTACGAGACGATGGCAGCAGGGCGCGTTCCCGTGATCATCGCCGACGACTGGGTGGCCCCTGTTGGACCGGCGTGGGACACTTTCGCAATTCGCTGGCCCGAAGGAAACGCCGACTCTCTCATCTCCCATCTCGAGGCGCTCGAGCCGGATGCCGAGCGTATGGGGGCAGCTGCCCGCCGCGCATTCGTCGAGTTCTTTGCGCCTGATGTTTCGTTCCATCGGATTGCCGAAGCGCTCGGCGAGCTTCACGCCGCCAACGCCGCAAGGTCGTTTCCGAGGAAGGGACTGCGCGGACGCGTGTACTGGGAGTCTCGCCTCGCGGTAGGAGCCGGCCGGGCACGGGCGCGCCTGGGCGCGGTCAAGAACTCACTCAAACGCTGACCGGCGCGCGAACGCGGGCCGTTAGCATCCTCGTGCCATGGGATCCCTTAGCCGCCGCTTCTCCGAGCAAATCAAGCGGCGAGCACGGCCCGCGGTGCTCGCATTCCGACAGCTTCGGAGCCGGATCACCCTGACGGAACTGGGCCGCGCGACGGCACTGTCGTTCTCTCAGTTCGGTGAGGACTTCGCGCTCATCCACCATTTCGGCGACCACATCGGCTTCTACGTCGACGTCGGCGCGCTGCATCCCTACTACGCGTCCGACACCGCTGCCATGTACCGTCGAGGCTGACGCGCTATTAAATTAACTTAAGCTGCCCCGCGGTAAACCTCGGTGTGCTGTAACGCCGCCTTCGTCCAGGTGAAACCAAGCGCCCGGAGGCGTCCGCGGCGAGCCAGGTCGCGAATCTTCGAATCGTCGTCGAGCACTGCCAGGATTGCTTCGGCAAGCCCGCTCGGATCCGGTTCGCAGAGCACGACCGCGTCGCCGCCGACTTCGGGTAACGCACCGCGATTTGCTGCGACCACCGGGACTCCGCAGGCCATCCCCTCTAGCGCGGGCAGGCCGAAACCCTCGTAGGTCGACGGCACGACAACGCCGGCACTCGTTCGCATGAGGCTCGCGACGACGTGCGTCTCCAGGTAGCCGACGGCGACGACGTTCGAGACGCCGGCGAATACGCGGCTTCGCTCCTCATTCCTTCGACCGCACATGACGAGTTGCGCCTGCGCGTTGGCCGAGTGAACGAGACGCCAGGCCTTCGCCAGCGCCGGGAGATTCTTCCGGCGCGTCGAACCGGCCGCGAAGACAAGAAAAGGTTGCCGGATCCCGAGATCCTGGAGTTGCGACCCACTCAGCCGTGGTCCATTGAGAAACGGTTCGCTCACGCCGTGCGGGATCACCGTAATGTCTCGGGCGCCGAGAAGATCCCGCACCTCCTGCGCGGCAAACTCAGACCCGCAGATCACGGGCGCGTCAACGCGTCGGAGTGCCCAACGAGGGATATGGCCTTCGTCCGGAAAGCGAAGCGGCGCGAGATCGTGAATCGTCACCACCTCCGGGTGTGGGCCCGGCGGTATTCGAAGATCCAACCGATGCGTCAGCGTGGCGCCCGCTTGGATGCGTCGACCCACGACCGACCGCATGAACGGAAGACGTTCGAGCAGGCGCGCCGGGGCGCGTACGTCGGCCTCGTAGCGCAGTCCGCCGAGGGTGCGCTTGACGACGCGCCACTCGTTGCCGGCAACCTCGCGCAGCGCTCGTTGGATCTCGTCTTCGTAGCGTTGTTGACCCATTGGGTTCGACGCCCAGAGACTCGCGAGATTCAGCTGCCGGCTCGTCACGCGTGTCCCTTGTCGTCTCGGCCGACCTCAACGTACCTCGTGTCACCTCTCGACCGAGTGCGTCGAGGTTGGCGATTGGTCAGGCGGACCCGCTGCTGGATCACCGTGCGCGGACAAGATGCGGCATGGTGCGCCCCGCGCGCGCCGCCCGACTTGTACTGATTACCGACGAGAGCACGCGATCAAGTTCGCGACGAACGGGACGGAGTACTTGACTGAGGAGATCGTCGCCGACGAACCGGTGTCTGGCCATCCTTTGGTAGGTGCCGGCCACCAGGCGATCAGGAACATCAGCGTCGCGACCTCCGACCGCTCATACCGCGGTGTCCGACCGAGAACCCTTGACGCCCAGACCCACAGGATCGGCAGTGCGTAAAAGGTGTAGGCGAGGTGCGAGACCGGTAACAGCAGAACGACGCACAACGTCACGTGCCAGAGACACAACGACGGAACATTCGGGATGCGGAGAGCGGCTACGAGTAGACCGATCACCCAGCAGAGCAAGACGACCGTCGTGACTACAAGAAGGGCGTCAGACTCGAGAACCGGTCGTGCGAGATGGCTCTTGGAGAAGAGGAGCCTCGGTGCGCCTCAGACCGAATCGCTCACTAGTGGCTGTTTCCGGGCATCAAGGTTGTTCTTGATGAACGTTGTGAACCCCGAAAGACCACCGAACCCGATGATCATCAGTGGAGCCACAAGGGCCGTCGCGAGAACGCCACGAGTCCACGACCGCGGCGCTGTCCGCTTTGGAGAAGCGCCACCCGACTCCGAACGGCCATCCCTTGAGGAGCCCGGCGAGGCCGATCAACCCTCCGTGGGAGGCGAGGCGGCGCTGACCGACTGCATAGCAGGCGATGAGCAACGCCGCGAACACGAACGCGTCGGACTGACCGAAGAACAGGCCGATCGTCACCGGCCAAAAGTGCAGTACCGTCACCGAACAGAACGCGAGAAGAACTGGACCGCGCCAGGTACGCAAGTGAGCTGCCGCCACGAACGCCCCGACTCCGACTGCGAGCGCTCCGATCTCGGATGCTGTCCACATCTTCCAGACCCGCACAGTCGAGACGTGCACGAACGGTGCCAGCGAGAGTGCCAAGGTCGGCGGGTACACGAAGTTGTGCACGCTGTAGGGAGTTCTGCCGGAGGATACAGCGCGAGCGGCTGCGAACCAGTCGAGAAAGTCGATGCCAACGCCTCCAGCTACGGCTGCGTGATATCGCTTGACGCTGAGGAGCACCAGAACTGCGATCGCCGCGCACCACGGCAGTGGAGCGACGGCACGTTTGAGCGCCGGGAGGATGCTGGTTCTTATCCGCCTCGGGCCTTCGGAGTCAAAGCCTCCATCCGGATGCGCAACGCATGAGCAGCGGCCCGCGTGCCGTCGCGTTGTTCGCGAGTTCCTTCTCTCCCCACGTTGGGGGAGTCGAAGAGCTCGTGCGGCAGCTGTCCCGCGCGCAGCGCGCGCAGGGTGGTGCTCCCCTGGTTGTGACGATGCGCTGGCCGAAGGAGTTGCCAGCCGCGGAGAATTTCGAGGGTATTCCGATTCGGCGCCACTTGTTCCGGCTCCCCGAGCGCAAGCCGCGTTGGCTCGCGGCGTACGCGCTGGAGCATCGCGCCCTCCAGCGCGCGATCGACCGCCAACTCGTTGACCACGGTGCCGATCTCGTGCACGTGCAGTGCGTGAGTGGGAACGGCTTGTACGCCTATCGTGCCGCGCGAAATCTCGGCCTTCCGCTCGTCGCATCTCTGCAGGGCGAGCTCTCGATGGATGCGAACCGGGTCTACGAGACGTCCGCCGTGCTCCCGAGGCTATTGCGGCGGCTGCTGATCGAGGCGGATGCCGTCACTGCGTGCTCGCGGCACACGCTCGAGGAGGCGCAGTCGTTCACGGGCGTTGACGTGGGGGCAAGGGGAACGGTCATCCCCAACGGCGTCAACGTCGCCGAGTTGCGCGAGGCCCAACCGGCTCGCCGAGGCCGGCCCTATGTGCTGGCAATCGGACGCCACGTGCACCAGAAGGGCTTTGATGTGCTCATCGACGCGTGGGCGCAATTGCGGCGATCGCTTCCCGAGCCGATCGAGCTCGTGATCGCCGGCGACGGGCCCGAACGCGCCTCGCTCATTGCGCGCGCAGGCCTTCAGGGTCTCGAGGACTCGATCGAGTTTCCCGGGTCGTGCGATCGGGCCACCACTGCATCGCTGTTCGTCGGCTGCTCCGCGTTCGTGCTGCCATCTCGGCACGAACCGTTCGGGATCGTCAACCTCGAGGCCATGGCCGCCGGGAAGCCGGTGGTGGCCACCGATGTTGGCGGCGTGAGCGAGATCGTCGACGCAGGGGTCACCGGATTGCTCGTACCAGCGGACGATTCGCGCGCGCTCGCAGCTGCGCTCGAGAAGGTGCTCACCTCACCGGGCTTGGCTCAGGTGTTGGCGGCGCAGGGCGCCGAACGCAGCGCCGCCTTCGACTGGGCGCGAATCGCCGCAAGATACGCCGATCTTTACCGTCAGATTTCGGCTCGCTGAGTTTCCGAGATCGCAGTTTCTCGTATGAGGTTTGACCTTTCGGCTCTCGCAGCATGACGGCCTCCGAGCGGGAGGTGGCGCCGTTCGATCGTGCGATTGGATCCGGAGGAGGCGCCGCGGTCGCGCCTGTCCTCGACCGTAGGTCCAATCGCCGATAGCTTCCCGTTGGCGATGATCGATACCGCACGGAGAGCCTTGCCGCCGTGGACCCGCCGCGGAATGGCAGCCCGGCGTCTTTTCGGTATACCGGTGCTCGCGGACCCCGTCACCGTGTGGCCGCATTACGCATCCCGACACCGCGAAGTGATGTTCGTTCAGATCGGCTCCCACAACGGAAGCGACGGTGATCCGCTCGCGAAATGGATTGATCGGTACCAACGCTGGCACGGCATTCTGGTCGAACCGGTCCCCGCGCAGTTCGAGGCGTTATCCGCGCGACGAGGCAACGATTCCCGATTTCGGCTCGTTCGCGCGGCGATCACCGACCATGACGGGTTCGTAGGCATGACCGTCGCAGAGGGGTCACCGCTCGCCGGCATGTTGTCGAGTATCGACGCCGCCGTCGTCCGCAAGAACGGTGTCCCACCAGGTCAAACTCGCCGAATCTCTGTTCCCGCGATGACATTCGCCAGCCTGATCGAGGGCATATCGCATGTTGATGTGCTACACATCGACACCGAGGGACACGACGCTGTGATCCTCGATCAGGTCGACCTGATCCGAGTGCGACCTTCGGTGGTGTTCTACGAATCGATACATCTCTCGGCCGATGATCGTCAGCGATGCGAAGAGCGCCTCATCGCCGCCGGTTACCGAGTCGTGAGCAACTTGGTAGAC
>Ga0182024_10006079_pt1 | contig 26675 bp, 21 predicted proteins | sample P32metaG_FD_120480 | JGI IMG/M metagenome (GOLD analysis project Ga0182024, IMG submission 120480) | Permafrost microbial communities from Stordalen Mire, Sweden - P3-2 metaG (Illumina Assembly) | ecosystem: Environmental > Terrestrial > Soil > Wetlands > Permafrost | place: Sweden: Stordalen... | reverse complement strand
TGCCGTCGGTGGTACCTGTATCGGTGCCCGTGCTGTTGTCTCCAGTGCCGTCGGTGGTACCTGTTTCGGTACCGTTGTTGTCTCCGCTGCCATCGGTTGTACTGGTGGTGCCGTTACTGTCCCCGGTGCTGTTGGTGGTTGGGTTGGCTCCGTTGTCGTCCTCGCCGGTCGTTCCGGAATCGCTGCTGCCGTCGCTCTGCGTCGGATCGCTGCCGGAATCTGTATCTCCGGTCTGGTCCTGGGGCGCCGGCGGCAACTCGTAGCATCCAAGCTGGCAGGTCGATCCGTCTGAATATTCGACTTGTGCATCGACCGTCCCGGAGCACGCTTCCCCGCTCTGCGTGTCGACGTACGTCGGGCAATTCACCGTGCCATTATCGCCCACCGGCTCGGTGCATGAGTAACCGAACGAGTTATAGAAGCAGACCGAAACCGGCTTGCAGCCGGTAGCGCTGGGCCCGACCACCAGTGGCTGGTATGCCGACACGGGCGTGACCGTTGGCGGCTGGTAGTTCACCGAAATCAGTGCCGGCGTCTGGACGGGATGATGGCCGTGCCGCTTGGGCGGCGCGATCGCCTTGGAGCTGACCTGCAATTTGAATGGCGTCGCAGCGACGGTGGTTGACTCGACGTCGATGTAGAACTGGCCGGCACCCAGTTTCTCCTGGATGGAGGCCTGTTTGCGCCCTTGTGAGCTGGCAATCAGGGTGCCGTCAGCGGCATCCAGATCCAATGTCGAAGTGGCCTTCAGTCCGGATAACTTCGCTTTGAGGGTAATGGAATCGCCGGTGGACAAAGTGAAGAACACGTTGTCGTCGCCGCCGCCGACGGTGCCTTTGACGGTCGCTTTGCCCTTGCTGGAAAAGTCGCCGAGTTCGATCGCCTGGGCCGGGCTCCCGCCGGGAGCTTCCGGCGTAGCCAAGGCCGCGTAGGAGACGCTGTACAATCGCCGGCCCTCCAGCACTTCCATCATCGCCCCCGCGGCCGCCGCACGCACCCGGCGTCTGGACCGGGTGGCATTCGATCGACGCGAAAGAAAGCGGGAAACGTTCCGGGAGTCCATAAGTCCCTCTGCCGATGGGCGTTAAGGCGATTTGACCCGGCCCGCGGCGGGCGAACGTTCGCGGTCGCATCGGGGGCAGGTCAACAGAGGGATTGCTTAATGGGTGGGCAGGCGGACAGAAATCGCTCCTGGATTCTCTAAAGTTTGCGTCGGGGTCCGGCCGAACGGGGAAATCATCTTTTCTGGACCAGCAGCGCCACCAGATCGCGGAGTTCCTGGTCGGTGAGTGCCTGGACCAGGCCGGCGGGCATGAGCGATTCCTTGCGGATCTTCCGTCCGATGATCTGCGGCTCGGGGATGATCGTCTCCTGTCCGCTGGCGTCGATGTAGATCTCCTTTGCCGAGCCGTCGCGACGGAGGAGCATGCCGTCGATCTGCTGGCCGGAGCGGGTGGTAATCGTCCAGAGCGTGAAGAGCGGCGCGATCTCTTTGCTGGGGTCGAGGATCGATTCCAGGACGTGCTCGCGGGTTTGCGAGTGGCCGATCATGGTGAGGTCGGGGCCGATCGATTTGCCGCGGCCCTCGATGGTGTGGCAGCGGTAGCAGGCGGGGCCGGCGGGATGGAAGAAGATCCGGCGGCCCGCTTCGGGGTCGCCGGGGGCTTGATCGAGGAGTTTCTGCCAGGCGGCAAGGTCCGCCTCGGGCGGGCGTCCTTGCAACGGCACGCCCATGACCCGGCGAACGAGATCGGCCTGTGTGGGGCCTTGCTTGGCGACCTGCGCAAGTTGGTCCTTCTGTGCCGGTGTCAACGACGCGGCGGCGGGACGAATCGAACGGAGCGATTCTTCGCGAATGGCCTTGTCAGCGCTAGCCGTGCCTTGAAGCAGAAGGTCCAGGTGGGCCGCCGCATCGTCCGACAAGCCGTCGATCGCCTCGGCGCGGACTGCCAGGTCGGCCTTTTCGTCGCCGGCGATTCTTGCCAGGACTGGGAACCGGCCGGCATCGCTGTCGCCGGACAGATATCTGACGGCCTCTAACTGCAAGGCCGTTGCCGGCGACTGGGCCAACGCCGCGAGCCGATCGAGGGGGATTCGCGGGTGGCTGTGCTGGAGCATGTGGAGGGCGGTGGCTTTGGTGACATCGGTGGCCTGCGGCAAATCCATGCGCGCCAGCAGGACGCCGTCGATCTTGCTGGAGTCGATGCGCGCGCTCTTGTCGCCGTCGAGTTGATTGAGCGTTGCGACGGTCATGCCGAGCAGACGCGGCGACAGGATCTGAGAGTCGAGCAATTCCTTGAGCGCCCGTCGCGATCCCGTGAGGTTTTGCTCGGCAACGGCGCGGACCGCCATCTGGCGGACCTGGTCATTTTCGTCCTTGAGGGCCGGCGCGATGTCGTTCTCGACGTTGGTGCCGCGCCAGAGCAGGGCCGCGAGCAGACCGATTCGCTGGCGGGGCGTGGCGAGGGAACCCCACTCGATTTTCTCGGTCGCGGGCAGGCGCGATAACCCATATTGCGCTGCTTGTGCGGTCGCCGGGTCCGGATCATCCAACGCCGCGACAAGCTCGGCAGTGTTTTGCGACTCGCGCAGCCGGGCGGCGCGCTGCATCGCGGCGGTCGGCTTGTCGGTCTCGGCGGGCGCGGGCTGCGCGAAAGTGACTTTCCAGATTCGGCCTTTGCCGTTGACGGCGTAGCTGCTCGACGCCCAGTCGTTGACGAACAACGAGCCGTCCGGCGCGAAGGCCAAGCCCGTGGGCCGGAAGTCTTCGCCGCCGGCAAGAAGGATTTCGGGGCTGGCGGTGTAGGAAGCGCCGCGGGGGACGGGCTTGAAAAGCTGCACCTGGTGATCGCGCCAACTGCTGACGAAGAGCCGGCCGCGCTGCCAGACCACGGCGCAGGGCGCTTCGCCGACGCCGGCCACCATTCCGAGGGTGCCGGGCAGTTCGCCGTCCCAGGCCTGGAGCGGGTGCATTCCGGTGCGGCCATAACGGAACTCGAAGCCGTAGTCGGCCCCGCTCAGGACGTGGATGAGCCGGGAGGGCGGCCGGCCGTCGGGATCGTTATCGACCGCCCAGGTATTGCCGATCGCATCGAAGCCGAGCCCGAATGGGTTCCAGAAGCCGCGTGCGACGAGGGTGAGGTCGCGTCCCTGGGGATCGACGCGAAAGATCGCGCCCGATCCCTTTTCGTCGCTGAGTTGCTTGCCGTCGGTGCCTGTCAGCGTCCACTGCCCGCCGAGGTTTTCGCCGATGCCGAAGTAGACGTGGCCGTCGCTGGAGACCGCCAGGCCGTGCAGGCCGTTATGCGGATAGGTCGCGGTCGTATCGAGACGGGCGAGAGTGGTCTTGTCCGGCCCGGCGCTTTTCCCGGCCTGATCGACCAGGCGGAAAATCTCGTTGCGCGACGATACGAGGACCGATCCGTCGCGCTGGGCGACGAGGTTCATCAGATAAGGGCCGCCTTCGTAGAACGTGGTGATGCGATCGGCTTTGCCGCCGCCCTGCGCGTCCTCGAAGATGCGAATTCGATCCCTGGCCGGCCCCTGGTAGTTTTGCGGCCGGAAGTGCGTGTTGGATTCGATCACCAGCAGCCGGCCTTTGGCATCGACGGTCGCGCCAATGGGCGTGACGATCTGCGGCGCGTCGGCGAACAACGACACCTTCACCGAGCCGTCCGGCGAATGTGGGGGCTCGGGCGTTTCGGCCGCGGGGGAGACCTCTGGCGTCATCCCAAACGCCCAGACGGCGAGGACACAGAGATGCAATGCGGACCGCAAAGGAATGCAAGCGGGATTTCCCATATGACTCTCTTTTAGCGCCATCCCGCGGGGATGGGTTTTTTCTCCACGTCCCGGAGGGGCGACTTTGCGCCCACAACATAGTACAAGTCATGGACTTGCTCAAAGGCGCTGCGATCCCGCGATTGCCGGTCGAGGGAACTCAATTGGGAGTCACCGTTTTGTGTCGTCGCTGGACCGTTTCGTGTCGTCCCTGCGGGACAGCGAGAAAAAACCCATCCGGGATGGCGCTAAAAAATTCCAGAGCGATATGCTTCCCACGCTTTCCCGCGCCAACCGCTCCCGACCGGGTCGCCGTGCAGGATCTCTGCGATGATCTCCACGGTTTCGACGATGCTCGTGCCGGAGCGATTGAAGAAGCGGTTGCCGTCGGCCAGGGCCACCCGGCCGTGCTTCAGCGCCCGCAGGCCGGCCCAGCCGGGCAGTGCTTGCAGCAGCGGCACCTCGCGCCGGGTCCTTTCCAGGTCGTAGCCGCACGGAGCGACGATCAGATAGTCGGGGTCGGCCGACAGAACATCATCCCAGGGGATCGCCCGCGAATACTCGCCCTTTTCGCCGAGAAGTACGGTTCCGTTGGCCGCCTCCACCAGTTCCGGCCCCCAATTGCCCATCGAGAAGACCGGGTCGGTCCACTCCAGCATCACCAGCGTCGGGGGTGGCCGATGCCGCACTGCCGCGGTGATCGCCCCCATCCGCGCTTGCATCCTCGCGATCAGATCTTCTCCAGCCTGCAGCGTGGCCACCGCCTCTGCAACGCTGCGTATTCCGGCAAAGATGCCCTCGACGCTGCCCGCGCCCAGGGCAAGCACCTGCCCGACCGCGACGCCGCCGGCCCGCTGCACATCGCCGGGCGTGACGGCGCAGACCTCGCAGTGGGCCTGGGTAATCAGCACGTCGGGCTTGAGCCGGGTGATCAGGTCTGTGTCGATATGGTAGAGAGGCTGGCCCGATCGCAGCCGCCGCCGCACCTCGGCGTCGATCTGGCCGCTGGACAGGCTCACATCGAAAGCGGGACGCGTGCAGCAGGGCAGCGTCTTCACCCACTCGGGGTTGTCGCATTCGTGCGATCGCCCGACGAGGGCGCCGCCCCGCCCCAACGCGCAAACGATCTCGGTCCCACTTGCCAGAAGCGATACGACCCGCATGTGCGACTCCTGACGCCGCTGTCAACCAGTCGGCCCTGGGGCCGAAGGTTCACGCGATTCTACGGTCGCGGTATCAGAAGGCGGTCCCGACGGCTGGACCGGGAAGCCGGGGGCCTTGGTTGCCCGGCGGCGCGACGACAGCAGTTCGGACAGGGAATACAGCAGATTGCGCACGGAGGTTACACACACGAAGGTGGTGGAGACAGTCCGGAACATACTGAACCAGTTCAGCGCGGTCGCCTTGTGGTAGCGTGCGGCATTCTCGCGGGCGACTTCATCGCGAGTGATGACGCCGCGGAGGTGCCGGGTGCGGCGCCGGGCGGTTTCGACGAGTTCGGCGGCGTCTTCTTCGCCCCAGCCCTGGGCGACCATCTCGGCGGCCAGTTCTTCGGGGCAACGGCCTTTGGCCATTTCATCGACCGCCCATTCGAACCATGCCTCTTTCGGCTCCAAGTCGTCGATCACACGGTCGAGCGGCGTCGAGCCCGGCAAATCAGCCGGTTCGGACGGCGCTGGGCCTCCTTCAAGGTGACTGGGATCATTATTCATGGCGCGGGCTGCGTAGCCGGCGCCGACGGTTGCGTGGCCGGGGCGGCGTCGGGCTCGAAACCTTCTTGTTTCATCATGCGGCGAAGGTTTTCGACTTCCTTTTCGGTGCGGTGCTTGAGGTAAGCCTCAACGTCGGGGGGGATTTCACTTCGGCGGAGCATGACCTGCATGCCGTTGTCCAGCGTCATCAAGGCGACTACGGGGTCGGCCTGTCCGCCGGCAGCAGCCGCGGCCGCGGCGGGGGGCAGGGCGTTGCTGATGTTCACTCCTGCGTCTGTCACCTCGTATTGCAGCCCGGTGAGGCCCTTGAGGCTTTCCAGGGCTTGCTCGATGGTGACGTTCTCCCAGAAGACCTTGATGTTGCGGAACTCGGCCGGCACGCGCTGGATGGCGCCCGGTTCGATGGTGAAATCGACTCCGGAGTGACGCCGAAGGTCTTCCAGCACCTGGGCGATGTCCGTATTGGTGTAGCGAACCGTCATCGTCTTGGAGAGGTGGTCGCGGACCAGGGTCGGCTTGGTGACCACGACCAGGTACTTGCCCCACGGATACCAGGTGGCAGGGGTCTGCTTGACCAGCAGTTCCATGGCGTCCATCAGCGACGCGCCGCGCGGCACGTCCAGCGGACGGTCGCGCAGCTCAGCGGAGAGGCGGTCCTCGATGGCGTACGGCGGAAGTGTTTCCAGCTTGGCGTCCACGGCCGCCAGGACACTGCGGACTGTGGGAACGCCCTTGATTTCAGGGATATCGGTGGTGGCCAGCTTGGCCAGCCCCTGCAATTCCTGCACGGTGGCGCGCCGCCCGAGCCGGCGCAAGGCAGGCATCGGCTTGAGGATCACCGCTTCATCGCCGAGGGAAAAAACCAACCCCAAGTTGCGGGTGATCCCCTGCAGCGCCTGGCGCAGGGTCTCGTTCTTGATCTTGGCAATCAGAGTGGTCTGTTCGCCCCACGGCAGCAATTCCCAGACAACCGGGTCGGCCTTGATCGGGACCGCTGTGTTGTCCTCGATTTTTTTCATCGCGTCCGGCAGGGAATCGTTCAACTCCAGGTCAACCTGCTTGTCGAGGGCCGCGCCAATCAGCGCCGAGGTGTTCTGGCCATGGGCCGGGGCGGGAAGGAATGCGAGTGTGGCCAGGGCAGAGAAGATCGCGGCGATCCCAAGGAGGGGCATACTCCCTCTCCCGGTACTCCGGGAGAGGGCGGGGGTCTTCGATGCCTCGGGCCAGGCCCTTACCCTAACCCTCTCCCGGAGTACCGCGAGAGGGGGCCAGAGACCGGGGAGGGACTGGCCACAGTTTTTGCGATGGAAAACTCCGAGGCGCAAGATCAGGGCGGCGCGACTGTGCATTGAAAAAGCTCCCGATGCTATTCGACAGGCGTTAAAACGGCGTCGCCGGCAACGCGTCTGCTTCCCTGGCCGTGGCCCTGCCGCTGGCGACGAAGGCGCGGGGCGGGTGCGACACGACATCGTCATCGCCCGTTTCCACTGCAAGGTCATCGTTCTCGGACGGCGCAACCGCCGGCGGGCCGATGCCGATATCGCTCTGCGCGGCCCCCGACGCCGCCTCGGGCTGGAGGACGGCGATCTGCTCGACCGGCGCCGGCTTCGGGACCACAGGGTTCGGCGACACATCGGCGCCGCCGTGCATGAGGCGGGTCACCAAGGCCACGCCGATCAGCACGGAAGCCGCCAGCGCCATCCGGGTCGGCGAACCAAGCCATTTCAGGATGGAATAGGCGCCGTCTCGGGGTTTACGCGAGCGCACCGCCGTCTGCACCGCCTCGCGGTCGATGGCGGCGGAGATACGGGTGGCAAAGCGTCCCCAGTCGAGAGCCGCCGGGACGGGATCGGCCGCCTGCGTCGCCCTCAAGGCCGCGTCCAGGTTCTGGTACTCGCAAGCCCGGACGCGGGCTACCGCGTCCGCCGCCAGCCGGGCCTCGACGGCGTCGGACTCGTCGGCCGGCAGCACCCCTTCAACAAATGCGGCGATCTGCCGCTCGATGTCCTCCGGAAGACCGGCATTTGCTCCCGCTTCCACCGTGCGGCTGATCAGCATCTCCAAGCGGTCCCAGCGGATCACTGGCAGCGCGTCGCTGTAGGCCAAGGCCTTGGTGGCGGCGTCCAAGTCGTGGTAAGCGTTGAAAAGCGTCCGAGCACCGGCACTGGAAATGAGTAGTTGCTCGACCTCGGCGCGGCGCTGGGGCGCCAGCGTCCCATCGGCATGGCAGGCAATGGCGAATTCGTTTTCAATCCCCAGCGCGCCGGCGAAAGGGCCGTCTTCGCCGCGGCTGACTTCACCTGGGCTGTCTTCACCTGGGCTGTCTTCACCCCAAACTTCTTTAGCTGCCGATTCCAGCCCGGGCGCCGCCTTGGCCACGGCTGTCGAAAGAAGCTGTTCCAGCCGGTCCCAATGCACCTTGGGCAGGGCCGGGCCAGCGGCGTCTTCGATCGCCGTCCGCAGCGTCTGGTACTCGGCGAGCAGGGCACGGGCCTCGGTGTCGGCGGCGAGTTCAGCCTCCACGCCCAGCCGCTCGGCTTCCGTGAGGTCGCCGTCGGCATACCGGGCAATGCGAAATTCGAGTTCCTCGCGAATCATTTTACAAAACGTCTTTCAGCAGTTCTCGCAGCTTCTTGCGGCCCTGGAACACGTGCCATTTGACGGCTTCCACGCTGCATTGCAATGCCACGGCAACCTGCTTTTGCGGCAGTTGCTCGATGGTGAACATCACGATCGCCAGGCGCTGCTTCTCTGGCAACTGCGTCAACGCCGTTTTGAGCCGCCGGCCCATTTCTTCGCTTTCCAGCCGATGGACCGGGTCGCCGTTCTGCACCATCCAGTCGCTGGCGCCGGCCGCTTCAGATTGTTGCGTGTCGCTCGGCCCCAGCAGGTCATCCAGGGGCAACTGCGAGCGGGTCTTTCGGCTGCGCCGGAAGTTCAGTGACAGGTTCGAAACGATCCGCATCAGCCAGCCCCCGAACGCTTCGGGCCGTTGCAGGGTGCTGAGGCTTGTGAATGCTTTCAGGAACGCGTCCTGCGTCACCTCCAGTGCATCATGGCTGTTGCCCAGTAACCGGTAGGAAACTGCCACTGCCTGTCGCTGGTATCGCCGAATAAGCTCATCAAACGCTTCCCGACGCCCGTCAAGCACCGCAAGAACCAATTCCCTGTCCGCCCCTCCACTGTCCACCCCGCCACCGACCGCTTCTCCGGTGTCGGAACGTGCAGGCCCATTCGACGACCTCGGGGCAGGCTCAACCGTGCCGTCTATCCTTCCGGCGATTGCAGGATCGGCAGCATCGTCTGCATCCTTGGCCGCAGAAACCCGGCGCGCTACCGGTGCTGCTCCGCCGATCGGCGAATCGTGTCCGGTTGCTGGCATCGGAAGATCTGAGGCCTCTCTCTCCATGGTCCGACACTCCGCCAACCTCAAAGTTGGGCCGCCTGCGATAAATTCTGAATATTGTAGCTGGGAACGGCGCTGATTTGTACTGCAAAACGGGGCTGACGCTCGTCTAAATCTTTTAGGTATGGACGGTTGAACGACGACCTCACCTCACCGCCCGAGCGTCTTGGAGCAATTCGCGGGTGTATTGCTCGATCACTGAAGCAATGCGTTCCGCCCCATCGGCCAAATGCGGCTTCATCCGCCGCACGTATGCCGTGCCGACGATCGCTCCATCTGCAACCAATTGCAATTGAGCGACTTGCGCCGCCCGATGGATGCCAAAGCCCACGCACACGGGGCGGTCGGTAAGCTGCTTAAGATGTCGAACGTTGTCGGCCAGGTCCGCCGGGAGCTGGTCCCGCTCGCCGGTAATGCCTGAAACCGAAAGGTAATAGACGAACCCGCTGCTCAACCTGGCGATCTCGGCGCGGCGTTCCCGGGCCGTCGTCGGAGCGACCAGCAAGGTCGTTTCCAGCCCGCCGCTACGGACCTGATCGCAAACCCGCTCCGCCTCGGGCGGCGGCAGATCAGGCAGAATCAACCCGTCGAACCCGGCCGTTCTGGCGTCTGCCACGAACCGGGGCACCCCATAGCGGTACACGATCGAATAGCTCACCATCGCCACCAGAGGCACCGAAACCCTGGGCCGGGCGGCAGCCACCGCCGACAGCGTGTCGGCGATTTTGAGCTTCCGGTCCAGCGCGAAGGTGAACGCCTCCTGGATGGTCGGGCCGTCCGCTATCGGGTCGGTGAACGGGAAGCCGATCTCGATCAGGTTGGCGCCTCCGGCTTCCAAGGCCGGCAGAGCCGCGGTCGTCGCGGCCAGGTCCGGGTAGCCGGCCGGGATGAACGGAACCAGCGCGATCCGGCCGGCAGGCCGAAGCGATTCGAACGTCTGGCTGATGCTCCTTCGGGAGACCGGAGCGGCGAGGGAATTGGAATTCATGGAGGGGTCTGTTCCGAAGGAACGCAAAACGCGCGTAAATCACCAGCCGGCGATGATAAGGCGGCTCCACATCCGGTCAAGCACCACCTCATCCGAGGTGCCGGCGCCGCAACAGCAGGGGCATTCCGCAGACGAGCAGGGCCAGCGTGGTCGGTTCAGGAACGCCGGTTATGGAAGCGATCTGGCTCTCGTATGTGGCTATATCCACGTAGCCGGATTGGTCCCCATAAGCGGCGGTGTTGGCATTTTGATTGTCAGGGGTGGACAGGGTGGACAGAAAGTCATTGATGCCCAGCAGGGTGTTATTGGTGCCGAAGACCGCGCCGCCGGAGTCTCCGTTAGAAAGCAATGAGGAGGACGTGTTGAAGCCGGTCACAGTGGAGGCGGTAAAGGTGGACGTGAAGACGGTCGTGTTGCCGAAACCAAGATTGACGACCTCCGTCGTCCCGTTGGTGGAAATGGTCTGCACGCCGAGATTCTGCGGCACTGATGTGATGCTGGTGCCGTATCTCAGGACGCTTGGAGACGATTCGGCGTATTCAGCGTACCCGTCGCTGCCGAGCGTCATGGTCGCCGAGCGCGTCAACCCGTCCCCCATCGCGTAAATGTCGCTGGTGAGTGTGGGCGAGGCGGTTGAGAGGCGTAATGTCGGCAGACTCGGTGTAGTGGAGAGCTTAAAGGCCACGAGGTCGGCGCTCGAGGAATCACTGTTGGTGACCGGTACGACCGAGGCGACGGTATAGTTGTTGCCCGCGACCGTGAATGTCGCGCCCGGGAAATTCTGGGCAGGGCCAATATGGGCGGCGGTCAGTGCCCAGCCATTGCCGATGTAGACGCCTGTGGATGCGGGATTGAACTGCACAATGCCGACGTTGTTCAACCCGGCGACCGGGAACGGCCCAGTGGTGTTGGCGCTGCCGGTGCCGTTGGCGCCATCCACGATGACCGCCCTGGCAAACGGGCTGCACCAAAAACATGCCGCCAACGCGGCAAGGGCCCAACGATAAGGGACTGGCATGAATTCTCCACTCTGAAGTGACTGCGCCCTCAAACACCTGCCTCGGCCAACAGATCCTGGCCCATTTTAATGGTCTTGCCGGCTTCATCATACCCGATTTTTTCTCATGTGTCGTGCCGCAATTGTTCGCGACACCAGCCTCGCGTGCGGCGGTGCTTTGGCTTGAGCGACATGCGAGCCTTGGACTGAATGAACGCGATCAGGTAATTGATATTGATGTAGCTTTCCAATTCCCGCCGTTCGGCGGGCGACAATGTGCCTTCCTGCGCCTGTTGCGAGAGCTCGGCCATTCGAGCATGGTCGGCCTCATCGAAGTCGAGCTTCAGCAATTCCTCCGCCGCTTCCCGCGAGAGGCCGCCGCGCCTCGGGCGAATTACCCGTTCGAGTATCGCGACGTCGGTTTTCGAACTTAACATGACGATGAGTATATCCGACCCAGGCTGCTGCCGATACTCTCACATCCTCGTCCGCCGGTTGTATTCCATATCCCTGCGGCGCTGGCGTTCGGTGGCCTGGCGGAGGGCGCGTTTTTCCATCCAGGTGAGGCTGTTCATCCCGTGAGCTGACACCTTGGCGAGAATGCTGTCGATCCGGTCCTGCTCGGCACGCTCCTCTTCAAGCGTGGCAGCGCGGCGGGCGAACCAGTTCTTCTTCGGCCGGCGGGGCTTGGGGTCCTTGGCGTAGATGCTGGCGCTGTAATCGATGCCGTCGGGGTTGTCGAGTTCCTCGGCGCCGGCATATCTCAACTGCTGGTTCAGGTTCCAGCAGGTCAGGAAGCCGGATAACGCCAGGAAGACCAGCAAGAGGCTGCCCATGTAGATGCCATAGATTGCCACGACACCTGCGCCGATCATGCCGGTGATGGCGGCGAACTTCAGCGATTTGTAGTAGCCGACATGGGGCCAGAGGATCGCCTGGAGCATCTGCCCGCCATCGAGGGGGTAGATGGGCAGGAGGTTGAACAGCAGCAGGCCCCAACTGATTATAAACATCCACAAAATGAACCGGCTGAAGTAAAACAGGGCCGGGTGGAGGTAGAACATGTTCCAGTAATAATCCCCGTCGACCTGGCTCAGATTAAAGAGGTTGATCTGCACCCCCCACTTGATCGCGAAGAGGTAAATGGCGGTAAGGATGCAGAGGACCACGTTGACCGCGGGCCCGCCAGCGACGGTCAGGAACGTGGGAAACGGCCGGCGCGGCGGGTGGGCGAAGGCGAGGCCGCCGATGGGCGACATCAAGATGTCCTCGGCGTGTCCGCCGACCCAGCGGGCAGTAAAGCAATGTCCGAACTCGTGGAGCAGGACGATCAGGAACAGGGCGCCGATGAACTCAAAGCGGTCCCCCATGGAAGAGCCGAAGTTCCCGATGCCGAACACGATTATCAGTGGCGCCAGGATCACCAGCGACGAGTGGGCGCGCACCCGGATGCCGAAGGCCGTGAACAATGGCACCGAGCCATTCAGGAACCAGCCCAGGGGGCTCTTGGCCGTTCGTCCGCCGTCCCGGTAATAAGGTCGATCTTGCCAGCCCATCGTTGACCTGCTTCTTTCCCTCCAAAGGGACCATATTGGCACACACATGCCGCAAGCAGCAGATCGCGAAGCCGCAAGCGGCGTGCCGGTCTTTGAACCCGCCGCCTAAGGAGCGTGGTTGTCGGCGCTCCGCTACCTGGCGTCACTTCTGCTGCTCCAGGCGGTGGAACCGATCGTACATCAGCAGCGTCGCGATCGTCTTGCCATCGCAGATCTGGCCGAAGCGGATCATCTCGATCGCTTCGTCCAGAGTAGCCGGCGACAGCTCGATTTCCTCGCCTTCATCCAGTTCCGCCTGCTGTGCCGACAGATCATAGGCCGCGAAGGCGTACATCTTCTCGCTCAGGATTCCCGGAGAAGTGAAGAACGACCCCAACGGGACCAGCCGGCCTGCTAAATAACCTGTTTCTTCCAACAGCTCGCGGCCGGCGCAATTGATGGGGTCTTCGCCTTTTTCCAGTGTCCCGGCCGGCAGTTCCAGCAAGGTCTGGTCGATCGAGTAGCGGCGGTTGCGGATCAGGAGGATTTTGCCGTCGTCCCGGAAGCCGAGGACCACCACGGCGCCCGGATGGACGACCACCTCCCGGCGTGTCCGGCGGCCGGTGTCGTCGTCTTCGAGGTGGTGCACCTCCAGCCGGGCACGGTGACTGTTGTAGATGACCTGTTTCTCGACCACTCGATAAGCCATGCGGCCTCCTGGAACTGGTGAAGAGCGATTATAATCATTCAACTCGAATTAAGCCGTTTTCGCGAGTGCGATGGTCTGCTACTCTTTTCGCTTGGGTTTTACGGCGAGCCTGGAAGATTCACCCAACCGCTGTTTTCCTCTACCCGGCCCTGAAAACTGAATTATGCGCCTCGATGAACTTATTCCAATCCTGCTGCTTCAAGTAGGTCTCGTGTTAGGGCTTAGCAGGCTTGTGGGTCTACTTTTCGCTCGATTGCGCCAACCGCAGGTCGTTGGAGAGATGTTGGCCGGCATCATGCTGGGGCCAAGTTTGTTCGGATGGGTGGCACGAATGGCCCAATCGCATGGCTGGGTGAGTACCAATCTGTCGGCGGTGGTGTTTCCTGCCGCCAGCATCCAGGCCCTTGGAGTTTTGAGTCAGATCGGCGTCATCTTTTTCCTGTTCCTGGTCGGATTGGAGTTGGACCCCAAGCTGGTTCGGAACAGCGGCAAGGCTGCGGTCATTATCAGCAACGTCAGCATCGTCGTACCGTTCACGCTGGGAGCGGGGCTGACGCTGGCCTTTTACACGCGCTTGTTCCCCGAAACGAAATCCCACTTGGCGCCTGTTGCCCTTTTTATGGGCGCGGCCATGAGCATCACCGCCTTTCCCGTGCTGGCGCGCATCCTGACGGAACGGAACCTGCACAAGACGGCAGTCGGTACCGTGGCCATTACCTGCGCGGCGGTGGACGACGTGGTGGCATGGTGTCTGCTGGCGTTCGTCGTCGCCATCACCCGGGTGGTCGGCTCGGCGGCCGGGGCCGGCGCCATCCGCTCTGCGGTCATGACCGCTGTTGGCTCCGGCGCGTACGTGGTGGCGATGTTCTTTGTCGTACGCCCTTTTCTGCGCCGGCTCCAACACGTCTACGACCGCCAGGGGCGGCTAAACCAGAACGTCATCGCCATCATCATCCTGTTGATGCTGGCGTCGGCATGGATCACCGAAAAGATCGGCATCCACGCCCTGTTCGGCGCCTTCCTCATGGGCGCGATCATGCCCAAGGGGACAGGGTTCGTCCGAACGCTGGCCGAGAAGCTGGAGGATTACACGGTTGTCTTCTTGCTGCCCATCTTCTTCGCCTATACCGGCCTGAAGACCGAAATCGGTTTGCTCAGCAACGTTAGTCTCTGGATGGTAACACTCGGCATTATCTTCGTCGCGTGCCTCGGCAAATTCGGCGGGTCCACGCTGGCGGCGCGGGTCTGCGGCTTGCCATGGCGCCAAGCCGGGGCGATCGGCATCCTGATGAATACCCGCGGACTGATGGAGCTGGTAATCCTCAACGTCGGCCGGGAAATGGGCGTCATCTCGCCGGCGGTTTTCGCCATGATGGTGATCATGGCCCTGGTGACCACCGCCCTGACCACGCCCGTGCTGCACATGGTTTACCCCCGCAAGCTGTTCGACGCCGCGTACCCCGGATACAAGGGCCCCCTCGCTGCCGAACCCGGCCTGCTTTCCCGTTCGGCTCGCCGCGGTTTCAACGTTCTGATTCCCGTCGCCGACCCGCGCAGCGGCGGGCCGCTGATTCGACTGGCCGAGCTGCTGGTAGGGCCTGTTCGACAGCCTCAGGTCGGGTCGGCCGCAGCCGGAAGCGGTGCTGCCCTTGCAGAACCTCCAACGGTCGCGGGCCGAGCTGACGGCGCCTTCGATGCCGGCGATTCCTCGGGGCGAAAAATCTACGCCTTGCACCTGCGTCCGCCTCAGGAACGTGAGGCCTATCGACCCGGTCAGGAGGACCCCGCGGCCGATCCTGAAAAGGCCGGGGCGCCCCTGGGTCCGCTCATGGAGCACGCCGGGAAGCACGGCGTGCCGGTCGAGCCGATTTCGTTCATCAGCCGCGACGTGCCTGATGACATCGCCGGGGTGGTGCGCGAACGCCGGATCGACCTGGTGCTGATGGGCTCCCATCGCGCCGTGCTGGGCCGGACGGTGTTGGGCGGCACGGTGCACCGCGTGCTGGCGGGCAACCCCTGCGATGTCGGGGTGTTTATCGATCACGGCTTCCTGGGCGCGCGAACGGTGCTGGTGCCCTACCTGGGCAGCCCCGACGACCGGCTGGCCCTGGAAATTGCCGGCCGGCTCGGCCGCAACGCCGGCACCGAGGTGACCGTGCTGCACGTGGTGCCGCCCGACCGCGAGAAGGTCGGCGCCGCCAAGTTGAACGCCGACGCGATGGTGGAACGGGTCTTCAGCGAGCCCTCCCACGCCGCCGCGGTACGGATGCGCGTCGTGCATCACCACTCCCCCGCCGAGGCGGTGGTCCGCGAGTCGGCGGGCTTCGACCTGGTGATCGTCGGCCTGTCCGACCGATGGGGCCTGGAATCGCACCTGTTCGGCTTCCGCACCGAGCGCATCGCCCAAGGCGTCACCACGTCGCTGCTGATGGTCCGCAAGTACGAGCGCCCCCGCGCGGCGTCGCCTCCGAGCGGCGCGGTTCCCGCTGTTCGCGATGTACCGGTTGTACCCGCGCCTGGATGAGGGCTACTTGCTGGAGCCATGTTTCCCATCGTTCGTGAAGGAGGGTTCAGATCCTCCACCACCGACAAGCCGAGTGCGCAGCGCAGCGAAGCACCGGATGGATTTCGAGAGGTCGCGCCAGTTCGCGAATCGCGAAGCATCCGGTGCTCCGCTGCGCTGCGCACTCGGTTTGTCGGTGGTGTTCTCCCCGTGTGTCAGGGAGCGGAAAGCCGTTCACTTCCGCTGCCCCCTGGGCGGGCCGACACGGCCCGCCCATCATCATGTGAACACTATCCCCAGATGAAGCACCCTGGGATAAACACGCGCACGGTCACCGCGCAGCCGTGGACGTAATGGGTCCGGAATTCGTAATGGCCCGGCACCCAGAGCCGGTGGTGGTGAAGGGCAACGGCGATCCCCGGCTCGACGCGGATGTCAACGCGGTCATTGGCCATCGCCGGAGCGGCACCCAACAGGACGCCTGCCAGGCCGAGTCCGCCAAGTGCCAGTACCAGCTTGCGGGCCTTGCCCTTGAAACCGGTCGTCGCAGTCTTCGCGTTTTTGTTGATCCCGAACATATGCATCTCCTTTATCGGTTCGCCCGGGCCGAAACCGGCGTACGCCGCCGGTCGTCCGCGAGGTAAGTTTCTTTCTTCAGCAACGCTTCGGTGTTGCCTTGTCATCAGTGAGATTGCCAAACCGCCGGGAAAGCGGACAGGAAAATGGGTCAGGGACGCAAGTGGGCCATGAGCGGGGGCTTACGCGATGTATTCACTCGTGGCAAAACGAGCACGAGCCCGCAACTTTCGTTGCGGGACGGTTCAACGATTGAGTCGTGGGCGAAGGCTCGGTGGAAGGGTCAGGGGCGGATTGCCAGAGCTCAAAACGTCGGCTCGCAGATAGCGGGCGACTCGATCAGTCGAAAAGGCTGGCCGTCTCCGCCCGTCGGACGAACTCGGCGAGTTGCGGCCAGCGCTCCACGAACTGCGCGGCGGAAACGCGCCCGAGTTCGCTCGGCTCAATCTTGTTCAGACCCCCGCCGTAAACGCGGCCTTCGCCCCGGAGTTCGTGGCCGGTAACGCTGCTCAAGAGTTGATGGACCTCCTCGCCACGGGCAGAGCCATCGCGAATCATGCCCGCGAGTCCGTTGATCGGGTACAGCATGAGATACAGATTCGTACCGATGGCGCGAGAGCGGTTGTAGATGAAGCGGAAAGGTTGTTTGTCATCGGCCCCCCTTCCCATGTACGTGCAAAGAAACGGAGCGGGCTCTCGCTGCTCCTGTTTATACCATGGCCTGCGCTTGCTGACGAGATACCCTTCCTTCACTCCTCGCGCGTCGGCGGTCCGCAAGTATCTCCATAAGGCCGGATGGCGCTCTTCAACCAGGTGCTCCGGCAGGTCGCAGTCGATCACGCAAAGCTGGTCGTTGATCGCAGGATAACCGTCTTCATCGCCGTCGATGACCGTCGCCTTCAGATACCGGGGGCTGGGCAGGATCGGGCGCAGATACCTTGGGGGAAGGCCTCGGAGTTTTGCGTCGCCGCGATTGAGAATGAAGAACTTGTTGCCGCCGGTGGCGATGCCGCGCTGCACGCGGAAGAGATCGGCGAGCGAGGGGCCGCCATCGGCAAGCGTGTGACGATCATTCTTTGCGTGGCTCGGGTACGCGGTCCATTTTCGAGAGTCCCGCAGTCGCTCCACCGGGATGCGGTCGCTCGCGCGCGGCTCGCTCATCGATCCACCGAATGAGAATTCGACCTCGTGGCGGAGCCGCGGTGGCGCCTTTTGGAATACGAGAACAACAGAGGATACAAGCGCATCGGCGAATTGCACGTCGTCCGGATCGAAGCGGTGGGCGCGTACGAGCGTGACACGCTCGGTGAGAAACTGCTTCAGCGCGGCTCCGTAATTGACGTCCATGAACTCCGAAGGGATAAGCCAGGCGGCGTAGCCGCCCTCCTCCATCCACGCGGTGGCAAGCAAGAGAAAATAGACGTAGAGTCCCGCGAGGCCATTCACTTCGATGCCGGTCATTTCGGACGCGAGTCGTTGGAGGCGCGCCTTTTCGCCGCGGTCAATATGGTGGTGCCTGACGTACGGCGGATTCGCAAGAACCAAGTTCGGCGCCGGCAAGGATGAGCCGCTAGCGACGATGCGGGTGAAGTCGCCGCGCACAATTTCAAGCCCCGCCCCGCCCCACAATTCACGCGCGGCATTCGCAAACGCGGTGTCGAGCTCGATGCCGACGGCGGCTTCAATTCGATCCGGCCCGAACACGGTCAGCGCGGCTGAGAAAAAGCTTCCTGATCCGATGGACGGATCGGCAAAGCGGATGCCGGCCTTTCGCTCGTCACAGAATGAGCCGACAAATCGGGCGATGTCCAGGGCAAGAGCGTAAGGTGTGGCAAACTGGCCCAGCCGGTTCCGTTCGGCCGGCGACTTGGTCGCATCAATTGTTGACTGAATTACCTGGCGTCGCGCTTCAGTTGCGCTATCATGTTCTACGGTTATTCCGTTCATAGGCCCAGCCTCTCGAGATCGTCAATACGATGCTCCCACACCCAATCAATGCCCTCGGCTGCCTCATAGCCGAGGTAGTCGGTGCCGAAATATCCGCATAGCAATAGGACGAACCGCACGTGCTCCCCATACGTCGCTTTGAGTTGGTGGATCTTTGTTGCCTCTTCCTTGCGGCGCTTGTTGGTGTTGGTGAAGTCGCCGGCCGACTTGGCCTCGATGAGAATCGGCAGACGGTGCTTCGCCGGCTTCAAGGGCTGAATCACTACATCAATCGGGATGTTTACTTTCACCGATGTGCCGACGGGTAGGTTCATGCGAAACGCGTAGGTCCCGGCCTCCATTTCAACTAAGGGCGCCCGGACGGGTGGGACTGCTTGCGGTAACCTCGTTTGTCCAGCCAGGCGCCAATGAGTTCGAGTTGGCGCTGCTCCTGCGCGTTGCGGATGATCGGGTTGGCGACGGCCCCACATAGGCGGTCGGCCACGATGGTGGACGCGCGATCCCGCTCATGGTCAGTCGGGTCTTTCCCCGCATCTAGCCACGGGAAGATATCGCGATCGAGGAGCGTCGTTAGCACCCGACCAACCGATCCACCGCGAGCGGCGGGGCCGTGGACATCCGGAGCGTCTGAAGGGAGCGCGGGTTCGCCTGCAGCGTCGCACAGTCGATGCTGCGCAGGTCCCGAGTAGCAATGAGGGCGGTCTTGACGTGCTCGGTCGTCGTTGCGCGGGTATCGCGGAACGCCTTTGGCGCGAAACGCATAAACCACTGATTGAATTGATCCACCGACGCTGCGATATCCGCCTTCCAGAGGTGCGGCTTGTCAGCGCTGATCCGGTCCGGCGCTGTGGTATCTCCTGGCGCGCTACCCCGAGTTGTCGGCTTGCTCCGCTGGGCCATCAGCGCAGCATACGGGAAACGTTCGGGTATATCCAATCAATCTAAACTGCGTTTCCATGTCGTCGCTATTGGTCGCCCTTAAGCCTTACGTCGCCATCGCTTATGTCGCTTTGTGACCCAGATATGCCATGGCGCAGGCGAGATTTTCGGATAGCGCGGCGGTCATCACCCCCCATGCGCAACTACCTCTACATGGGGACCGTTAACGGGCGGTCGGGCAAACGGCGCGGGCGCCTGCGGTTTGTGAACCGCTTCGATCGAGCGACCAGCCAACCCCATTTTGTTTCCGGCCTGGCAAGAATCGCGCTCTCTCACAGAATTCTCACAAGTGCGTCAAATAATCGCCCGCCCCCTTGACCTCCCCTTCCCGGCGAACCACGAGGAGAAAATGTAATGAAGATGAAACCGGCCAACCTGCGTCCCGCCTCTCGCCGGCCCCTGATGGAGGCGCTGGAGTCCCGGCAGCTTCTGTCGGCCAGCCCGATCCAACTGAATGCCGCCACCGGCCGGTTGACGGTGACCGGCACGAACAAGAGCGATCACATCAGCGTCAGCGTCAAGGGCAACCACCTGGTTGCCAAGATGGACAGCCATACCAAGTCGTTCAAGGCCGCCAGCGTGCAGTCGGTGGTGGTCAACTCCCTGGCCGGCAATGACACGGTTACCATCGCGCCGGCAGTGACCGTCCCGGCGACGGTCACCGGCGGAACGGGGAACGATACCTTCACCGCCGGTGCTGGTGGGTGGGACCGGAGACAACGTCCTGCGCGGCGGGCCGGGCGACACCGACTTTGTCCCCAGCAGCGGAACCGACGCCGTCTTTAACTTCCATGCCGGTGACGCCGGCGAAGACGGCAGCAATGGCCAGCCGGGACGCGCCGGCCAGGGCGGGCAGTATTTCGGATCGGTCGTCAGTGTGGATACCACCGCTGACACCATCACCGTCAGCACGTTCGCCCAGGCATCAGCCGTCAAGGACAAGACATTCAAGGTCCCTTCGACCACGACGATCACCGTGGACGGGCAGCCCTCGACACTCGCCGCCCTCGGCAGCCTTACTGCCGGCGCTCAAGTGTTCCTCCAGGTGAGTCCAACCGACCCGACGACCGCGACCTCGATCGCGGCGGTTGGGCCGCACGTGGAGGGAACGGTTGCGAGCGTGGATGCCACCGCCGACACCATCACGCTCGCCGGGACCGCCGGCGCGGCCGACCAGACCTATACTGTCGGCGCCACGGCGGCGATCACCTCGTCCGGCGCGGCATCGACCCTGTCGGCGATCACCGCCGGCACCAACGTTCAGATCTGGCTGTCGGCCATCGACGGGACGACCGCAGTCGCCATCGACGCCGGCGCCGTGGGCGCTCCCGCCGGTGGCAATGGCGGCGGCCCAAGTGGCGGCCGGGCGCAGGGCGGCGCGGCCATCGGGTCGATCCTGAGCGTCGACACCTCGGCAGACACGATCACCCTCTCGGTTCTCTCGCCCTCGGGTACAACCCAGCAGACTTTCAGCGTCACCTCCAGCACGACCATCTCGGTGGACGGAACGACGGCCACCCTCGCTGACCTGGGTACGCTCAGCTCCAACGCCCGCGTCATCGTGCAGGCGGTGCCCGGCTCGACGACGGCAACCGCGATCTCCGCGGTCGGGCCGCACGTCCAGGGCACTGTCGCCAGCGTCGACAGCACCGACGGGACCATCACCGTCAACGGCCCGAACGGCGCGGCCAGCCAGACCTACACGATCGGCAGCACCGTGGCGATCACTCTCGACGGCGCCGCCTCCACCCTGTCGGCCATCGCCGCCGGCGACAACGTCGATCTGCGCCTCTCGGCTGTTGACGGAACCACCGTCATCGCCCTCGATGCCGGTGACGCCAGCAGCACCGCAAACCCCGGCTCCCCGTCGGGCAGCCCCGGCGGCCAGACCGGCACCGGCGGGGGCGACAGCGGTGCACCCGCGCCGCTCGGCGTGGCCATCGGATCGGTGGTGAGCGTCGATGCCACCGCCGACACAATCACCCTCTCGGTGCTCTCTCCTGCCGGCACCACGCAGCAGGAGACCTTCAGCGTCACTTCCAGCACGACCATCACGGTGGACGGCACGTCGGCTTCGCTTTCCGCATTGAGCGGGCTGGCTTCGACGGCCCAGGTCATCGTGCAGCCCACCACGGCGTCAGCCACGACCGCCGCTTCCATCACCGCGGTCGGGCCGCTGGTGCAAGGGCCGGTCGCCAGCGTGGACACCACCGCCGGCACGATCACGCTTGATGGGCCCAACGGTCAGGCCGGCCAGACCTACACCGTCGGCGCCAGCGCCACCATCACGATCGACGGATCGGCAGGCACGCTGGCCGGCATTGCCACTGGCGACGGTGCTCAGATCCAGCTTTCAGCCGTAGACGGATCGAGCGTGATCTCGGTCAATGTAGAAACCAACGTCGGCGCAAGCGGCCCACCGAGCGGCACGAGTACGCCGCCGAGTGGGACCACCACGCCGCCGAGCGGCACCAGCACGCCGCCCAGCGGGACGAGCACGCCGCCGAGCGGGACCAGCACGCCGCCGAGCGGGAACGGCACGCCGTCGAGCGGCACCACCACGCCGCCGAGCGGGAACGGCACGCCGCCGAGCGGGACCAGCACTCCGCCGAGCGGCACCACCACGCCGCCCAGTGGAACTACGACTCCGCCGAGCGGCAGGTCCACACCGCCGAACGGCACCGGTAATTAGCGCCAGCGCATCGACAAGTGTCACGCCGAAACCGGAGTTTACGACGGTCCGGAACTGTACGGACAGTAATACCCGAGCGTCGATCCGGACCGTCGTAAACTCCGGTCTCGGCGTGGAAGGACGCAAATCCGGGCTAATCCTGAGTCGTCTGCGCATTCTTCTGGTTCTTGAACACCCGGTCGTAGTCCAGAGACTTGCCAAAAAATGGCTGGTTGTTGTTGGCGGGCGCTGACGGACCTATCGATGCCGGAGCAGGAGCGGCTAGCAACCCACGGGCTACGAACCCGCGGGCTTCGGCCACGGTAACCCCGCTCGAGGTTTGCACCTGCTCTTCCTGCGCCGCTTGTGCCATGGTCGCCAGCACGTCCGAGCGCCAGACGGCGTTGGTTTCCTGCTCGACCATTTTCTGTCCCGCATCGAAGTCATCGAGATTGAACAAGGCCGTCGCAAAGGCGACCAGCGCCTGCCGCTTCCAGGCGAGGTTGTCGATCCATTTGGTCCACGGCCCGGCCCTTGCCAGCAGCGCCGCGGCGGCGGGTTTGCCCTTGATGTATTGCAGTTCATTGGCCAATCCCATCACGAACTGACATCGCCGAGCGGGGTCTTCGATTCTATCCAACTCTACCAGTGCCGTGTCGGTCGCGGTGCGGGCATCGGCCATGTCGTGGATGCGCCGGGACAATTGGGAGATGCTGACCCAGCCGCTGAGCCGGGTCTGGTCGTTCAGTTTTGCCGCTTCGGGGGAGCCGAGCGACTGCCGTGCTGCGGCCAGGGTGTCCCGCGCGTTGTCAGGCCATCCCCGTTCGATCTGCAGATCGGCCAGGTTCAGTTGGCGAGTGAGGCGCATATCTGCGTCGGGGATACTCCCGGCTTCCCGGGCCGCCAGCGCCATCAACTTCTGGCTTCGCCCCTCGTTGGCCGGAATGTCCCCTGAGATCGGCGGCGGGCCGCCGCAACCGTGTAGGAAAGGAACGGCAGCCAGTAGCAGGAGAAGCGGCGTGGCTCGCGAGATTGGATGGTTCATGGGGACCTCGTTGGGGCACGAACGGTGCGATCAATCAGCCGTCGGGTGGGGACGCCCGTTAAGTGTACTCGAATTGGATGAATTCCTGGTTGTCTTTTTGGGTCCAAAACACAGGCGGGGACGCGCGGGGACGCCTGTGCTACAAAAACTTCCCAGCCTCAGCGCGGACCCCACAGGATCACCAGCGCGTGATCGCGCACGGTCAAGACAAAGACAAAACCGCGATGGCGCGAAGGAGGACGCGAAGGAAATACATCGCTGATTTTACTTGCTTGGCGTCTGTCTTCGCGTCCTTCGCGACTTGTGCTTTGGTTGTGGCCGATCCGGCGCCGGCCCAAAGCAATCACCATCTCTTTGCCCTGTTCTCAAGGACCCAGTCCAACGTGGCCTGCACGGTTTTCTGCCATCCCCTGCTTCCTTCCGGAAGCATCAGGGCGATGGCCATGGCAATGCCGCTGCCGAGAACAACGCACGGGAGAAAGTCGGTGAAGGAACCGGCCTCCTGCTGCTTGAGGATGAAGTCGTCGGACAGCCCGGGGGCCGAAGCGATCGACGGGCGGTTCTGGAAAAATGCCGCGTAGAAGTTGGGATCGTTCAGTGGAACGCCGGCGGCGATCTGGGCGGCTTCGTAGTCCTGATAGGCCTTCTGAAAGGCGATGCCCCAGGCGAGCTCGCTGGTGTGCTGGCGTCGCATCCTGTTCTGCCAGGCTTCGGCGTCGGACGACTCGGCCTGCGCCAGCCCGAGTTGCCTGACGCGGCAGATAGCGAGCATTTCCTCGCAGATGGCCGGGTCGGGCCGGTTCGGCAGGCTCACGGCAGGCCAGAACCGGTCCTTCAGCTCGACAGCACGCTCGTAGGCGTTCCAGGCGATTTCCCGCTGCCCCAGGTCCTCCATGATCCTACCCAGGGCCAGAGCGAAATGCGGGCTGGGGCCGGCGCCAAGGGTCCACATGCCGATGATCGCCAGGGTGGGTTCATCGAAGGGCATGGGCTCGGAATAGTCGGGATGGACGATGGCTGCCCAGTCTTTATCGATGCCGATGCGATCAATGCGGGAACGGATTTGCAGACGTAGTTCGGACGTCAACTCCGAATCGACCCGGCTGTAGGGCAGGCCAGTCGCAAAGCGCTCCACTTGACCACCAAAACCCCCAGGTGCATCAAGCCGATCGCCGATCAAATCATACTTCTGAAGCAGATCCGGGTTATCTGTGGCAGCCAGAAGGTGCTCGATGGCGATGGCCTGCCAGGTTTCGCGGCCGAAGTGAGCGCCGGGATTGATGGCGATCGATTGTTCGATGAAGTCCAGGCCTTCGCGAACGCGCGCTTTGGCCTGGGCATCGCCGGCCAGGGCTTTGGGCATGGCACTGTGAACGAGGATGGTGCCGAGGTTCGCGCAGGAGGTGTACTGGTGATGTTGGATCGGCGACAGGTTCCGGGAGGCGAGAATCCGGTCGAGATCCAACTGGTCGACCGCTCTCCACGCCTGCGAGTCCGAATCGTTTTCCGGACGAGCCGGCCTGCTGGTTGGCGCCGGCAAGGGCGGAAGCAGCAGGAGCTTTTTTCGCATGGTGGCGATCGCGTCGTCGTACTGGCCGGTGCCCTCCAGGCCGATGGCCAGATCGTCCAGCGCATCCAGATATGCCGGGGAAGGCGGGGATGCCGCCGCTTCCGCGGCAATGATCTTGCGGGCGTCGAGGTTGCGTCGGGCGTACCAGGCCGGCCCGTGCCGAAGGTAACGCTCATGCAGGATGTCATGCACCATGGCCAGGCGCAGCGGCGTGCCGCCGGGGATCTTGGGAACGCGGTAAGCAGCGGGAACCAGCCGGCTGCGCGACCCGAGCGGAAGCGGGTTCCAGCATCCGGCTACCATCAAGCCGAAGAAGCCTCCCAGGAACCCGACGGTAAACAGCCGCGGGAACCCGGTAATTCGCGTTGATGACCGCGTCATCGGCCACCCCGCCTCTTGCGCTGCAGACCAACGGCGACCGAGCCGGCGACCAGGCCGCTTCCGGCCGACAAAGCGCCGATTCCCCAGATGCCCCAGCGACCAGGAGGCGTATCCGTCTCGTGCGAGTCGTATCGCGAGCGGAACTCCTCTTCAGCACGCGTCACGGATGTATCGTTCTTGCAGGCCAGTGCCGGCGACGCCCACGCCGCCATCGGCACAACGAGCACGGGGACGATTCGACGAATTAATCGATATGGCAACATCGTGGTCCTCCGCTATCCGGTATCGCGCCGGGTCAGGCCGTTCAGTGAGCGACGAGCTTCAGGGTCCCGGAACATCCGCCTGTGCTTGCACTGTGGGTTTCTCGTCCGTTCTTGCACCTGGTCTTCATTGGGCAGGCGCATTATACGGCGCGACCCATGGTGCAAGCACCAGTGGGCGTTCCGGGGGTCCCGGAGTTTTGCGTAGTTCCGCGACCGGCTATCCCCGCGCCCGCGCTGCGCGCAGTCCGAGTGCGGCTTTGCGGGCGCCTTTGACTTCGTAGAGGAGCCGGTCGGCTTCCTTGAGCAGGGCCTGGGGCGTGGGGTCGTCGAGGTCGCAGAGCCGGCTGACGCCGACGCTGAGCCGGGGGGCGAGGGGGACGTGCAGGGTGCGGGCGAGGCCGTCGACGAGGCTGATGAGGCGGTCGGCCATAATGTGGCCGTCGTCGGAGCCGCAGTCGTCCAGGACGATGATGAACTCGTCGCCGCCGCAGCGGAAGGCCATGTCCACCTCGCGGATGGTGGAGCGGATGAGCTGGCCGATGGAGCGGAGCAGTTCGTCGCCGGCGCAATGGCCGAGCGTGTCATTGAGCATCTTGAAGTGGTCCACGTCGATCATAAGCAGGCACAGGCCGGGCGACGACATCTTGCGGCGTTCGACGAGGCGGGGGAGATACTCGTCGAGCATCCGCCGGTTGTATAGCCCCGTGAGAACGTCGCGGGAAGCTTTCTGTTTCAGCGAACCGATGGCCCGTTCCAGCGCATCGGTGCGGTTGGCGACGCGCTGGCGGATCTCGGCCTCCTGCTTCTTCACTTCGCCGCGCTGGCGGCGCAGCTCGTGGAACATTGCTTCCAGTACGGGGACCAGGGGCCGCAGGCCGCCGCCAATGTCCGCCAGGGAGCCGACCGGCATCTCGCCCTGCTGAATGGCGGGCAGCAGCCGGACCAGGCGCTGGATTGGCGAGGCCCACCATCGGTAAGACCCGAACATGACGGCGACGATACTCAGGAATGCCGCGGTGCAGAGCAGGGCCTGAGGGGCCCAGTCCAGTGGGATTGTCCCATACTGGGCGAACGGCGCCAGGAGCCAGATCAGGGAGGCCATGGCCGTCAAGAGCGCCGACCCGTGGAGCACAATTTCCCCGCCCTTGAGCCACCACTGCGTGGGGGCCTGCGGCTCGGGCTCGGACTCGTCGGGTAGAGGGTCGACCATGGCTGACGTTGTCCACCCCAAACTTGGATCGGCACGGGGGTTGGTGGAGTTTAGGTGTATGACAAGGTGAGGGGTGACAGGGTGACAAGGTGAAGGGGTGACAAGGTGAAAGGCATGAAGGTCCGATCCTATTCCTAATCCTAATCCTAATCTTAATCGTGATTTTGCTCCCCACCGACCGGCCTGACGCATAGGTGGGCGGCAGACGATTAAGATTAAGATTAGGATTAGGACGGGAGTGTCACCCCCAATCCCCTCACCCCTAACCCCGATACATCCGATATCGACGGTATATCGCCATGATTTCAACCGTGTCATGCGCCTGTAGTCGGGCCGCAGGAAGACTTGGAACTATGCACCAGCAATGCCATCCCTGTTATGACCTGGCCGTTATCGGTTCCGGCCCGGGGGGGCAGAAGGCGGCCCTGAATGCCGCCAAGCTC
>Ga0182024_10006078_pt1 | contig 26677 bp, 12 predicted proteins | sample P32metaG_FD_120480 | JGI IMG/M metagenome (GOLD analysis project Ga0182024, IMG submission 120480) | Permafrost microbial communities from Stordalen Mire, Sweden - P3-2 metaG (Illumina Assembly) | ecosystem: Environmental > Terrestrial > Soil > Wetlands > Permafrost | place: Sweden: Stordalen... | reverse complement strand
CCACTCCGGCGACCTGGCGGATGCTGGTCGAGGCCGGCTGGACCGGTCGCAGCGGGCTGCGGATCCTCTGCGGCGGCGAAGCGCTACCGCCGACGCTCGCCCAGCAGCTGCTACAGCGCGGCGGGGAGCTTTGGAACCTATATGGCCCTACCGAGGCCACGGTGTGGTGCGCGGCGGGCCGCATTCGGCGCCTCGACGACGCACTCACGCTCGGCGAACCGATCGCCAACGCCGAGCTCCACGTTCTCGACGCGCACGGGCAGCTCGCGCCGTACGGTGTTGAGGGCGAGCTGCACGTCGCGGGGTCGTGCCTGGCACGCGGCTATCTCGGCGAGCCGGAGCTCACCGCCAGGAGCTTCGTCCCGCACCAATTCGGGGGGGACGGCGGCGCCCGCCTGTACCGCACAGGCGACCGTGCGCGCAGACGGCGCGACGGCAAGCTCGAGTACCTCGGCCGGCTGGACCAGCAGATAAAGCTCCGCGGGTTTCGGATCGAGCTCGGCGAGGTCGAGGCCGCGCTCACGCGCCATCCGTCCGTGGACGCCGCGGCCGCCGTCGTTTACGAGGACACGCCTGGTGATCGCCGCCTTGTTGGGTACGTGCAGACCGGAGCATGCGACTGCGACGCTTCGGCGCTGCGCTCGTGGCTGCGCGAGCTGCTGCCCGACTACATGGTGCCCGCCGCAATCGTGCCGCTTCCCGCGCTGCCGCTGACAGCTAACGGAAAGCTCGACCGTAAGGCGCTGCCGTCGCTCGCCCAGAACCGCGCGGGCTTGGTGTCGCTGACCGCGCCAGGCACGGAGCTCGAAAGGCGCCTCGCGGCGATCGCTGCCGACGTGCTCGGCCGCGGGTCCGTCGGCACCGAGGACGACTTCTTCATGGTCGGCGGCGATTCGCTGCTGGCGGTGCGGCTGATCGCGCGGGTGAACGCGGAGCTTCGACTGCGGCTCTCGCTGAGGACCGTGTTCGAGGCGCCGACGATCGCGCAGCTCGCTGAGCGTGTGGCGGCGTCACGTGCCGAAGCCGGGCCGCCATCGGCCCCGGTCCGGGTGGCGCGGGACGCTCGCAGCGCACCGCCCGCCGCGCTCACCGAATCCGCGCAGCTCGACGCCCTCCTCGCGGGCAGCGCCAGTAGCCAGCAGCCGGTCAATGACCGCATAACTGTGTTCCCTCTTTCCGCCGAGCAGCAGCGGATCTGGTTCTTCGAACTGCTCGAGCCTGGCAGCCCGCTCTACAACATGCCACTGTGCCTGAGGGTTGACGGCACGTTGGATACCGCCGCCCTCCGCCGTGCGCTGCACGAGCTGGTCGCGCGCCACGAGATCCTGCGCACCACATTCCACGATCACGACGGCCGCCTGGCGCAGGTGGTGCACCCGACCGGGGAGCCGTTGCTATCGGTCGTTGATCTGGGCGACCAGTCAGAACCGCAGCGTGAGGCGAGCCGCCGTGCGCACATCGAGGCAGCGTGGCCGTTTGACCTCGAGCGCGGTCCCCTGATGCGCACGACAGTGATCCGGCTCGGCGAGCGCGAGCATCTCCTGTGTGTGGTCCTTCACCACATGGCGGGCGACGCGCGCGCAATGAAGCTGCTTTGCGCGGAGCTGGGAGGGCTGTACGACGGGGTCCTGGACGGGAGGCCGTCCCCTGCCTGCACTGCCGGGCATATCGACTACGGCGATTACGCCGTTTGGCAGAGCGGGCAGCACGACTCCAGCTGGACTCGGGAGCAACTTCGCTACTGGAGGCACCGGCTCGCGGGCGCGCCGCAGACCGGCCTGGGAACCGACCGCCCGCGTGCCCCACTGCGCTCCCACAGCGGCGCACGGCACCTCATAGCCGTCGGTGCGGGCACCGCCGCCGGGCTCGAGGAGCTTGCGCATGCGGTTGGTTGCACGCTGTTTCACGTCCTCGTCGCTGGGCTCGATGCCGCACTGGCTGCCTGGACAGGCGAGAGCGACATCGTGATCGGCACGCCGGTCGCGGGGCGAACGCGGCACGGGCTCGATGACGTCATCGGCTATCTCGGCAACACCGTTGCGCTGCGCACCGATGCGACGGGCGATCCGAGCTTCCTGGAGTTGACCAAACGGGCACGCGAGACGGTGCTCGGCGCGTTCGATCATCAGGAGGTGCCCTTCGAGCGCGTGGTGCGGGAGTGCGATCGACCGCGCATCCCCGGCCGCGCGCCGCTGTTCGACGTGTTGCTGATGCTCCAGGACAAGGACGCGCTCGCGCCGACGCTGGGAAGCCTCCCCGTGTCTCTGGTCGAGGTCGACCGCGGCGTCGCCCGCTTCGAGCTGACGGTCTCCGTCACGCCCCGGGACCGAGGTCTTCGCATCGCGTTCGAGTACGCGACGGCGCTGTTCGACGGCGACACGGTCCAGCGGTTCGCCGAGGATCTGGCTGCGATCCTCGAGCGCGTCGCGCGTGAGCCTGGACTTCCGCTGTCCGCGCTTTAGCGCAGCGGTTTGCAGATGTTGGTGTGCTTGACTCCGTTGAAGGCGGTCAGTCCCTCGCCGGTCGCGTGATAGCCCTTGCGCCGAAAGTACGCGACGACGTCGTCCCGGGGGCTGCCCGTGATCTCCTGGGCGCCGCGTGCGCGTGCCATCGCCTCCATCAGATCCGTGATCTTCGTCGCGATGCCGTGATTGCGGTACTGAGGGTCTACCGCGATCTGTCGGTAGCGCATGTACTTGTACCGGCCACCCTTACCGTCGGGACGGGTCAGCATGGCCCAGCAACCTGCACCAACGATCCGCCCATCGACCTTGGCCACGATGTGCGTTGAGATCTCCTCGAGCGGATGGTCGCTCTCGCTGCCTCGCTGGAGGCCGTGCGGCTTGCGCAGAATCTCGTAGCGAATGGCGTTGTACTGCTCCCACTCGGTTTCGGTCTTCGGCTCTGCGAGCTCGATCTCGCCGGGAATCGTCATTGTGCCTCCTTACGACGAACCCATTGTCTGATCGAGGCGACCGCCTGCAGATCGCCGAGGGGGCGATCTGGAGCGCTCACACAGTCCTCGAGCACAGCCACGAAATCCCGCGCGATCAATCCAGCTGTCGAACGATCGAACAGCGCCGTGTCGTACTCCAGGTATCCCGCAAATCCGTCGTCTGTCGCGCTCAGCTCGAGCGCCATGTCAAACCGAGCGATCCCAGGGTCGATCATGATCGGATCCGCCTCCAAGGCACGTAGCGTCAGCCTGGGCTCGCGACCTTCAAGGCGCATGTTGACCTGCACGAGCGGGTTGCGGCTTGGGTCACGGATCGGCCTTACCGCCTCGACGAGCTTCTCGAACGGCAGATCCTGGTGCTCGTAGACGCCGAGCGCCGTCTCGCGCACCCGCCGCACGAGCTCCCTGAAGCTGGGCGGTCCGGCCACGCTCGTCCGGTACACGAGCGTGTTCACAAACAGCCCGACCAGACGCTCGAACTCCGGAAAAGTGCGCATTGCGGCGGGAGAGCCCACCAGCACGTCCTCGTGCCCGCTGAGAGCATGAAGTAGCACCTTGAAGCCGGCCATCAACGTCATGAACGGAGTCGCACGCTCCTCCCGTCCGATCGCGATCAGCGGTGAGGCGGTGGCAGCGGACACCGTGACCCACTCGACCGCGCCCCGGAATCTCTGCCTCCGCGGGCGGGCGTGGTCGATCGGCAGTCCGAGGACCGGAGTGGCCTCCGTCAGACGCTCCCTCCAGTACGCGGTCAGGCGCTCCAGCGTGTCGCCGGTCAGATAGCGCCGCTGCCAGATCGCGAAATCGGCGTACTCGATCGGAAGTTGCGGGAGCGATGGCCTTCTGTCCGTTGACAATGCGCCGTAGACGGTGTCAAGCTCCTCGAGCAGCATTCGCTTCGACCACCCGTCGCATGCGATGTGGTGGATGACGAGGACGAGAACGTGATCGTCGGGCGCGATCCGCAGCAGCCGTGCCCGAAGCATGAGGTCGCACTGGAGGTCGAACGGGCGTGCCACCTCGGCGTCGACGAAGTCGTGCACAGCGCGCGTCAGGGCGTCTCCGCGAAGCGTCTCCGCGCTTACCATCGGTAGCTCGATCTGTACGCCCTCAAGCCGAACCGGGAAGGGCTGCCCATCAACCGAGGAGAAGACGGTTCGTAGCGTCGCGTGGCGCTCGACGAGCAGCTGCAAAGAATCGGCGAGCGCCTCGGCGTCAAGCGGCCCGCGCAGCCTGACGGCGATCGGCATGTTCCACGCGTTCGTGCCAGGGCGCAGCTGCTCGAAGAACCACAGGCGCCATTGCCCGAATGAGAGAGGCACGGGCTCGTTCGCTGTGCGACGTTTGACGGTGGTAGCGAGATCTCCGCTGGCCGGCGCGAGACGACGAGTGCCATTAGTGCTGCGGGTGGCGAGCCGCTCTTTCAGGAGCGCTCGCGCGGTGGGGGACAGCGCAGCCAGGCGCCTGGCGAGAAGTTCGTTGCTGACGCTCACGGCCGCGCAGGCTCGCTCACGAAGACGCTGACGCGATGGTGAACGGAGCGCTCCGCGGAGCGGAAGGTGCGGGCGCGCGTGAACCGCCCGGTCCTGAGGATGACCTCCTCCAGTTCCGGGTAGACGTAGATCAACGTCAGCCGACGCGGACGGCGCTCGAGCGATTCGATGATCCGGCCGATCACGGTCTCGAAAACCTTCCCCGTGAACGGCCGGTACATGTAGACATAGGTGACGTCATCGGGCAGCGGCCACGATGCTGCGTCGGCGACGACCACGTCATCGTCTGCGACCCTCGCGCCGGATCGTGCACGTACCAGGTTGGCTCGGGCGACCTCGGCGAGCTCCGCCGAGATCTCGACGCCGAGGACCCTGCCGAACGGGTAGCCCCTCGCGGCCTGGGCGAGAACCCGTCCCTTGCCGCACCCGTAATCGAGGAATACGTCGTCAGAAGTCACATGTGCTCCGCGCAGACCGCGCCGGAGCGAGATGTAGCGTGATGGCTGATAGTTGAGACGTCCGGGAGCCGCCACCCCGAGGTCGTCGAGCATCGCACGGCGCTCGGTATCCAGCGAGCGGAGCCCCGAGATCCGCTCGATCAGCAGGTCCACGTGGCGCCAGAACCGCCATCGCGAACGGGCCAGCAATCCGCCCAGTCGAGTCTTGAGTCGCACCGCCGGAGACACTTGCGAACTCAGCCCGGTGCCCGGATCCGTGAGGCGCACCGTGCGCCGGCGCCGCGACGTGCACGTTCGGGTGTCACTAAGCCGCGGCGAGTCGCGCGTTGAGCTCGGAGGCGAGCGTCGAGACGAACGGCTCGAAGACCATGTTGCCGTGATCGATGCCCGGCAGGTCGATTACGACATTCTCGACGCCTCCCCTTGCAAGCTGTGTCCAGTAGGAAGTGGGGTCCTCGCCGGAGCAGGCGCGGATGAGCACCACCCTGCAGCTCGCGTCCGGCGTTACAAACCGTTTGCACGCGCGACCGTTCACGCGTGTGATGTCCTGTAGGAAGCGTGGCGGCGGACGGCCAGTGATGAGCCACGCGTCGAGTGCCAGCAACCACAGGTCCCTCGGGATGTTGTGGCGTAGGTTTGCCATCCGTGCGCGCAGCAAATCGAACTTACCGGTACCGCGGCGCTGAAGGAAGTGGCGCAGATAGGCGTGCTCCTTCTGGACACGGCCCGACTGCGGGGCGTGGCCGAAGGGCATCGAGTGGATCAGCACCACAAGCTCAATCCGCTCGCCATCCTCCTCGAGGTTCTTCGCCGCCTGAAATGCGACCGTTCCGGCGAAGCAGTATCCGCAGAACAGGTAGGGACCGTGTGGTTGCACGGAGCGAATCGCCTCGGCGTGATGTGCCGCCATCTCCTCGATCGTGCGGTCAGGAGCGCTGCGGCCGTCGATACCTCTCGCCTGCAGTCCGTAGATCGGCTGCCGGGGATCGATCCGCGAAACGAGGTCTCTGTAGATAAGCAATTCGCCGTGCACACCGGGGAATAGGAACAGCGGCAGGCGGTCGGCTTCGCCACGGCGAAGCTCCACTACCGATGACCAAATCCGCTCGCCGCCGCTGGCCAGCTCCCCACGCACCATCCCGGCTATGTGACCGAGGGTCGAGTCGCGGAACAGTTCGGCGAGTGGCAGCCGCACCCCCACCCGCCGTTCGATTTCAGCGAACAAGCGGACTGCGAGCAGGGAATGTCCACCTAAGTCGAAGAAGCCGTCGCTGAGACCAACCGGTTCCGTGAGCCCGAGTATTTCGCGCCAGATCTCAGCGACCGCAAGCTCCACCTCGTCACTGGGCTTGACGTAGGCGCGCCCCTCGAGCTGGATGTCATCGGGCGGCGGTAACTGGTGGCGGTCGAGCTTGCCGCTTGGGTTCAGCGGCAGCGACGCGAGCGTTACGTACACGCCGGGGACCATGTACTCCGGCAGCGTTCGACGCAGGAAGTCACGGAGCTGACCAGGTACGGGTCCGGGGAGCGCCGCGGGAACCACGTACCCCACCAGCCGACGGTCTCCGGAGGGGAACTCCGGCGCCGCGACGGCCACGGCACGCAGCTCAGGATGTTGGGCAAGTGCCGCCTCGATCTCGCCCAGCTCGACCCGGAAGCCGCGAATCTTGAGCTGGTCATCGCGACGAGAGATGAACTCCAGGTTTCCGTCTGGGCGGTGACGGACCACGTCTCCCGTGCGGTAAAGCCGCGCGTCGGGATCGGCCGAGAACGGGTCTGGCACGAAACGCTCTGCAGTCAGCGCGGAGCGGCCGAGATAGCCGCGGGCCACGCCCGCTCCGCCGATGTGGAGCTCGCCGCACACTCCGACCGGTACAAGCTGCATCTGTTCATCGAGCACGTAGGCTCGGACTCCTGAAATGACCCGCCCGATCGGCAGCTCGCCGGGCGGTAGCTCGCCGGGCGGTGCCTCCCACGCTGTGGCGATGACACTCGCCTCGGTCGGACCGTAGGTGTTGATCCATCGCACTCGTCCCCCAACGATCCCGCGCCACTGCGAAAGCGCAGTCCGGTCCGCGCGCTCCCCGCCCACTATCACTAGCCGCAGCGAGTCCGGTGGCTGCGCACCGAGCGTTCTTAGATCGCGCACCCACTCGTGCCAGAACGCGGTGGGAAGATCGAGGACCGTGATCCCGCTGGCCGACAGGAAGTCCAAGAACGCGCGACCGGCGATCTGCAGGTCGCTCGGCCGCATCACCACCGTGCCCCCCGTAGCCCAGGTCGCAAACAGCTCCTCGATGCTGATGTCGAAACTGATCGAGGAGAACTGCAGCATCCGATCCTGCGGACCGAGCTCGTAGAGCGGGATCGACGCGAGCGCATGATTGGCGAGGCCGCCGTGCGTCACCAGCACTCCACGTGGGCCGTCTGTCGACCCGGAGGTGTAGATCACATACGCGACGTCTGTTGGCCCAACGTCGTCCTGCCCAGACCAGACATCCGCGTAGGACTCGAGCATCGCCCGCTCCGTGTCCAGCCGGACGATCTCCGAGACATTGGCGGGGAGTGCTTGGACCAGACGCTCCTGTGTTACGACGATACGAAGCTCCGCGTCTCGCACCATCACTCCGAGCCGCTCCGGTGGGTAACCGGGATCGAGCGGAACGCAAGCGGCGCCTGACTTCAAGATCCCGAGCGTCCCGATGGCACTCTCGAGCGATCGCTCGATGAACAGCCCGACTCGGCCCCCCGGCGCCGCACCGAGCTCCCGCAGATGTAGTGCGAGCTGCGTCGCGCTCCGGTCGAGCTGGGCGTAGCTGGCCGGGCGTGCCCGATCGAGCACCGCAGCGGCGCTGGGCGTGCGGCGAGCCTGCGCCTCGAACAGAGCATGCAGGGTGGTCGGCTCGCTCGGCGCCTCGGGCGTAGGTTCGATGGCGGCGCAGGGCTCCTGCCAGCGCACGAGCAACTGCGTTCGCTCCTTTTCTGTCAGCAGCGGCAGCTGCGCGATTCGCCGGTCCGGATCGCAGCCGATCGCCCTCATCACCGTCGCCAGGTGACCACGGAGGCGGACGACGGTGTCGCCGTCGAACAGGTCGGTGCTGTACTCGACCGACGTGTGCAACTGGCCCCAGCGCTCGCCCATCCCGAACGAGAGATCGAATTTCGCGGTGCCCGGATCGGTGCGCATCAGCTCCATCGACATTCCCGGAAGCTGGAGCGTCTCTGGAGCTGCGTTCTGGAGCGTGAACAGCACTTGAAAGATCGGCGAGTGACTGAGGTCACGGTCGGGCTGGAGGGCCTGCACGACCCTGCCGAATGGCGCATCCTGGTGGGCAAGCGCTTCCAGCGCGGTCTCGCGTACTCGCCCCATCAGTTCTCGAAACGTGGGATTGCCGCCGAGATCGGTCCGCAGCACGACTGTGTTCGTGAAGTAGCCGATCAGGTTCTCGAGCTCGGGTCGAGTGCGGCTGGCGACGGGCGTGCCAACGACGATGTCGTCCTGTCCGCAGTAACGGTGAAGCAGCACCTTGACGGCGGCGAGCAGCACCATGAAGAGCGTGCAGCTCTCATCCCGCGCGAGCTCGCCGAGCTCCTGCAGCAGCGTGCCAGGCAAATAGAGCGACTGCCGCGAGCCCCGGAAGCTCTGCACGGGCGGGCGTGGATGATCGGTGGGTAGCTCGAGCAAAGTGGGTGCGCCCGCCAGTCGCTGGCGCCAGTAACCGACCAGGTCGCCGAGGACATCGCCCCGCAGCCACTCCCGCTGCCAGGCAGCGTAATCGCCGTACTGGAGGGTGGGCTCAGGCAGCGGCGAGGGCCGGCCGTCGAGGAACGCCTCATATAGGGCCGCCAGCTCCCGGAACAGCACCCCCTTTGACCATCCGTCCCAGATGATGTGGTTGGCAGCAGTGATCAGTACGTACTCGTCGTCCGCGCACTGGACCAACGTGACCCGGAGCAGGATCTCCTCACGGAGGTCAAAGCGATGACGTACCTCGTTCTCGATTATGTGTTCTAGCTCGCACTCGCGTTCGTCCGGCGAGGCACCGCGCAGATCCACACGGCGCAACGGCACCTTGGCATTGAGATTTACGACCTGCGCTGTGACCCCGGCCACCTCGCGGAAGTTGGTCCGCAGCGAGTCATGACGGGCGACCGTCGCGTCGAGCGCGTGCTCGAGCGCGTCGACGTCGAGCCGACCGCGAAGCCTTCTCGCACCCGACACGTTGTAGACGTTGGTGCCAGGGGAGAGCTCGTGCACGAGCCACAGCAGCTCCTGCGCATACGAGAGCGGGTATGGCCCACAACCAGGGCGCGGTTGGATCCGCGGCGGTCCAGCCGTCCGATCCGCGCGGCGGGCAAGCAGTTGTTCGGCGAGCACGCGCTTCTCCGGCGTGAGCGCCGCGAGGCGAGCACTGATCGTCTCGGTGATCTCGTGGTTCTGCGCGGTGCGCGCTATGCCTGGCCGGCCCATCTCTTGCCCCCTTCGCGTCAGCTGGCTTCGAGCTGCGCAAGCAGCCCGGCCGCTTCCTTTTCCTCCGCGAGGCAGTCCGCGACGACACGCGCCTGCCCAGCCACGGTCCGGTGCTCCAGCAAGCGTCCGAGCGGCACACGTACGCCGAGCGCCGTACGCAATCGTGAGCTGACCTGCATCGCGCGCAGCGAGTGGCCGCCGACCGCGAAGAAGTCGTCGCCCACGCCGATCTTCCCGTGTCCCAGGACCTCGGTCCACACGCCGAGCACCAGGTGCTCCAGCACGGTTCGCGGCGCGATCAGCTCCGTCGAGTCCCGCGCCGCGGCCGGGCGCCAGGTGGAGAGCGCGTTGCGGTCGATCTTTCCGTTCGGAGTCTTGGGAAGCTCGTCGAGCAACGTGAAAGATCCGGGCACCATGTGCTGGGGAAGTCGCGTCTGGACGGCTGCACGCAGCTGTTCGGGGCGCGGCAGGGTGCCCGGAGCTGGCACGACGTATGCCACGAGCCGCTCCTCCCCGGGAGCGTCGTCCGTCAGGACCACGACGGCCTCGCGAACCGTCGGCTCGGCCGACAACGCGACCTCGACCTCGCCGAGCTCGATCCGGAAGCCTCGCAGCTTGACCTGGTGGTCCGCGCGACCGATGAACTCGATGACCCCGTCCGTGCCGGAGCGCACGAGGTCGCCGGTTCGGTACAGCTGCCCGGAGCCACCAAGGCGGTCGGGCACGAAGCACTCGGCGGTCAGGCCGGGGCGGCGATGATAGCCGCGCGCAACACCCGGCCCCCCAATGTAAAGCTCGCCCTCGGAACCGGCGGACACGAGGTTGCCGGCTTGATCGAGTATGTGGCAACGGGCACCCGCGAGCGCTGACCCGATCGGTACGACCGCTGGCCCGGATGCCACCTCCGGCCCGAGCCGCTGTCGCGTGACCCACACGGTTGTCTCGGTGGGGCCGTAGAAGTTCCAAACTCCGCCGCCCACACGCTCGAGGAGCGCGAGCGCGAGGTCGCGCTGCAACGCCTCGCCGCCGCACACGGCACGCAACCGGTCGCTTCCTGTCCAGCCGGCATCGATCAGCATCCTCCAGGTCGAAGGAGTGGCCTGCATCAGCTCTGGTTGTACGCGCGCGAGCAGCTCCGCGAGCGCGGCACCGTCGGACGCGGTGGCGTGGGGCACGAACATCAAGGTTGCGCCGCACGCCAATGGCAGGTACAGATCCGGCACTGACAAGTCGAACGAGTGGGTGGTGACGCCGACCATCGTCTCGCCCGGCGAGAGCCCCGGTTCGAGTGCCATCGCCGAGATCAGGTTGACGACGTTGCGGTGCTCGATCATCACGCCCTCTGGATGTCCAGTCGACCCGGAGGTGTAGATCACGTATGCAAGGTCGTCCGGTTTTGTACCCGCGTCCGGCCGGGTGCAGGGATGTCCCTCGATCGCGCCTGCGTCGGCGTCGAGCAGCACCAACGCGGGGCGACCCGCGGGCAGCCGCTCGAGCACATCGCTGCAAGTGATCACCGCGCGCACTCGCGAATCGCTCAGCATGAAGGACAGCCGCTCCTGCGGGTAGCTGGGCTCGAGCGGCACATACGCGGCTCCGGACTTCAACGTCCCGAGGACCGCGACGAGCAGGTCGACTGAGCGCTCCAGGAAGATGCCGACCAGCTCCCCGCGCTGGATCCGACGCTCGCGGAGGTGATGCGCCAGGCGGCTGGAGGCGACATCGAGCTCCCGGAAGGACAAGCATTGCTCGCCGCACACAACGGCCAGCGCATCGGGCATCTCGTTCGCCCTTGCACAGAATGCTTCGTACGCCGAGGTGTCCGCGCCGCTCATTCCTCTGCGGCGGACTCGAGGCTAAGCAGCCGCTCGGCGTCCTCGTCGGACATGCTCTCGAGCTCCTCTAGCATCGCAGCGAGCTCCTGCTCGTCGGCGCTCGCCGCCTGCTGGGTCTCGCGTACGGCGACGGCCAGGCCGCCAATCGTGGGGGAGGTGAACAGCGTGTGCAGCGGCAGCTGCACACCGAGGCCGTTGCGTACGCGAGCGATTACCTGCGTGGCCAGCAGTGAGTGGCCGCCGAGCTCGAAGAAGTCATCCTCGACACCGATCTGCTCGACGCCCAGCACCTCGGCCCAGATCGCTGCGAGCTTGTGCTCGATCTCATCCCGGGGCCCGGTGTGCTCCTGATGTCCGTTGCGCCGGCCCCGGTCTGGGGCGGGCAAAACAGCAGTATCGAGCTTGCCGTTGGGGCTCAGGGGCAGTCCGTCGATCGCTACAAATGCGGACGGCACCATGAAGTCGGGAAGGTCGGCGGCTACCAGGTCCCTGAGCTCCTCGGCGCAGGGCGCTTCGGTGCCGGCGGGCACGACGTACGCCACGAGTCGCTGGTCGCCGGGCTGGTCCTCGCGCATGATCACGGCCGACTGCCGCACGCGCGGATCTCGTACCAGGAGCGCCTCCACCTCTGCCGGCTCAACGCGGAACCCGCGGACCTTGACCTGACGGTCTATACGTCCTAGGAACTCAACCTCGCCACCGGGCCACAGACGCGCCAGGTCGCCCGTACGATAGAGCCGCTCGCCGGGCCGCGTCAGATGCGAGACGAAACGCTCGGCGGTCTCCTCGGAGCGCCCGACGTAGCCGGACGCCAGACCGGCGCCGCCGATGTAGAGCTCACCCGCTACGCCGACCGGAGTGGGACGGCCTGTGACGTCGAGGATCAGCACCTCGGTGTTCGAGATTGGATGACCAATCGGGACGGTGGGGGTGCGCCGCTCGCGCACGAGCTCAGACGTGACCTCGCATGTCATCGAGCCGACGGTGGCCTCGGTGGGACCGTAGTGGTTGAGCACCGCGCAGCCCCGATCGAGCACTCGTTGCACCAGCTCCCACGAGAGCCGCTCACCGCCGAGCACCAGCTGCCGGCGCGGCAGGACCAGATCACCCTCGCCGGTGGCGAGGAGCGCGGTGAGGTGCGACGGAGTGACCTTCAGGACGTCAATCGGATTTGCTCCCGCGTACGCCGCGTACAGCGCACCGTCCATCGCGGTCGACTCGTCGATCACGTGCAGACAGCCGCCCGATACCAGTGACGGATACAGGCACGTGTTTCCGAGGTCGGTGATCGTCGGCGAGACGAGCGCGAAGCTGTGCGCCTCCCCATCCTGGAGCGACAGCCGCCGGCACATATCCGCGGCGTAGTTGACGATCCCCAGATGAGTGACGCCGACACCCTTCGGCGATCCGGTTGAGCCGGAGGTGTAGACGATGTATGCCAGGTCAGCGAGCGTCGTGATCGGCTCGGGATCGGTCGCCGGCTCAGCGGCGATCGCCTCAGCGTCAGAATCGAGGCAGATCGTGGCGCCGTCCCAAGTCACCGGAAGACGTTCGGCGAACCGCGTGAGCGTGACAATCGCCTGTGCTTCGGATTCGCGCAGCTGCTGCTCGACCCTTGCGGCTGGATGCTCGACCGCGAGCGGGAGGGCCGCCGCCCCTGCCTTGAGCACTCCGAGTAGCGCCACGACGCTGTCGAGTGATCGCTCGAGGAAAATGCCCACGGCTACGTTCGGCCTGGCATCGCTCGCACGCAGCGCGCGTGCCAGGCGGTTAGCACGTGCGTTTAGCTCGCCGTAGTCGAGGACCACGCCGTCGGCGACGAGCGCCGGCCGGTCCGGGGTGGCGTGCGCTTGGCGCGCGAACAGCTCGTGGATTCCAGCGACGGACGGGATCTCAGCGCCTGTGTCATTCAGCTCACGGATCAGGGCTCGCTCTTCGTCGGTGAGGAGCTCGATCGCTTCGGTCCTGGCATCGGGTTCCTCGGCCGCGCCGGTGAGAAACCGGGCTACCTGACCGACCAGCCGTCTGGCCGCCTCAGGGCTGATCGCTCCGGCGTCTCCGGAGACCTCGAGGCTGAGGGTCCCTGCTGTAGCGATCGCGGTCAGCTGGACCAGTCCGTGCGCGCCGATCGACCACCGTGCGTCGACCGACAGCGACAGCCCTCCGAGTTGACGTGCTCCGTCCTCCGAGATCCACTCGAATGCGGCGCTCGGCGCGAGGTCAGTACCGGGCATGATGCCGTCCTGCCACTCGCGCGCGTTCTGGAGCGAAGACTTCGCTGAGCCCACCAGCGCTCCGAACGTGGACCCGGACTGCACCGATGCTCGGATCCGCACCGGTTTGGCGAGCAGTCCGAGCGCTGAGGCAAGCGCCTCATCGTGGCGTCCATCAGCGATTACGTCGACTGCGAGGTCAGCGGTTTCCGTAATTCGCGCGAGCACCGCCTCCCAGCCGGCGAGCACGAACGCGCCGACATCGGCATCGAGCTCGGTTGCTGCCGCGCGGATCGCCGCTGCCGTCTTAGGGCTGAGCTTGATACGCGCAGTCACCGCTCCAGGCGGAACGCCGGCGCTGCCGGCCGGCAGCTGCAACGGTGGGATCTCCTCTAGTCGCTGCGCCGTCCACTGCGAACGGACGAGGTCGGCGTCCTCGCCCTCGCACAGCTCGCGCTGCCATTCGGCGTAGTCGGCGTACTGCAGCGGTTCGGGAACGAGGCGGCGCTCCTCCGCCGTATATAGCGCTGCGAGCTCGTCGGCGATCAGCGAGAAAGTTCCGGCGTCGGCGGAGAGTGCCGGAAGCGTGAGCGTCAAGACGTGGCGGTCCTCTTCAACGCAGGCGAGACACGCGCGCAGGGCAGGACCTCGCGCGAGATCGATTTCGTGGCAACGTTCGGCGGCGAGCAGATCGTCAGGCGAGGCGCCGAGGGCATCGCGGGTACTCCACGAGCACGTCGAGCCCTCACCGACGACCTGCAGAGGCATCCGGATTCCGGCGGGCAGGTGGTAAGTGGTCCGGAGAATCTCGTGCCGGGCCACAACGCATTCCAGCGCGGTCCTCAGCGAATCGGCATCGACGCTTCCCTCCAGGCCGAGCGCGGCCTGGACCCCGGACTTCCGCGTGTCGGCGCGCGAGGACCACAGCCGCCCCTGTTGAGGCGACAGGCGAAAGCTCATCACCGGCTGTTCCTGCATTAAGTTCTCCCCGTAAAAGCTTGTGCAGGAAAAACGGCTGGCTGCGCCGCGTTCTTTCGGTGTGGTTAAGGACCGAGAGCCAGACGGCGCGCAAGCGCCGGTGACCGCGGTGGCGCCGGCCGACTGGCCGCTCGCAGATGGCCCGAGCTGGCGAACGGACCCGATTGACAAGCTTCGCGTCTCGACGGGTTCGCACTTGCGGCTGGTCCGCCGCCGGGTCTGGCAGCACGCCGTCAAGGGCCGCATGGGCGTCAATCACGTGCGTAACTACGTGACCGACCTTCGATACGGCGGGTTCGCGGGCGGCGCAGTCGCCAGCCGGTACTGGCCTGAGGGGATGCTCGGCTTCTCGAGTGTCGATTACGTTCAGCTGCCGAAGATCTTCAACGCCGCTAACGGGCTCCAGATCCGGCCGGACGATGTTCTCGTCGACGTGGGCTGCGGCAAGGGACGCGTGATCAACTGGTGGCTGAGCCTCGGCCTCGGCAACCGCATCTACGGCCTCGAGCTCGACGAACAGCTCGCCGAACGGGCGAGCCGGCGCCTGGCGTCCTGGCCCAACGTCTCGATCCTCACGGGTGACGCGCTTGATCACCTACCCGCGGACGCCACCATCCTGTTCATGTTCAACCCGTTCTGGGGCAACGTGGTGGAGCGCTTCAAGGACCGCGTGATCGAGGTCTACGGAGAGCGCTCACCGATCCGCATCGTCTACTTCATGCCTATGTTCGAGGCGCATTTCAGCGCCGACCCGAGGTTCGTCGTCGAGCCTGCGCGTACGAAGACGATCTACCGCACGGTCGTGATCGGGCTCGCGGCCGCGAGAGCAGCGGTCGAGATATGAGCGTACAGGCGGCCCTGGAAGCCCTGCCGGGCGCGCAGGCGCCGGACGTTCCGGTGACCGTGATCCAGCCGACGAACGGATGGATCCGCCTGCATCTGCGCGAGCTCTGGAGCTTCCGGGAGCTCTGCTACTTCTTCGCCTGGCGCGACGTGAAGGTCCGCTACAAGCAGACGCTGCTCGGCGCGGCGTGGGCGGTGATACCGCCCCTCCTCATGATGGTCGTGTTCACGCTGGTGCTCAAGCAGGTCGCGCACCTCAGCTCCTACGGCAAGCCATACGCGCTGTTCTCCTACGCCGCCCTCGTGCCGTGGACGCTGTTCACCTCAGCTCTCGCCGGAGTGTCCAACTCGATGGTCGCCAACGCCCAGCTCGTCGCGAAGATCTACTTCCCGCGGCTGCTGTTGCCGCTCGCAGCCGCGCTCACCCCGCTGGTCGACTTCGTGATCGCACTAGCTCTGCTGGCGGCTCTGATGCTTGCGTACTCGACCGCCCCGAGCGCCGCTGTGCTGCTGCTCCCGCTGCTCGTTGTCCTCACGGTCCTCGCGGCGCTCGCGCTGGGCCTGTGGTTCGCGGCGCTCAACGTTCGCTACCGCGACTTCCAGTACACCGTGCCATTCATGATCCAGCTCGGGCTGTTCGTCACGCCGGTGGCCTACACCACCAGCTCGCTTCCCCGCGCGGCGCAGGCGATCCTCGCGCTCAACCCGATGACCGGCGTGATCGAGGGCTTTCGCTGGGCGCTGCTCGGAACGCCTGCACCGTCCGGCGCCACGCTGGTCATCTCGTGCGCCGCGACCATCCTGCTGCTCGGTAGCGGGCTCGCGTACTTTCGGCGGGCCGAGCGGACGTTCGCGGACATCATCTGATGGACCGCGATACCGTCATCCGGGTTGAGGGGCTGGGTAAGCGCTACAAGCTGGGGGCGACCGTCGGCAGCTACGGCCGTCTCACCGAGACGATTTCGGACGCGGCGGCCAAGCTCGCCAAGCGCGTGCGCGGCGCGCCCGTCGAGGCCCGCGTCCGCGGTTACGTCGACGCGCTGTCGGACGTATCGCTCGAAGTGCGTCGGGGCGAGGTCGTGGGCTTCCTCGGCGCCAACGGCGCCGGCAAGTCGACGCTGCTGAAGGTGCTCTCGCGCATCACCGAGCCGACCAGCGGACGCGCCGAGCTGCGAGGCAAGGTTGGCTCTTTGCTGGAGGTGGGCACGGGGTTCCATCCGGAGCTCACCGGGCGCGAGAACATCTACCTCAACGGTTCGGTACTCGGTATGCGCCGCCAGGACATACGCCGCCGCTTCGACGAGATCGTCGAGTTCGCCGAGGTGGGCAGGTTCCTCGACACGCCGGTCAAGCGCTTCTCAAGCGGCATGTACGTGCGGCTTGCGTTCGCCGTGGCAGCCCACCTGGAGCCGGACATCCTGCTCGTCGACGAGGTGCTGGCCGTCGGCGACGCCGCGTTTCAGCGCAAGTCGCTGGGCAAGATGGAGCAGGTGGCCGGCGAGGGCCGAGCGGTGATCTTCGTGTCCCACAACATGGGCCTGATCCAGGCGCTGTGCGACCGGGCATACCTCCTGCGCCGCGGCCGGATCGCGGCGGAAGGCAGCGTCCCGACGGTCGTCAATGAATATCTCGGCAGCTTGACGACAACGGTGCGTGTTCCGGTCGGTGAGCGCGACGACCGACGCGGCGACGGCAGCGTGAAGATCACCCACCTCCAAGTCGACAGCCTTGATCCCGACGGCGTGATTCGCACCGGATGCAGGCTGAAGCTCACGCTCCACTACGAGTCAGAGCGACCGCTCGACCGCAGCCGCTTCGTGATCTCCATCTACGACACCACGCGCACTGGCATCTACCTCCTCCAATCCGACGCCAAGCCGTTCCTTCCCGAGCTGCTCCCTGCGAGCGGGACGCTGAGCTGCGTGACGGGTCCGCTGGCCGTCACGCCGGGCACTTGCTATGTGAACTTTGCGGTGATCCGCGCTGGGGTCACCGCGGACTTCGTCGACAACGTCGCCACCTTCGACGTGGCGCCCGAGCAAATGTATGGGCTCCGGCAGCTTCCATCACGTGACGCGGCCGTGGCAGTCGTGGACCAGCAGTGGTGGATCGGGGCCGGCGAGGAGGAGGGGCTTACCTCCCGCATCCTCAACCCGAGTCTGAGCGCGTGATCGGGCGCTCATGCGAGAGGGGAGGGCCTGGGGCCCTCCCCTCTCGAGGCATTGAGATTTCGCCGAGCTAGTTACGACTAGCTGTCGGCTTCTTCCTCGTTACCGGCCGTCAGGTTGCCCTTACCGGACCACACCACGGTCCCACCGCTGTTCTTGATCGTGAAGTTGACCGTGTCAGCAGCGGTGTTGTCACCCGAGGAGGTATCACCCAAGTCGCCGATCTCGACGTGGATCGTGTAGCCGGAACTGTTGCTCGAGTAGCTCGTCCCGTACACGCCGCTCCCGTCGCCGGTGAACGTGTTGAACACGTTCCCGCCGTTCGGGTAGGTGGTGTTGTCATGACACATCGCATCCGCCAGTTTCGCGGCGAAGTCGCCCGCGGCAGTCAGCGCGAAGTACTGCGCCGGCCCGCTCAAACTCCGCAGCACCAGGTGCTGGGACTGCGAAATGTCCGAGTTGAGCGAGTTCTCGATATGGATCGACTGACCACTGGCATTGAACGCCGTGGTGTTCTGCGTGCTCTTCATCGTGCAGCCGGTGGGGCCGCCCGAGGTATGCTCGCCGTATACGGCAACTCCTGCCAATGACGTGTTAGGCGAGGTGTTGAACGAGCCCAGCTGTGCGCCGGTGGCGATGTTGAAGTGATAGATCGTTCCGGTGTCGAGGTCTCCGGTCCAGAACGTCGTTCCATCGGGATCGATGTTCAGTGAGAACAACAGACTCGCCCCGCCGGTAGGCGTGTACGTCTGCACGACGTTCCCCGACGAATTGAGACGGATGACCTCACTGGTGCACGCGACCATCACGCCGCCGTCGGGGAGGATCCGCAGCGCGTAGCAGGGGGAGGCAGGCAGGCTGTCGGCGAAATCCGCCAGTTGCGTGTTGGTCGAGACATCGAAGCGCTTGACGCTGTCTCCCTCGCTTGTGTAGAAGAGCGTCTTCTGATCCTTGTCGATGTCCACCCAATCGGTGCCTCGGTCCTGGTGCGCCGGGTTGTAGGTTGCGAGCAGGTTGCCTGAGGTGTCGAACTTCAGCACCGTTCCCGCGCCGTCAGCCTCGCCCACGTAGATATGGTCGGATGCGTCCACGGAGCAGCTCTCGTCGTCGGAGTTATATCCGCTTCCGAAACTGCCATTCAGCAGGTTGCCGCTGTTGTCGAACTTGCTGATCGTGTTGGAACCGAATTCCGTTCCATAGAGATCGCCAGCCGAGTCGAAGCACATCCCAGTGTTATAGGACGCCGAACTCGTGTGAAGGGTCTGCACCAACGTGCCACTCGGTGAGAACTCCTTGATGGTGCCGTTGCCAACACCGGCGAACACATCACCCGTTGTATATGGGGTGCCGGCGTACGCAGACGAGACTCCGATGGCCAAGAGGCCTGAAACGCTCAGCGCAAGCACGCAGATCCAGCGTGAACGGCGAGGTAGTGACTTCATAGTGACTCCAGTATCGCTTGGTCGCGTCCCTGCGTTGCCTGTTCCGTATGCGGGGACCGCTGCGCGAACCCCGCGGCATCGGTGACTGAATCGGTTCGACTATTGCGGTCAAACGGCGATCTCAATCCGAAGCCGCCAGCACACCTCCTCAAACTTTGCTCTCCCCGGCCCGATCCCACTGGGTGGGCAGAATCTCCGTAACAGCCGCCCCCCGACGCCCCGGGCGTCAGACGCCGGTGCCCTAACCACTGCTAATCTAAACAGCCCGGAGTCCAGGCGTCAACGAAACAACCGGGTGCTCATCCAAATTTCATACCTTGCGCGCACTGACCATTACACTTTGCCGTCAAGCGAACGGCCCATTGGCGGCGACGGCGCGCCGGGACCTACGCACGAGGGGTAGGGCTCGCGCCCTCCCCCTCGTGTGAGAACCGAATTCGGTCGTCTATCTCAGCCGGTCTCCTCGTCGCTACCGCTTGTCACCACGCCCGCGCCGCTAGGGTCGCGTCGCAGCCAATGGAGCCCGTTTCCCGCCCGGATGGATGGAAACGCGACAGCGCCCCCGTCGTTGAATGGGGTGTGAGCATCTCGTGAGCGAGCACCGCGCAACGGTCGAGCGCGAACAGGCCGGCGCGAGCCGGACCCAGCCGGCTCCGATCCATCGCCTGTTCGAGTCGTGTGTGGACCTGAACTCGGATACGGTGGCCGTCGAGACCGACGGGGCGACGGTTACGTACGCCGCGCTTGACGCTGCAGCCAACCGGATCGCATACCGCCTGAGCGAGCTCGGCAGCGGACCCGGGCAGCTCATCGGGGTCTCCCTGGAGCGCTCCCCGACGATGGCCATCGCGATCCTAGGCGTATTGAAGTGCGGGGCCGCCTGGGTACCGCTCGACCCCTCCTATCCGCGCGAACGACTGGAGGCGATGCTGGCGGACTGCAAACCGACGGTGCTCCTCACCGCTGGCGCCGGCCCCTCGGCGCAACTGGCCCATCCGGGCGTGACCGTTGACCTGGTCCGCGAACAGGCCCGCCTTTCGCTTGCGCCGTCGACCCGCCCCGACGTGCCGCTATCGCCCGAGGCGCCGGCATATGTGATTTACACGTCGGGCTCGACCGGCTCGCCGAAGGGCGTTGTCGTGCCGCATGCAGGTGTGGGAAACCTGGCCCAGGTGGCAGCCCGAGAGTTCCGCACCGGACCAGGAGTGCGGGTCCTGCAGTTCTCGAGCTTCTCGTTCGATGCCTGGGTCGCAGAGCTGGCGATGACGCTGCTCTGCGGCGCGACGCTGGTGCTGGCTAAGCGTGAGCAGCTTGCCGACGTCGACTCCCTCCATCAGCTACTCGCCGCGAAGCGCATCGAGGTGGTGACCTTGCCACCCTCCGTTCTCGCCATTCTCGATCCGGAAGAGCTGCCGCGACTGCGCACCGTGTGCGCGGCGGGCGAGGCCTGCTCCTGGGAGCTGGCAGAGCGCTGGCGCAGACCCGGACGGCGCTTCCTCAACGGCTACGGGCCAACGGAGGTGACGGTCGCAGCTTCCTATTACGAGGTGAATGGAGCTCGGCGCGTCGACGCTGCGACTGTGCCAATCGGTGTGCCGCTCCCGAACAAGCGCGCATATGTTGTGAACGGGTCGCTCAATGAGGTCCCGCTCGGAGAGGTCGGCGAGCTCTTGGTCGGTGGGGAGGGGATCGCGCTTGGCTACCTCGGCCGCCCCGAGCTGACTGCCGAAAAGTTCATCGCAGATCCATTCTCAGATGACCGCGACGCTCGCGTCTATCGCACCGGTGACCTGGTTCGCCGGCTGCCCGATGGCGCACTCGAGTTCCTCGGGCGGATCGACAGCCAGGTGAAGGTCCGCGGGTTCAGAATCGAGCCCGGTGAGGTCGAAGCCGCTTTGCGACGCCAGCCCGGCGTCCGCGACGCCGCGGTCGTCGCGCGGGATGACCTCGGTGACGGGACGCGGCTCGTCGGCTACGTCGTCCCGGAGCCCACGGCGCGCTTCGAGCTGTGGCCCTCAGTCGCCGAGTACTTCATCTACGACGACGTCCTGTATCACGCGATGACGAGCGACAGGCGTCGCAACGAGGCCTACCGCGTCGCTATCCGCGCGACCGTGGGCGGCAAGGTCGTGCTCGACGTGGGCACGGGCCAGGACGCAATCCTGGCCCGGCTGTGCGTGGAGGAGGGGGCCCGCCACGTGTATGCGCTGGAGATCCTGCCAGAGACAGTCGCGAAGGCACGCGCTACGGTCCGGCGGCTCGGTCTTGCGGAGCGCATAACCGTGTTGGAGGGAGACATCCGTGACATCGAGCTGCAGGAGCAGCCCGAGGTCGCTGTGTCGGAGCTGGTGGGCGCGCTTGGCGGGTCGGAGGGCATTGGACCGCTGGCAAACGCGATCCGGACGAAGCTGTGTGGAGACGCTCGAGTCGTGCCGGAGCGCAGCGTCACGTACGTCGCCGGTGTCATGCTTGACGACGAGTTCGTCGCGGCCCCGTCTTTCACGCGGGCCACGTCTGTGTACGTCGAGAGAATCTTCGAGCAGGTCGGGCACCCCTTCGATCTGCGGCTGTGCGTGCGCGGCGTCCGCCGCGACGACCTCCTGACCAGCGTCGATGTGTTCGAGGATCTCGACCTCACGCGCGAGGTCGAGCCTGAGTACCGGCGCCAGATGCGTCTCAACATCACCCGCGAGGGCCGCATGCACGGGCTGCTCGCGTGGCTCCACCTGTGGACCGGCGGCGGCGCGGAACTCGACACGCTCGACCACGAGCACTGCTGGCTGCCGCTGTGGCTGCCTGTGTTCGAGACGGGCGTCGACGTGACCGCCGGCGACCACGTAGAAGGTCACATCGAGGCCGTGCTCGCCAACGGCCTGAACCCCACCTATCGCGTGCAGGGGAAACTCCTCCGCGCGGGGCGAACACCCGTCGCCTTTGATCACACGGCGTGGCATACAGAACCCGTCTTCCGCGCTTCGGCTGTGCACCGACGCTTGTTCCCGGATGGTCCTCGGCCGAAGATCCGCGAGGGCCACGCGCCGACCTCGAGCACGCTCCGCGCGCGGCTGCGAGAGACCCTGCCCGAGTGGATGGTGCCCTCCGCGTTCGTATCAATCGATCGGCTGCCGCTCACGGCCAACGGGAAGCTCGACCGGGCGGCACTACCGCGCCCCGACACCTCGCGCAACGGTCTCAGAGAGGAGACGATCGCGCCACGGAGCGAGATCGAGGGACAGATCGCGGGCATCTACGCCGAGGTGCTTGGCCTCGAGCGGATCGGCGTGCGAGAAGACTTCTTCGAGCTCGGCGGTGACTCGCTAGCGGCGGGGCAGGTGGCCGCGCGGCTGCGTCGCGACCTGAGCGTCGACGTGTCGATACGCCAGCTCTTCCGCACACCGACCATCGAAGCGGTGGCACAGGTCGTGGCAGCTCGCCGCGCCGGCCAGATCGACCGAGGGCGTGATGGCGCAATCGCTCGGAGGTTCACCAGTCTGTCGCGCGAGCGGCGGGCGCAGCTCGCGGAGATGCTCCGCCGCCGGCGTGTCAACCGTTACAGGGAATCGGCTCCCATCCCGCGCCGTGCGCCGGGCGATCCAGCTCCGCCGTCCTTCCAGCAGCAGCGGTTGTGGTTCCTCGACCAGCTGCATCCGGGAAACCCCGTATACAACGCCGCGTTGCCCATGCGCCTGCGCGGCCCGCTTGACGTCGGCGCGCTCGAGCGCGCGATGCAGGCGGTCGTCGATCGCCATGAGGCTCTCCGCACCACGTTCCGAGCCAACAACGGCCTGCCCGAACTCCACGTGCTCAAGGATCCCGTTGTCGAGCTCGTCCGCCATGACACCGGCCACCTCGCAGCGCCCGAGCGCGAGTCGGCCGCTGAGCTGGTCTTGCAGCGCGAGATGCGCCGGCCATTCGTGCTCAGCGAGGACGTGATGATGAGAGGCGCAGTGGTCCGGCTCGCTGAACAGGACCACCTGTTTGCGATCATCGCCCATCACATCGCCTGCGACGGGTGGTCGAAGGGCATCCTCTACCGAGACCTCGCGAAGAACTACGAGGCGTTCCGCTCGGGGCGCGAGGCAGCGCTTCCGGAGCTGCCCCTGCAGTACTCGGACTTTGCTCTGTGGCAGCGGCGGACGCTCGAGGGGCCTGCCCTCCAAGAGCTCGTCCAGTACTGGCGGCGAAGCCTCGCCGATGCGCCGGCGGCACTCGAGCTTCCCACCGATCGCCCGCGTCCGACCGTCTTGCAGTTCCGGGGCGCTCGGTTCCGGTTTCAGGTTCCCGGTGAGCTGGCAGGCCAGGTGAGCACCATCGGGCGAGAGGAGCGCGCGACGCCGTACATGACGATCGCCGCCGCGTTCGCCTGTCTGCTGGCCGGACTAAGCGGCCAGGACGACCTCGTGATGGGATCGCCGATCGCCAACCGGAGCCGGACCGAGCTCGAGAATCTGATTGGCTTTTTCGCGAACACGATGGTGCTGCGCGCGAACCTCTCCGGGTCGCCGACATTCAGGGAGGTGATCCGCCGCGTACGGGACAGGGCCTTGGGCGCTTACGAGCACGACCTTCCGTTCGAGAAGCTGGTCGAGGTCTTGCGACCGCCGCGCGATCCCAGCCGCAACCCCATCTTCCAGGTCAACGTGCGGGTGGGAGGACGCCCCGAGGAGCTTGAGCTCCCGGGGATTGCCGCGGAGCGCCTGTCAATCGAACCGGGAATCTCGCGGTTCGACCTTGCACTCGATCTAGTTACGGTCGATGGAGCCCTGGAGGGACACTTCGAATACAACACAGAACTGTTCGGAGCCTCCTTCGCCGGCCGCCTCACCGATGACTTCTTGCGGTTGCTGGAGGATGTCGTCCGCCGGCCCGACACGCCATTGACCAGCCTTTAGGTGCCGGCGCGCCTGATCGCCTGCTGAAGCTGCTCGGCGACGAGCGCCACGCGTGGCTCTGACATCGAGTCACGCGGAATCACGTGCTGACCGGGGATTTCGACGCTCCGCAGGCGCTTTCCGACGAGCGCTCCCCAGCCGAGATCCGGCTCGACGTACAGGCCCTCACCGCGGAGTAGGAGCAACTCCCCCGGGCACGGCCGCGGCTCGTACTGTCGCTCTGCCACATGCGCAAGTCGTACGAAGTATCCGTTTCGCCAGTTCTCGGGCAGCGGCCTGCCAAGTGCCATATACGCTTTGAATCGCGCATTGTGGACCCACTTTCGAACCGGCCATACCAACGCCGTAGCCGACCTGCGCGGCCGGCTGCGGGGCGGCGGCGGGGGCGGAGGCGCGTCATCTCCCTCGGAGCGAAACCATGGATTGTGCCGATGGATGTAGGCCGGGCTCGGTGCATTGATCAGGGCGAGCAGGGCGACTTCCTCGCCACGCTCCCGTAACCGCTGGGCCATCTCGTAGGCGACGATCCCGCCGAAGCAGTAGCCAACCAGGTGATATGGGCCGCACGGGCGTATCTGCTCTAGCTCGCCCAGGTAGTGCTCAGCCATCTCCTCGACCGTGCGAAGCGGCGAATTGCGTCCATAGATCCCGCGCGATTGCAGCCCATAGAAGGGCTGATCGGGTCCCAGCCGCCGTGACAGTTCGTGGTAGAAAAGAATCGTCCCGGCGCCGCCGTGGACACAGAACAGTGGCGGGCGCGTTCCCTGCGGCTGAATCGGCACCAGCGATGAGGTGGCCGACGAATGTATGCCTGTCCGCACGAGCTCAGCCAGCTGCTCGATCGTCGGCGCCTCGAATACAGGCGTCAGTGGTAGGCGGCACCCGAATGCCTTCTCGACCTCCACAAACAGCCGCGCTGCCGTCAGCGAATCGGTCCCGAGATCAAAGAAGTTATGTCGGATCCCGATCGGCGCGACTCCGAGTACGCGCTCCCAGATCTCCACCAGCCGAGCCTCCACCAGGTTGCGCGGGGCGATCGCCTCACCCTCGGCCTCAGGTTCAGGATCAGGCAGCGCTTTGCGATCAACCTTGCCGTTCGGGGTCAGCGGGAGCTCCACTACGGTCACGATCGCCGCCGGGACCATGTACTCGGGCAGCCGCTGGGCCAGCGCGCGCCGCAGCTCGGAGCTGCGCGGCGTGTGTCCCGGCTGCGGGACCACGTACGCGACCAAGCGCTGCTCACCGCGTTGCTCCCGGGCGACGGCCACTGCGGCACGAACGTCGTCTCGCTGCTCCAGCGCAGTCTCGATCTCACCGAGCTCGATCCGGAACCCGCGGACCTTCACCTGGTTGTCGATCCGACCGAGGAACTGGATCCGCCCGTCCGGAAGGTAGCGCGCAATATCGCCGGTGCGGTAAATGCGCCCGTTCGCGAACGGGTTGGCGAGGAAGCATTCCGCGGTCAGGTCGGGACGGTTCAGATACCCGCGCGCGACGCCTACGCCACCGATCCACAGCTCGCCAGGCTTGCCGATCGCGACGGGCGCGAGCGATTCATCGACGATGTAGACGCTCGTGTTAGCGAACGGACGGCCGATCGACACAGCTTCAGCGGCACGGTCGACCCGTTGAAATGTCGACCAGATCGTCCCCTCGGTTGGCCCGTAGAGGTTCCAGACCTGCGCGCAGCGATCAAGCAGCTGCCGCCCCAGCGCGAGCGGCAGAGCCTCCCCGCCGCACAGCGCCTTCAACCCCAGCGTGCCGGACCAGCCCGCGTCCACCAGCATGCGCCACGTGGCGGGTGTCGCCTGCATCACCGTGGCACGGAAGCGCTCCAGCGCTTCGAGCAGCAGGCGTCCATCGGCGGCGGTTCGGCGGTCCACCACGACTAGGCGTGCACCGGTGAGCAGCGGCAGGTATAGCTCCACGCCGGCGATGTCAAACGAGAGCGTGGTCACGGCAAGCAACGTGTCCTCCTGGGTGAGCCCTGGCCGGCGACGCATGTCCTGCAGGAGGTTGCAGAGACTCCCGTGCTCGACCATCACGCCCTTCGGACGTCCGGTGGATCCGGAGGTGTAGATGACGTAGGCAAGATCGTTCGGACCAGCCTGGCAGTCGGGGGCGACGGACTCATGCCTTGCGATCTCATCTGAGTCCCGATCGAGGCAAACGATCTGGCCGTGGCGATGGGGCAGCCGCGCAAGCAACGATTCCTTTGTGAGTACGACTAGCGGCTGCGCGTCATCCAGCATCAACGCGAGCCGTTCACGCGGGTAGGCCGGATCAAGTGGCACGTACGCCCCACCGGCTTTCAGCACAGCAAGTACGGCGACAATCATCTCCAGCGAGCGGTCCACCGCGACCGCCACGAGACCCCCGCGGCCGACACCCAGAGCTTGAAGATGGCGCGCGAGCCGCGCGGCCCGTGCCTCGAGTTCGGCGTAGGTCAGCGACTGTCCGGTGAGATCCTCGATCGTTGCGGAAGGTCTACGCCGTGCCTGCTCGGCGATTAGCTCGTGTACGCAACGGTCTGTTGGAAGCGAGGCCGCGGTGTTGTTCCAATCCACCAGCACCTTCTGGCGCTCGGGACCCTCGAGGCAGCCCCGCGTCTCAACGGTGGTCGCGTCGATGTCGATAGCCATTCGACGATGGAACGGCTGGCGCTGATTCGGGCTTCCGCGAGCACGTGGTAGTCGCGCGCTTGGACGGCCTGAGCTGCTCAGCGCCCGCCCCGGTTGGACAGCCACGATCACACTCGGACCGCTCTCCGACGGCGCGATGGGCGAGTTGCTCGCGGGGTTGGTGCCGGGCTTGCCGGCCGAGCTCGTGAGCAAAATCCTCGCCCGGGCTGAGGGAACGCCGCTGTATGCGGTCGAGACGGTGCGGATGCTGCTCGATCGGGGGCTGCTCGCCCAGGAGGGCAGCCGT
>Ga0182024_10006077_pt1 | contig 26678 bp, 14 predicted proteins | sample P32metaG_FD_120480 | JGI IMG/M metagenome (GOLD analysis project Ga0182024, IMG submission 120480) | Permafrost microbial communities from Stordalen Mire, Sweden - P3-2 metaG (Illumina Assembly) | ecosystem: Environmental > Terrestrial > Soil > Wetlands > Permafrost | place: Sweden: Stordalen... | reverse complement strand
TGGCTTTGTTACTATCACTGTCTGGCAGTAGCTGAACCCGCAGCTAAAAGAGATATTGGGCGAGTAGTACCAAGTTCCGCTACCGGATATTCGCTCGTCAACCCATTGGTTCTTGTTTCCAAAGACATCCGTAAAGTTTGTATAGACGTAGCTGACGGTCGCTCCTGTTCGCAAGGTAACTTCGGTTAGCTCGCCGTAATGACCAGAGCTTGATCCAGTATCGTACGTAAATGAATAGGTGCTCGTGTCAGGAAGCTTTATGGACTGAACTACCGTTATGTTGCCGGAGTACTCGGTTACGCCAGACTGCCCGAACGCTGTGTGTACGGCGATAGACTCTGTCGTGACAGTATATCTCGACGTACTTCCTTCGGCGTTGGGGACGTCGTAGCAGATCTCGTATGAGTAGCCATTGCAGTTGGTCGTGACCGCTACGGGCGTTCGGCCAAGCGTGTCGGTTCCAGTCAAAGCAAAGTAGTTTCCGTTCGTATCTTGGTAATTTGGGTAGACTTGACTGCCGTCCGCCGCATAAATGGCGCTGACGGTTGTGTAGCTTGTGACCACCATCTGATAACCGGAGGAATCGGTCGCATATTCGGTGTCGCTCGGGTTGTCGGAGTCACATTCCCAAGGATCGTACTCAGTATTAATCGGAAAGTGCCTATAAGTGCCGCTGGGGTCAAGCCACTCAAAGCTAGAATATTTGTAATAATATTGGCCAGGATCGCCCAAGTAGCACTTCGTCCTCAAGGTTGAATGCTCAATTCCACCACCAGTACCTGCGCTGGTAACCAACCGCCATCCGCCCATCGTTGACTGGTAGACGTTATCCGCTACCCAACTACCAATGCTTGATTCCCAAATTCGGCTGTCATAAGCGAGCGTAACAGCAAAGGGTTTCGCCGTCGCTCTCTGGGGAAGCGTCACCAATGGAACTTCTAAGTGGAGATCGCCATTCGACGCGTCGATACCCCCTAATTCCACCGGCAAGGTGGTCGAGAAGGGCACATTCCCAACGCTGGTGAGATAGCTCTGCGCGAACGCGGTGTGCGGGCCGAGCGCCGAAAGTACAACGCCCACGAGAATCCACAAGAAGCAAGCCAGCGTGCGCGCAGCGATTGCCTGAAGAATTGAGCTGGAATCAGTCACTTGGTGTCGCATGGCCTCTCCTCTGTTAGCGCAAATTACGGGTTCGGGACCAGATTAGGTCTTAAAGAGTAAAAGTGGCGGCAGTCAAGCCAGTGTTAAAGGTCGTGGAGCTCACTTGAATGCTCCAGGTTTGTTGGCCCACTACCTTTTCGGTAATCGACGATGGAATGGCAACCCCATTTTGGATCTGGAAGTTCGAAAAGATGAGTTCATGCAGATATGCCCGCGCTGGGACATCATTGGGATAAATCGTGTCCCACATTTCAACGAGCGCGTATGTCGTCGGATCGAAGACGTAATCCCTGGTGCTCCATTTTGTGAGTTCGCCCGACGGATCGTCCTTCTGCGAAAACACTTTTTGCATTCGTATATCGATGACGGCCTGTCCATTGAGCGTCATCTGTCCCAACGTCGTGACGGACATAGTCGAATCGCTTAGGGCAGCGGCGAGCGCCAAGTGTGGAATGGTGAGTTGTCCCAAATTCGTGCCATTCCAGAACGGAATTGCCGTCGTCGTTCCGTTGATCGCCTGTGAAGTCCCTTGGTCGTCACTTACAGCCCAGGACTGGGTTCCTGATTGAGTAGATAAGGCAGCATCAAAGCGAAATTCATCGGTCCCTCGGCCGCGCAACGTCACGGTGCCGTTAACTTCCTGGCCAGCCCAGTAGTAGGTGACGTTGCCCGTCTCGGTGAAATCCCGCACCTGTGCGGCAGCCGTGACTCCAGCGGCAGACAGAGCCTGTTGAAGCACTCCAATGGCTTGAGGATCGCGCACTGCCGCTGTGGTTGCGGCTGCGGACTGCGTTTGTTGTGAGGAAAGGCTGACAGGATATACACCGATCAGAACCGTCAATGCTAAAGCGCAAAGTTGGCGCACTTCGACCTCCAAGGCGAAAAAGCCTTTGAACAAAGAGAAATGGCAAGTCTTACAACTTGGCCCGTATTTCTGAGGAACGTTGCCGCAGAACTGTCGCGTGAAAACGGAAGTTCAAGACGGAGAAGTTACGCGACCAGGATGCGGGGCAATAGTGGTGTGAATCCACCTCCGAGCGTTGCAGGAACGCGAGCGTTATAGTGAAGTACGAACTTGGTGTCAAGGTATTTGTAGTACTATCTGATGATTTCCACAGTGTGTTTACGATGCAGCTATCCCTAAGTTACAAAGTCCAACGCAAACAACAGCACTTGGAGATTTAGCGGGAAACACACACCTAGCGAGGGCAATGACTGGGACTCGTCGCTGGTCTTGGACGACTTGGCGACGCCACTCTGCACTAAGACCCGATCGCGCATTCACGGAACTGATTCTTGCTTGGTAAACTAAGCATCTCGGGGTCAAAACATCTCAGCGCCGCGGTTGGACACAGGAGCATCCTAAGCGGGGACGCAAGCAGAATGCTTGCGGTAACGGCATCAAGAGACGCACCAAAGCACCCGTTCGAGGCCTAGTTATGGTAGTCGGCGACCGCACCAGGCCCCGGACGATAAAACGACGGGGCAAAACGACTTTAATGCTAAAGAACGACAAATGGTTTTCGCTGTGGCAATAATTCCAGAGATAACTTGTGCGTATATTGGTGTAGAATCCCCGCACTCAAAGGCACTCGGCCCGCCATGGACGATTCCAGGACGACGGTCGAGGCGATTCTTCGCGCTTCTGTCCCAGCGCGGAACACGACGGCATGGGAAGCGTTTGTTCGAAGATTCCATCAAGTGATCTGGGAGGGTCCGGCCAGTCGTGGATTACAGTTCTCTATCGCCGCAAGCACTCGTCCTTGCGTGCGCGGACACGGGTGATGAATTAGCCTGGCAGGAATTCATCCGCCGCTTTCACAGACTCATTGCTGCAGTTGTACTCCGCACGGCTCATCGCTGGGGGGAAATGTCACCTCAGATCGTTGATGAATTAATTCAGGAGACTTACCTCAAATTTTGCGCTGACAAATGCCGGTTATTGCGATCCTTCCATTCGACGCAGGACGATGCCATTTACGGTTATGTCAAGGTCGTAACCGCAAATCTCGTGCATGACCACTTCAAGGCGTCTCGTGCAGAGAAAAGAGGAGGCTCTGTCGTTACGGCACCGATTGACGTCGATCCCCAGGCCAGATGCGTCTGGAATCCAGAACCATCCACTGCCGACGTGGAACGCAAGGTCCTTATACAACAGGTGGCGGCATGCCTTGATAAAGTCACGTCCGGACCGAACGCTGAGCGGGATCGCCGGGTCTTTTGGCTTTATTACAGAACTGGATTGTCGGCCAGCGCTATCGCGGCATTACCGGCCACGGGATTGGCTACGAAAGGGGTGGAAAGCACGCTCTTGCGACTAACGAGGCTAGTTCGGCAACGGCTTGCTGGACACGAGCGGGCGGATGCCGCAAGCAAGTCCGCCAAAGGGATAAGGGCCGCCGAATCGTTGTAACAGGGAGAATGCAGCAGTGAACGGAGAAGAAAAGCACCTCGATATCGAACAAATCGAACGCTTGATCGGAATTGAGCCGGACGGACCGGGTCCAGGTGAATCCGCTTCGCTAGAGGAGGCGCAACGTCACCTGGCCGCCTGTGAGGATTGCCAGAAGTTGGTTTCGATGGCAAAGGAAGGCGATCGGCTTCTTCGCGGTTTAAGGGAAACTTTCCCGGCAGAGGCTTCGGCAGGTTGCCCGCCGGAGGCCAGTTTGTACGAACTTGCCGTTGGGTCAGCAGGACAAGAGGATGCCGTCACTCTGATAGAACACGTAGCCGGATGCGATCGCTGCGGTCCTATTCTGCGCCAAGCGCAGGTAGATCTTGGCTCAAAGCTAACCTCGCACGAAGAGGAAACGCTCGCATCCCTCGCAACGAGTCAACCGAAGTGGCAGGAGGCTTTCGCGGGGAGTTTGGCGGCTACCACTAGATACGGGTCCCCGAAGGTGTCCGCGCCAGTTCCGAACGCGACCGTTGAGCCTCGACGAACTTTGCTCAATTCTGGCTGGCTCTACGCTTTTGCAGCAATTCTCGTCATATGCGCGATTGTGGCCGGAGGCATCGTGTGGCGCTCGCGACCCGCGTACGCTCAATCACTCCTCGCCGATGCGTACGCACAGCGCCGTGTGCTGGAAATAAGGATGCCGGGTGCCAAGTATGGTCCTATGCGCGTGACCAGAGGAGGGGAGATCTCGAATTTCAACAAGCCCGAGTCTTTGCTAGAGGCAGAGGCCCTCATCGCAAAACATCTGAACGGACGCGAGGTCAACCTGCCCTGGCTACAGGCGAAGGAACGCGCAGATCTACTGGACGGAAACTACCAGTCCGCGATTCGCACGACAGAGCGAGCGCTCGAACTGGAACCTGACTCGCCTTCATTGCTGGGCGATCTTGGTTCTGCATATTTCCAGCAGGCCGAAAGGGAGCAGCGCGCCATCGATTACGGCCGGGCCTACGAATCGTTGAGCAAGTCCTTGGCCAAGAAGCCGAACGACCCGGTTGTTTTATTCAACCGTGCTATCGTTTCGGAACGCGCGCAGCTTTACACGCAGGCGGAAGAAGACTGGAAACAGTACCTGCGCATAGAAACCGATTCCGCGTGGCAAAAGGAGGGACGCGAACGATTCGAGCAGTTAGAGCGAAGACTTCGCGAGCACAACGAGCGAAACGAGAAACCTCTCAGTAGCCCCGACGAAGTCGCAGCAACTCTCTCTGGCGGGCAGGAAGAACAGATCGCCGATATAGATTCCTCAGCCGACGCTTACGGAGAAATAGCACTGGAACAGTGGATTCCACAGCTGACGTCTGATCGCATCGTGGATAGTACCCGTCGCCACTCGCTGGAGACTGCACTGAGCTTGCTGGCCCAACGGCTCCGTGTCCGCCACCACGATTTATGGTTTTCCGATTTCCTTTCCGTGGGGTCTTTCTCGCGTGTGTCTCTCGCGACGCAAATATTGTTGCGCGCCATTCAGGCGAACGCTGCGGGCCAGCATGAAACAGCGATGCAGATCGCTGGCGATGCGGAGATAGCATTCGAGAGAGAGAGCAATGAACCTGGGCGCATGCGGGCTGCATTCGAAAAAATCTACTCCGCTCGGCTCGCAGGGCACGGCAACCAGTGCCATGAAGGCGCGGAGGCCCTGGTGGATCAGGTAAGAGGGCGAAATTATCGCTGGATCGAGATCCAAAGTCGGCTGGAACTCGCTGCCTGCGCGGCGGAGGTTAGTAGGATCGATGAGTCCATTGACAAGTCGCAGGAGGCACTCGAACTCGCAAAGTCCGCGAAATACGGAAATCTAGAGTTGCGCGCAATCACGTTTACAGCCGATCTCTTGGGCGACCCGAGCAATCGCTTCAATCTCCTGGCGAATGGCCTGCTTACATACTGGGGTGGGCGTTACGAGCCTATGCGCGGATACAGTCTCTACGCCGTCATGGATACATCAGCGGACGACTTACACCTGTGGTTCCTGGATGAGGCGGTCATCAAGCAGGGCTTGGGGCTCATCCCCAACGATCCTCATCTTTCGCTTCGGGGGTTGGAGTGGTATCGCCTAGCGCGAGCGGAGCTCGCGGTCGGCGAACTGGAACAAGCCGAGCGCAGTTTCAGCGAGGCCCGGACTCTCCTCAAGAGCAGTCCTTCGCAAGATCTCATTACGGGAACCTCGATAGAACTAGCCGAGGCCTACATGGTCAAAGGACGGTATCGAGATGCTTTGGATCTTCTCGACTCCGTAGATCCTCTTCTATCAAAGTTTTCTAACGAAGTCGTGCTCGGGAGATTCCACTCGGTGCGAGCTGCGGCGCTGCTGGGTGATGGCCAACGCGCCGAAGCGGAACGCGAGCTCGTGCCAGCGCTGCTACTCGCCAACAAGGGACTTGATTCTATTTCCAATGAGCGAGACCGTTTCGAGTGGATCCAGACCTTTGCACCTGTTTACCAGTCTCTTGCTCATCTCAACTTTCAAAGTGACACCGCAGCTTCTTTCCGGTGGTGGGAATCGTTGAAGGGAGCCTCCGTTCGAAACGAGGTCACGCCGGACAAAGGTCTTTCATCAATTGAGTCTTCGCCGCCCAAACTGCCGCAGTTCGAAGCATGGCGGACCGAAGGTACGTTACTGGTGTCGTACGCGACCTTCCGCGACGGAATCGCTATTTGGACGTATGACGGCACACAAGTTCGTGGCAAGTGGTTGCAGGCACCCCTAGCTGACGTCGATCTGTTAGCTCATCGCTTCGCCGAAGGTTGCGGCGATCGCACTACTGATCGGGACACGCTGTTACGACAAGGCCGCGAGCTTTACGAATTGCTAGTCAAGCCGGCCGACGAATGGATCCGGGGGCGCAGGCGGCTCATCTTCGAAACGGACAACATGCTGGGATCCGTCCCGTTCGAAGCACTAGTGGACGAGCGGGGCAAATACCTTGCCGACTCGTACGAAATCGAGTACTCGGCGGGTTTGCTCTACCTCGCGGCCAGCGAAAGACATGAACCCGTAAATCGCACGAGCCGCGTCCTTGTTGTCGGAGAATCTGGCGCAGATACGACCAGCGGGCTGCCGCCTTTGCCGGACGCGTTGGACGAGGCGCGCGAAGTCGCCGCACACTTCTCCGAATCACACCTACTTCTGGAAGGTGATGCTAAATTGGCAACGGTCCTCAAAGAGCTGCCCGACGCGGAAGTGTTTCACTTTGTTGGTCACGCAATCACCAACCATCAAGCGAGCGGCCTATTGCTGGCGGACTCGCAGGCTGACCATGGCGCCCGCTTTCTCGATGTTCGTCGCTTTGACTCACAGTTGCTGGCTCAGAGCCGTTTGATCGTGTTGTCGAGCTGTTCTTCAGCGACCGGGTTCGGTTTAACGCTCAACGATCGTGACAGTTTTGCTCGCAATGCCCTCGCTGCGGGTGTGCCAAACGTGGTGGCAAGTCGTTGGCCGGTAGATTCGATGGCTACACGCGAGTGGATGAGAGTCTTCTATGGAAGTTTGTTGGCTGGAGAAAGTGTCAGCTTGGCCGCGAGCCACGCAAGGTCGAGCCTGAGTGGCGGTGATCGGTGGCGGCATCCCTTCTACTGGGCGGCTTTCGGCGTTTTCGTGTAAGCACGTTAAATTCAGAAAAAGGAGTTGTGCTATGCCTACGTTGGTGATTACTGTCAACGGTCCATTTGCCTATATTAATAATTTCCCGCTGACCCGCTGGGTCACCTTGATGGCACCCATGTGCCCACAACATACAGCGGGTATTTCGAGCATCGAGCCTGACAATCAGTTTTTGCTGACTGGTAACAGCTGTAACCATCAGGGCAATTTCGGCGGGTGCATAGCGCATCGATACGAGTTGCGATTCAACCCTGGCTACGTCCCGTCCAGCAAGTGGATAGGCGGAATGCCGCTGCCCTGCCCGACGCCCGCGAACGACTACGATCCAAAGAAATGGCGTTTTTGGCTCAGCCTTCCAGCACCCGACGTCTTTGCGGCGATTAACCCAGTCCCAGCTCAAATCATAAAGCCGGAAGTTACCGTGACAGATGAATATCCAATAGGCGTTCGCTTTATCTACAAAGAATGGGATGGCAAGAACATACATCTATTTGCCGACGGGAAAGAAGCAAAAGAATTTAAGGTTGGCGACTACGAAGACGATCATATGCTATTGGAGATCGAATACTCCGGTCCGGTTCGAGACGACCCTGACCATGAAGATGCGGTGAGTTGTTTCGAAAACATCATGCGTGGTCTCGAGCTGCCTTGGTCGATCTATTTTCCAACGCCCAAACCAAGCCTTTTCGTGACCAAACAGAACGACTGTCTAGCTGCGGTTGCCGGCGTAGGGTTCCCGCTACCCGGCAGCGAGCACCGCTAGAGTTATGAGGGTCCGACGATGAGCGATGGGGCAGGCGTCTGCCATGGAGCCTGCTCCATCGAGCGCAGAAATTAGTTCATACGCCTCAGGGCACTCACGAACGGGTGAACTGTAGCAGCATAGGTACCGGATAGATTTTGGCGAGAGCGAGGCGTCGAAGTTGTAGATTGCATGTCGTTCGTGATCGTAGGCGCTCCGGTTCCTACCTTTCCACAATAATTGTCTGATCAAGAAGCGACTCCGCGAGACCAAGGAAGTGAGGTCGCCCCGTACCCCCAAAACCTCTTCTTGTTTCTGCCGTTTCTGTGCGCACATTTCCAGAGGGGATCGTGCGCTGCCATGATCAGCCGATGCAAACGACCTCCTCGTCGAGTATCCCTTCGGCAGGGCAAAGGGATTTCGGCTAATTCGTCGTTCTTAGTGGGTGAGTTGTTGCTGTTGAGATTCTTGGCAGAACTTGTTCAAACACACGGGCACCAGCCAGTACTGTGGTCGAAACGAGAATGTCCATCAAACTGCATCTTTCCCTAGCACGAGCTGGCGAATTCTTTCTTTGGAGAGCACTCTAATGCGAAAGGCGCTCGGTTTGCTGGTGCTCGTGTTTCTGACCTCTCTTTGCGCGTTTGGAAAAGAAAAAACCCTCACTTGGGACAGCACTCCTCAGCAGTTGGCTATCGACCCGAGCAAGAAACAGGCTTGGTTCAACTCAGATAACGCACAGCTTTTTTATGATCAGGCCCCAAATCTAATCGGAAGCACTATGGGACGCTGCAGGGGATTTGATCAGCCCATCAATTCCCAACCCACGATCACGGTCCACGCTTGCGGAGCGCAACTGGACGCAAAGGGCCAGCCTGTTCCTCCACAGCCTGATGGCTCACCAACGCGCGAAATGGTGAATTTTCCTGGCCTAGACGACTACGTAGTCATCCATATTGTTAAATGGAAGGACCTTGTCGCTGGCAGCCAAACTCAAGAGGTGGATAAGCAGAATTGGTATGTATATAATAGCCGAAAAGACTGGGACGATACGGGTTTTGCAACTAACAACAGGATTTTCGGGCAGAAGAAGTTCTATCTTTTGTATGTGCATTTCAATAGAAACTCGGGCGCTCTTTACAATATTCGCTATTCCGTTAAAGTGGCTTCGAAGATATCAGCCTACCTTGACCATCTCGTACAGTTAGGACAACTCGCCGGAATCGGAACTTCAGGCGGCGCCGCCGCTTCGTCGGTAACCGATGTATGGAATGCTCACGAGTTTGAGGTTGACTATGTTCCTTCAGATTTAACGTTGACGCCGACAATTCTGCCGCAAGCGCCATCGGGAAAATCAGTCGATCTGTCCGCGAAAACCTTCGACAATGAGGGGAAGTATCATACCGACTTCAGCATCGGTGTGCCGATAACGAAGATAAATGAATTATCATATGCATCGAATTCGAACACGCTCGTTCCTGCGAGCGTGAACAAACAAAGTCTCTTCGCTCTTTTTGACTTCTATCCAAAGGCATTTGACATCAAGACCTCAGCGTGGAGCCAATACCCGCACGTCGTAGCCGGAGTGGCTATGGACAACAAGCCCCTCCAAAAGGCGCTCCTTGGAATAGGCTATGGTCCCATCGTGGCTCACTTCTATGCGGGTCTGTTGCTTCATACCTATCAATTGCCGAAAGGGGTGGGCTGCGGCACAATACCCAGCGTTAGCCAAACAAACGGCGTTCCCATTTCAAACAGGACGTGTCCGGAATTCAGTTTTGGACTAAACGTCGCAGTGGGAGCGATTGCTGACACACTCAAGAATGGCACCTCGTCGAAAAGCCAGTAATACAGTTGGATAATAATTTAACTAAAGGGAATGCGAATGACATTGCCGGTCGTTCCGCAGTTGCAAGAAGATGCATTATGGTGCTGGGCTGCCGTCAGTTCCATGGTTGCCACCTATTATGCTGAACAGCTAGGTTTGGGTGTAGCTTATTCGCAATGCGAGGTCGCTTCCAGAACAATCGCACAGCCGTGCTGTCCCAGCCCACCACCTCCCCCAGCTTGTAGGATTCAACAGAATCTCCAGAAGGCGCTAGTTTTGGTGGGGCACTTAAACAATCGAGTTGAGGCTTCCAGAGATTTCGGTGTTGTTGCGATAGAAATCACAGCCCGTCGACCCTTATGTGTCGCCTTTCAATATAACCAGGGTGCACTTCACTATCTGTTAGTTACCGGGTTTGACCCCGTAGCCCAGGAAATTGCTCTGGTCGACCCAGCTACTGGTGTGTTGAGTACTGGTCCCTATTCGAATCTGCTTCAGAATAATGCGGGTTGTTGGGCGGGGTGGGTCTTTACCCAGTAATTATTGTTTGGCTTTGGGGCAATCAAATGAAATTCAAGTACGAGGCGATTCCAACGGCAGCATTGCGGGCGATGAAGGATTGGAGAAGCCAGCATCTGAAGGTCACCAAGCCTGTGAGGAGTAAATTCAGGCGAAACGTTGAAGAAGCGGCATTGTCAGCCAGCTTTCGGCCACATCGCGTCTACCACATGGGCCTTCTGTCGGTGGTTACAGGCTCGAGACTCTTGTCTGCGGTAGCGACGGGCTGGCGTAACATATCGGCACACTCATCCGGATTCATTGAAATAGTAATTGAAAACGTCTCGGACCGGAATTTTAGGGTTGCTCACTCGCGAGAATTGCAGAGCGATCATGCGGCAATAAAAGTATGGCAAGAACTTCACACGCACTCGGATTCAAGCCATAAAACGAAATATGAGATTCGAGCCTTGTCAGTCCCGCCCTTGGTCAGTTTAGGCATCTGGCTCAAGGCGTCACGGCGCGCCCAGTCAAAAGTGATCCCTATTTATTCCGTTGTGGCTGATTTGCCGCCCGAGAAGGTGTTTTACGAAACGATATTTTTGGAACGGCTAGTCCTACCGGCGCGACAACTGTTGGAATTTGTGCCCGAGCACTGGATCTTGTCTCAGAATGATCACAGCAGCGATACACTTCATATACCGAGCGGCGTAAATAACTTCGCGTTAGAGGTCTAGCGTTTGCTCGGTTTCCATCGCAGCAAATCCCCCGGCTGATACCTCAGGGCGTTGCAGAGCTTTGCCAAAACATCGCAACGGTAGCCTTTGCTCTTGTTGTGATGAAGGGCATGCAGCGTTGGGTAGAGGACGCCACCAACCCTTCTCGTCGAGCTGTCGTTCGCCAAGACTCTGTCCGGCTTTAGAATCAATGACATGCAACCGTCGTTTGCGCGTCGCGTCTCGTCCTGACTCCGCCCCCAATTGCCGGGTTCTTGGATTCCGATAACGGTGATTTGAGGCTGGACTACCGATATCGGCAAGTAAGCGGCGAGTCAGGGTGGCAGGGAGTCTTGAGGACGGTGGCGGAGCTGATTGGCACCTCGGAAGCGAACATCGGTCACGAAACCAAGTTACGGCCGTTCGTGCACCCACCACTCGATGGATCGGGGTTCTTGTGCAACCCAGCCCTATGTTATTGATTTCACAAGCGGACAGAGTTTTGGCGAACGACAGGCCTTATGTCTTGACATCCTATTACTTGAAACGAGTGGACACAAATGCCGCTGACCATGACGGTTGCCAGCCCAATTGTGTTGTGGGCTCTGGAGAGCCCTCAGGTGGCACATCCTGCGGGAGAGCAAGCGGAGGGTTCAGCTGCGATTCAACTTCAATATAATTTCCGTGACCGTAGTTCCAGCCAGAGGGAATCTGATAAACACCAGTGGGCTTTCCTGGAATCACTTTACGCGGCCCCCTGTGCCCTAGAGCCGCACTCCAATACGGATGGCCCTTTTCAATAATTCCTTCAAAAACATTACCAACGGGAAACGCCTTCGAAAGAACCTCATCTTTAACAGAGGCGAGGATGTCAATCTTACCGATCCGTGCCGTCGCATCTTTGTATTCCGCGGTGAGGCAATCGTCGTCAATGGCACCGGCCATAAGTGCGATCTGCCTAACGGGAATTGAACCATCCAGTTTGACGATTGTCTGCAGAATGAATCGCGCCCCCAGGCTGTGCGAGACGAACGAAATGCTGTCGGCTCCAACGAGATAGGTAGAGATGAATGTTGCCAGCAAGTTGCCGCAATCGATGGCGTGTTTTCCCTCACCTGGATAACAGAGCGGGCCTAGCCACGACGAATCTCCAGGCCAGACGATGCCAATAAAGAGATAGGAGTCGTCCAGTTGGAGAAGCGCTTGCCAGTTTCCTAGCTCGGCATAGCCCTCTTGCTGGTTCACCTTAAAGCCGTGAGTAGCAAGAAGTACATTCTTCCCTAGAACGACCTTCGCGAGATCGGTCACTAACGGGTCAGGATTGGAAACGACCGGGCCACCGGATCCGATCATCACTTGGTTAACGGCGACGACATCGCGAAGGCCGCCGCCCGTCGGACGTCCACGAAAATTGAGAAAGTAGGTCATAGCTCTATTTCCGCATTTTCTGAATGACGTCCACCCCAGCGGCCAGCGCACTGGTCAGATCTTTGGCGATCGGTGCAAGCGGTGTCGCCAAAGCGCCGCCGAGGGCGGCTGCCCACATATTTGCGGTAAACCAATAAACGAGAGGCTTCGGCTGACCGAGGAACAGCCCACTCGGGGTCGTATTATTCCACAAAAGCCACCCGGCAAAGACCGCAATCACGACGGAGAATATACCGGCCAGAAGCTTTGCCGAATTTCGATATCTCTGATCTGCTCGCTGGTAACCCTGATCAAGCAGTGCCGTCAGCGCCAGATCAAAGCGACCAAAGACATCAGCTTGGGCAATTGTAAGAGCTAGGCCGTTATTAACCTGAGTAGCGATCGTTGTCAGCTCAATAGTATCCACACCGGTCGCAGCAGCATATGTGGCAGCATTGGTTGGGTTCAGTCGCAGCTTGAGAAGCGTCTTTGCTATAGCCTTTTGGTCAGCGAGATCAGTGCCGTTCATCCAGTTCGCACTTAAATTGGCGAGGATCGAGCCATAGGTAAGGGCATTCGATTGATCGGCAGCCGAAGGATTCTGACCAAAAAGAGGTTTGATTGCACTCCGTATGTTGCGAATCCCGCAGCGAGAGACGCCGCCCCAGAACGCTTTCGTCGCATCCACTAGACCAAAGGAGGCGGTGCCAAGCGCTCCGAGTGCCGTGATTGTAGCCGTTATGTCTGTTAGCCTTATTGGCACGGACTCCCTCCTCGGTAATACACTGCGTGGACATCGGATCTCTAGTCCAAGACGCGTGCGATAAGATGGCCGACCGGCGTGCCCAGTGACGCACCAATCCAACGTTGCACTGCGGGACTTGAAAGCGCGTCAGAGCGGCTACCCAATCCACCCTCTGGAGCCCTGAGAAGCGGTTACGGCCGAATGACCATCCTCGCTTTAATGAAGAGCCTATTCAGTCCATCATTGACCTAGAACGATGATGATCGCGAAATCCCTTCGTTAATCTGCAGTTTCGTCCGAACCGGGAATCGAGGTGCTGGCTTCTTCCGATTCGCGCACGGTAACCACGAGACAAGCACCCAGATTGCCGCTCAACTGCGCCACAGATTAGCTGCAGACGCGGTCTGGATCAGAAGTGAGAAAAAGCAGAGCCGATGAGAATCGTAAACCGCACAGCGGGTTCTTGGGGGAGCAGGTGTCTTGAGGCCCTACCATCGAGAGCCTGACGGACAGGAGCCTATTTAAAGGCTGCGAGTGCTGGCTGTAACCAAGAAAACAGAAAGTTATTTATTTCCGGAAGCTGCGCTGCGAGAAGACTGAATAGAGGTAGTGTGGTGAACGCGATTAGACGCAGCCAAAAATCGATTCCTAATTCCCCCGGCGTTGTATCTGTAATCCGACTCAGCGTTGCATCCCGGTGCATTTGAGCAAAGACAAAACCAACCAATGCGAGGATCAATGCGAAGAGGAAAAGCATCAGCATATTAAACGATGTTTTCGGTTCGAACGGATAACTATTGAAAGAAAGTAACACAAACACGTAAATGCCCGCGATGATCAGTGCGACCGTACGCATTTTCGTGAACACACTCAAAATATAGTTCAGATAGAATAAGCAGACGAATTGCTCGGCTAGTTGTGTCTGAAGAGATAGCGCCTGCGCTGCGGCTTGGTCGATTACCTTATCTTTTGGTTCGGGCGAATCGCAATAGATCGGATCCTTTTCTATGCGCCATTGCGAATCCAGATAGACCAGCGCCATGCCACAGGTTGAAGCAAGAGTTTCTTGAAGTTGTTGAAGTATCTGGGCAGCTTTGTTCATCCGTTCCGCTCGTTGTCGAAATATGTTTGGCCGTAAAGAATAAACCAATTCTCTGGGATTTAGCCGAACAAGGCCTTTTCTCGCTGCCGTAAACCGTTGCGCAATTGCCGTAACTCGCCTTTCTGTAATCTCAACGACCTCCCGAAAAGGATCGGTCGGAAGAAGCGCGTTCTTCAAGCGCACGAGGGTCTCGAGTTCTCGGGAGACAAGCCTATAAACGTCCACTATGGAACTGCCGCCAAAGCGCCAGATCGGCCTCCAAGTGAATCCTTTCAATAGATGAAAGCCTCGACGCAGTGGAAGCCGGTCCAAAGAGGCGAGAAGATGCCGGAACTCTATCCAGCCAACGACGAGTCGAAATAATTCGAATAACAGCATCCACAGCACCAAGAGCAGGGCGACAAAGTACACCAAATCAAATTCTTTGCCCTCGAGACTTTGCACCGGATGCAATAGGTCCATATTCGCCAAAATGAGAAAAATAAGTAATGCTGGAACCATATACAGGCGAATGTCCCAGCTCACTGGCTGCAGGATCCTGGGCAGGCTATCGTTCGATTCATAGGTGAGCGAGCCCAGTTGACTGCGTGCGGTGGCACTAAGGGGTAATTCCCCGTGCCTCTTTCCCAAGTCTGTCCTTCGTGGTATTCGCGGAGCTCGATGATCCATCAGCGCCATTCCGGCAAGTGTGTACCAAGTCCACCAACCAGAAGCTGCAAGCAAGAACAGTAGAGGAACAATCCACGACACTCCGGACGTCAAATGAACGCACCTGTATAAAAACAAGTTTACGGATGCGGCTTTAGCAATGCCGCTGATGTAATGGGAGACCACTGCGAGCACGGCGAGCGTGATGCCAATCCATTGTACGCAGATTGCGAGTTCACGAGATCCGCGAGCTCGCAGATCCTCAGAAAAGATAACAACCGACAAGATAAAAGTCACGAGCAAGGCACATGCCACCCACAAATCTCCAAAAGTAGTGGTCCAGCGAAACCACGGCAATAACAGAAAGTAACCGATTAGGAGGAACAACGAATCCGCGAAAAACAAAATACGATTCCGCCACGGATAGTTCACCGGCGCAAAATTTGCGACAGTCTCCGACGTAGATATAATCGAGCCATTACGCAGCAAGAACACATAACAAATGGTAAAGATGATAAAACTAAAACATAGAACCTTCCAAGACAGCGGCACATCGCTACGGAACGGTTTGTATTGTGCGGCCGCATTTACAGCGTGAAGATCGCTCTCAAGATGAGGGCTTTTTTCGGTGTAGCGAGCGCTATCTAATAGCGAAAGAGGCCAGTAGCCATTTCTGCCGAGAACCGTTAACCACAATGGGGGCGCCAAGACGCACCGAGCAGAATCTGAATCACCCCCAAGGCCCGGCCAGCCATACTGCTCATACGGGGCAACGACTAAGTCTGGATACTCATGGCCGACCCGACTGGGTGCGCACCCGATTGGGCTGCCAGCACCTAACGTACTCGGAATGCTGCAGTCGCTATGAGATTCTTGGCAGGTCAACAAGGAAAGTACGGCATTAAAAGTTCCAACCGAATCGCTGCTGGGAAATATGAGATCCGCATGTATACCTTCGGAGGGCTGTTGCGACCTTGCGACATCGTCGCCGATAGCCGGTAGCAAGGAATAGGGTGTGACAGCGAGAACCCCTTGTAGGTGGGGATCATCTCCTTCATGCTGAAAAAGTAAATCCGCGCCGACAGTAATGATACGACCATCAGGATACGCGGAGCGCAAGTAGCGGCTCAGAAAAATGGTGTCCAACGGATTTGTGGCTTGGATGACGACGAACCTTGCATGGTGCTTAAGGAGGCTTGAGACGATGCTCATCAAGATTGACTCCTGAGATATCGGAGTCTGCACTGGAGAATAGTCTGGTACAGTATCGCCTTCCATGTTTGCGTCTTCCAAATTCAGCCGCAACGCAGCTCGCACAGCATGATTCACCACATCGGTCGGGGAGGTCTGTTCTTGAAGGTTCCTTTGATAGGCACTCCTCAGGTGCGAGATTTCCCGTGGGAAATAGAGGTGTACGACATCGGATTGGTCCGTGCAGTCGTGTGTTCGGCGATAGTCCGACGGTTTACACTGCGGTGCGGCCCCGCACGAGAGAGGTGGCATCTCGGTAGGCGTGGTTTGGTCGTCTGCGAGCCTCGTGGCCGCCCCATAGGCCGTTTCATCTTCTGAAAGGACCGTAATATCCTTGGCTGAATAACCCTGCTGACAAGCAAAGTCGGTCAGCCGATTCAATTCGTACTTGTCGCTTTCCTGGAAGGTTCGGAAGGTAACTTGTTTTGATTTTTGCTGGGTGAACCAGTGGATCGTATCATAGCTGCTGACCGTCCCACTGTGAACGAGAATGGATCGGAACGAATTTAAACTCGGACTCTCGTCGGTCCTTTCGGTTTTCACTTCTGTAAGGTCTTTCAGAGAATAGAGAGAGCCTGAAAAAGTGGGACCTAGAATGAATAGTTGCATCGAATCCTGGGCAACGTTCCAAGGGATCGACCGTATGGCCTTCAATGCATTGAGGAATTGTGCCTTGTTGATGCCCCCTGTAGGAGTATCGCCCACGACAAAGACAAACAACCAATTCCGCTGATTGCCTTCGACCGTTTGGCTCTTGCGAAATACCATCAAGCCGGGAAGCTCTTCGCGGTTAAGCTCGTAGGCTTTCCATATCAACTGAGATCTGAGGTCTGAAGAACTGGGATAACCGCCTAATATCCAAGGCATCTCAGCCCGTGCAAAAAGGTAGCCAACCCGTTCTACAGCTTGTTCTATTGCATCCACTTGTCGATCAAAAAAAAGGCTCATGTGCGTATGGACAGGATCCGGAACAATAGCGAGAAGGAAGTCAATGCTGTTGCTCACTTGACGGGGGACGAACCAATGGCTTCGTAGGTCATAAGATCCGGGGCCGACTCCCCAGGCATGCCGCCCCTTCGAAAGCCTTGCATTGTTGCGACTTGCCGTTGCGTCCATTGCCGTTGACGGCAACGATTCCAGATCTGTGTCTTCGGCATTTTCGTAAACTGCTCGGATTGTGTTGAGGATGTCTTCGGCGGGACAGATCTGCCCACAATTTGCGCAGACCGGACTGTCCTCTACATTGCATACTTTAGCGGAATCCGAGTTAGAGGTTTGATCCACCGCAGACTGGGAAACGGTTCGGTCGAAACCTGCGGAGCTCTGTGATGAACGAGTCGCACCGTTCGGTGCTGGACTCGGTGTCGCGAAAGCCGCAGCTGCCAGAGCGACTAGCAGCAGAGCACCATACCCTTTTCTCACGATATGGAGTCCTGATCGTGACGCCGCGCTGGTACGAAATTGGACCGAGGCTTAATCACTTGAAGCCGAGGACCTCACCACTCTGTGGCTTAGAACGCCAAGCACGATGAGATCCCTTTTTGCGCAAAGATCGTGCTATCGGCAGGGTGCTGGACAGTGTCCCTCGCCAAAACTCTGTCCGGCTTTAGAATCAATGACATGCAACCGTCGTTTGCGCGTCGCGTCTCGTCCTGACTCCGCCCCATATGCCGGGTTCTTGGATTCCGATAACGGTGATTTGAGGCTGGACTACCGATATCGGCAAGTAAGCGGCGAGTCAGGGTGGCAGGGAGTCTTGAGGACGGTGTCGGCTCAGACTGTGGCTCGCCTCGGCAGCGATCTTCGCGAGTTTATCGATGAAGATGAAATCCTGGTTTTCGACATCATGCAGCAGCCGGGGAAGCTCACTAAGAGCGAGCAGCGCCGCAAACTCGTAATTGTAGCCAAGAAACAGGCGAAGAATCTGGAGCGGATACTCCAGTTCTTCGACACGGATTACCCGGATCTCAAAGGGCGGCGAGTTCTCATCGTCGATGATGAAGCCGATCTCGCGAGCATCCGGTTCGTCCGCAAGAAAGACCAGCCGGACATCGAGCAGGGCAAGATCGCCGAACAACTGGATGCGCTCAGGCGTCTCGTTGGCAAAGTGGCGTATCTCCAGGTCACTGCAACGCCGTATTCCCTCTATCTCCAGCCCGACAGCTACGAGGGCGAAGAAGAGGAAGGCTATGTTTTCAAACCAAAAAAGCCAGCATTTACAGAACTCTTGCCGATTCACGCAGGCTATGTCGGCGGCGACGATTATTTTCTGGCTCCCCAGGAAAACGATCCTCGATCATACCTATTCGTCGAGGTGCAACGCGATGAGCAGGACTCATTGCGCAGGCCGGATCAGCGTCGCATCCGCGAGGAACGCGTTTTAGATTCGCCCAACACGGTTGGGCTTGTTCGGGCGATTGTGACCTTCGTGCTCGCGGCGTGCCTGCGCCGTTGGCAGCAAGCCGAGGCGGGCGAGAAGAAAAAAAAATACGCCATGGTGATCCACAACGACACGCAAAAAGCGGCGCATGCCTGGCAGGATCAGATTATCGAATGGGTGTTCAATGCTGCGACTGAGGCGGCGAGCAATGATCCTCAAAAGCTCCGGCCGTTGTTTGACGCCGCCTTCGCTGACCTCGGCGCATCCATCGCAGCCGATAAGGGCCGCGCGCCGACCGTCAAGGAGGCCTTCGACATATTTATCGAGGCTCTTCAAGGCGGAGACGTGGTCCGGGAGACCGTAAACTCCGACCATGCCGTCATGGCGTTGTTGGACGAGCGAGCCGAGTTGCGTTTGAGGACGCCGTTCAACATCTTTGTCGGAGGAAGCATTCTTGACCGCGGCATCACGATTCCCAACCTGATTTCCTTTTATTACGGGCGCAACCCCAGGACAATGCAGGCCGACACCGTGCTTCAGCACTCACGCATGTACGGAAACCGCGACAGGCGCGACCTCGCCGTAACCCGCTTCTATACGTCCCGCGATGTCTACGGTCGTCTTTACACGATCAATGAATTCGAGAACACGCTTCGCGGGGCTTTTGAAAGCGGCGCTCACGAGCAGGGAGTTGTTTTCATTCAAGCCGACGCCGCGAGCCGCGTGCGGCCGTGCGCGCCCAATAAAGTTCTACTCAGCAATGTGGTGGCCGTGCGTCCGACTGGCCTATATCTGCCCACGGGGTTTCAGACGCGCCCCGGACGCGAAATGGCGGACGCCGAGCGGCAGTTGAACCCGCTTATCCCACCAGAAGCGCGCGACAAACAGACCTTTGTCGAGATCGACCGAGGAACCGCGCTGCATATCATCGCCATCGTCGAAAAGACGCTGGAGTTTTCCGACAACGAATTCGAGTGGGACGCCATGCGCGGCCTTTTGGACTACTACTCGGACGTGATAGACGGCGGTAACGGCAAGGTCCTGCTGCTAGCGGAAACGGGAAGAAAATTATCGCGGGAGAAGTCGGGCGATAAATCCGGCCTTTCCATTCTCGGCGGCGGAGCCATCCGCACCTTAGTGCTTGACCCGCTGCGGTCCAAAGCCGCTCTAATTCTTCTCCAGCAAGAAGGAACAACGCTCCTCGGCTGGTCTGGCCACCGCTTCTGGTGGCCAATCCTAGCGGCACCCGGCACAGTTGCGCCTTGCGTTTTTGCAACAAAGGTCGTGGCGGATTAGTCTGACCAGGGGCAGAACGTAACGGTTGCAGTACAAATGCCTGACGAATCGAAGATTGGGACGGATTGGCAGGATGACGAACTCGACGCGATCATCGCCGACTACTTCGCCATGCTGGCAGTCGATCTATCCGGACAGCCATATATCAAATCCAGGCATAGTGCGGCGCTTATGGCCCAGATTGGCCGGATACACCGCTCCGTCGAGTTCAAGCACCAAAATATTTCGGCTGTACTGGATGAATTGGGCATGCCATGGATTCCCGGTTACAAGCCCAAGAGGAACTATCAGAACGCCATTTTCGACGCGATAGACCGCTACCTCACCAAGCGTCCGGCTATTGTTAAGCTAGCCGCAAACCCACTCCCCCTGGCACCGTTGCCTGCCGAAATCTTTGTCACTCCGCCAATTCTAAGGGCCGCAAACGAGCTAATTCCTGAGCGTCTACGGCGGCTTGTCCAGAAATTTGATCCAGTTGAACGGGACCATCGCAACCGTTCGCTCGGTAAAGCCGGGGAGGCTTTTGTTGTTGACCTTGAGAGACGCCAGCTCAGTGAAGCCGACCGCCCAGACCTGGCTCGAAAAGTCCGATGGATCGCCGCAGAAGATGGAGATGGCGCAGGCTACGATGTTCTGTCCTTCAACCGGGAAGGGCACGAACAATTAATCGAGGTCAAAACTACGAATGGCTCGGCCCGAACACCCTTTTTCCTGACCCGCAACGAGTGCGGCCTAGCAGCAGAACGCCCTGCAGACTGGTGGATCTATCGAGTTCATCTATTCGCTAGGAGCCCTCGCATTTTTACTCTCGCGCCGCCTCTGGACAAGACAGTTAGGCTTACGCCGGAGACGTGGCGGGCGTGCTTCTAACGCGTGTAAGCTGACTGGCATCGCATAGAAAGTTCAACATTCCACCGATCTACTGCGCTCTCTACGGCTCTAATCCTTAACGGTAAGGGAGCATCGCAACTCAACATTGCGCTAGATATATGGACGACGCGATTCCCTTGTTGAGCGACCGTCTCCTATGTCTCACAAGCCTGAGATAGGTAAAATGCATTTGTCTCTGTTGCTTGCGACAATTCGATGGTAAAAACCCTTGTAACTTAGTGATTAAGACAAGTCTGACCAATTATCGTCAGAGGAGACCGTCCGTTAAGCTATACATATTGGCGGGAGACGCAAACCGATCAGGCACAAATTTGACCGGGTGAGTTTCTGCCGATAACGTAGAGGTATCCAGTGGTCCACATCGAAACAGTTGATCTGTCTGCGCGTAACGTTACACTCCCAAGTGATCGCGTGGGGATGGTCATTGTTCAGCCGCATCTTTCGCTGACCCCAGTAGAGCCTTTTCGCTGCACCGTGCAGGCAAAGCCGCAGCAGTTAGCGATGGTCTCCGAAACTCTGAATGTGTCGCGCGCCGTGAGGCACGGCGCATCCAAGACACATTTCACCATTTTCCCCGAATACAGTATTCCGTGTCCGGAAGGAATAGCACTGGTGGAGGCTGCCCTTCAAGCCCCCGAATGGCCGAATGGCACAATTGTCATTGGCGGGACCGACGCTCTTTCCAGGCTGGAGTTTGCTGCGCTCGCCAACACGCCGGGCACCCATCTAGACCTGAACCACAACAGCTTAGATCGTGTTGCCAATAATGCGTGGATTAACTGCGGAATCACTTGGGTGAAGGGCGGGGATGGGACCATCGAGCGTTGGCTCCAGCCCAAACTTTCCCCCGCGTGGCCCGAACTGAATGTTCATTACCAGCATATGTTTCGTGGCAAATCAGTGTTTACATTCAGGGGTTCGTTCGATAACCAAACGAAATACCGCTTTTGCTCACTCGTCTGCTTCGACTGGATTGCGACGGTCGATAATAAAAAAGTGTGGCAGTGGATATTGGAAGACTTACAGGGACAGGCGGTCCAAGCGCAGGCTGAGCTCTCGCTCTCATGGCTTTTTGTCGTCCAAAGCAATCCGAAGCCGTCGCATGACACTTTTCTGACGGAAGTGAGCAGATTCTTCGATCAAAACACCGTACCGAGTGTCCGGCGTGATCGAGCTTGTTTGCTGTTCGCAAACGGCGCAGGAAACTGTAAGCCTGGAAAGGCCGACACACATGGCAGCACCAGCCTCGTATTCCCCCCACAGACTCTATTTACGCAACCTGACTGCAGTCCGACGTTCTCAAATGGTGGGCTTCGGGTTCGTTCAAGCACGCTGCTATCTGGTTATCGCGATTTTGTGTTTCGGGAGCGTGGCGCCTGCATCCACTCATTCTTGCAGGTAAATCCCAATTCACTCAACGCTGGGGCTGCCGGAAGGGCGATTGCCGTCGAAAATGCCTTTGTGTTCCCGTTGGGCGGTATGATTGACCGACGCGTTCCATCCGATTCCGTGGCCGCATGTATCAAATGGTTGAATGATGAGCTGGATGAGCTTCCCAGTTTGAGCGTCAATTATCCCCATGTGCCGCTGGCCCAACCGACGAACGCCACACACCAACAAACAATTGCGGCATTACGCCAGATTTCACCCCAGTCTGCTGCACACACAGTGAAATTGGCGGCTCAGGAATCGAAAGCGAAGCACGCTGATGATTGGAATCAGACAGAATCTCATGCGCTGGAGCATCTTGTGCATACACTGGACATTGTCTGCCTCGGTTCCTCCCCTCCGACGGTCGGCGAGGACTCTGCGCATGCCTCGGTGGTGATGAACAGCCAGGCCGTCGATCTCTTGGCAATACGTGGAGAGTCACACGAGGACTGCCTAAAATATTCTCAGGGTCTATTGCCTCCGCTACGACGCCAGACCCTTCTTGTCTCGCGCGACCCGGACAACAATCCGTGGCTGCGGAGGTTTGGCAGCTTCTTGCAGCCGGAGAGCCCACATTTGGGAGAAGAGCGCAATATCACCGACCCGGCCAGCGGTTTATTGCATCTCGGTTATCGAAATTTGCTAAATATTTTCCAGCAAACGGCCACCGTGGCCGCCGTTCCAGGAGCAATCGATGCCGAACTCGCGACATAATCCTGATCCATCCGCTGACAGCCTTCGAACGTATCTGGCAGGCGTCCTGCCCGACTCGCAGCTAACCATCGAGTCGGTGGATTCTGCACATGAGCCCCTTCTGCTGTTGCAGACAAAGCATACCATGGCGGGTTTTGCATTTTCCAACGGCGACATGACAAGGAACTATGATGCTCTGTATGGCAAATTCAAAGCCTACTTTAAGGAACGGCGGGGGCTCTGGGATAGCCTTGATCTCGCGTTCGTATTTTGCGTGCAGCCGAGCGCTTCCAATCTCGATCAGTTCTGCTCTACAGTCGAAACCGACGTACTTTTCTGCCGCAAGTTCGTCATTGCGCTCGCGTCGCCACTTGGTACGTCGCTTGCTCGCCTGCCGTTTCTCCCGCTCACGCCGCTAAATGGCAAAACTCTCAGACCCGCATCGGCCCAGACGTTTTTGAGGCAGTGCGGCGTTCCGCTTGTCCTGGCGAGGTATGTTGTTGTCCAGCATGAACGCGGTCCTGAACGCATTGTTGAGGATTGCATCAGCGGAGAATTTGGTGAACCGCAAGAGCTCAAGTCTGTTACTAACGCTCCGGTTGCACAATCGGACGGGAGCACAGAATCCGTCCGACTCGACACCGTGACCATCAAGAACTTTAGGGCCTACCGGAAACCGCAGGAGTTCTTTCTTGGCGCTGATGTCACCATACTGTATGGACCAAACGGATTCGGTAAGACCTCGTTTTTCGACGCCGTCGACTTCGCAGTAACTGGCGGAATCGGTCGCATCGATTCGTCCAGCGAAGCGCATTTCGCGAAGACGGCCCAGCATCTCGACGCCGGATGTGAAGAAAGCGTTGTGTCGCTCTCCTTTCAATGTAATGGTGCTGTCCGGAAGATTACACGGGGCGTGAGTACCCGGAAACAGCCCTTGTTGGACGGTCGAGTCGCCGACCGCAAGACCATTTTGGGAGAACTAACGGGGCGCGACGTACCGGCCACTGACCGTCTCGAAAACTTTGTTAATCTTTTCCGGGCCACCCATCTTTTCAATCAGGAACAGCAGGAACTCACCAAGGATTTTCAGGATGATTGCTGTTTGCCCGCAGAAATCGTCTCCCGAATGCTCGCGTTCCAAGATTACACAAATGCCGTGAACAAAACGACCAAGGTTCGCGGATTTCTAGAGTCAATTATCACGGACGTGAACAACGAAATAAAAGAACTCTCGGAACAGATCACCGACGAGAAAAAGGAACTGGACCGGCTGCGTCGAACGACCAAATCAACGACCAACATCGAGATACTCGACGAGCAATTCGATGCGTTACGCGCCAGACTTGTTGCGGCGGGATTCGACGTGGAACCCGGAAGGCCCGACGCGGCAATTATGCGCGGCTGGCGGGCCGTCATCGAGGCGCGCCACGGGGACAGTCAAAACCGTAGCGAGCGGCTTTCTGGTCTAGCCAAGGAAGTCGCCAGCCTGCCGAAGATGAGGGCCGACCTCACCAGCCTACAGCAGCAGATGGGACAAAGAGAACAGGCACTCGGGATTTCTGAAGAAAAGCGGGTTGCTGCCGAATTGGCACTGCAGCGTGCGGAGCAGCGACTGATCGAAATGAACGCCAAATGTACCGAGGCCCAAGCGCGGTCACTACTTCTTGAGTGGGCCCGCACCACGAAACCCGCGTATGCGCACCTCATCCAAGAACAGCGAACTCTTAACGACGAATCGAACCGCTTGATAGATGCCGTTGCGCAACTCCGTGATGCCGAAGAAAAGGCCGCCTTCGACCTGCGCACCCAGGACACTAGAGCGGCGCAGGCGACCGACCAGCTGAAGGCCAAGCGCTTAGAGATTGGCTTGGTGCAGAGTTTGATCGAAACGACGACAACTTGGCAAACGAACCGAACCAGGCTCGCTTCGGTCGTTGAATCGGAACTTGACGTCCTGAAATCTCTGGAATTGTTGCGTTCCGAAGAGCGGGAGATTTCGCCGCAGCTTACGGCGACTACGGCCGAGGAGGCACGCCTATCCCGTCAGATCGCGGAGGTAGATAAAAGTCAGTCTGAACTTAAAACCTTGTTGTCCCAATTGCAGGGACACATCCGCACCGGCACTTGTCCGTTGTGCGGCGATGACCATGGTTCAAAGGACGAACTTGTCCGGCGCATACAGAAGCATCTCGCCGCAGACGCGGCAAGTAGCGCTCGGGCTGACCTCACCGCCGTCCGGGGCAAGGCGAAACAATTGGCAGAGCTGGTTGCAAGCAATAAGCAAAAGCAGCAAGCGTTCGAAGCTCAAGTCGCCATCTTGAAGAACGAGCGGGCTAAACTCGACGTGGAAATAGGCAAGTACGCCAATTCGACAGCGGAATTAGGCATCACCATTGAAGCATCTTCTCAAACTCCGGCGGAACAGCTTCATGCGCGGCTCAGCCGAGTCCAACAGGAGATTAACGAACTGAACCAGCAGATCCAAGAGATAGATTCAGCAGTAGCCGGTGGCCGCACGACGCTCACCAATGCCAAAAATCTCTTGGCGACCAGAATCGCTGAGTTAAACGACCGGAGGGTGGCGCTCGCCCGCCGAAACGAGGATGTCACTCGGCTACAGAACGATCCGCAATCAAGTCAGATCTCATTTGACATCGACAACGAACAACTCGCTCGGGACGAAAGGCTAAATCTTGATAGTCTGGCCACCTTCAAAGGTGAAGCGGCGACGGCCCAAACGGAAGTTACGCAAAGAAAGACAGAGATAACAGCGCTCCGGCAGGAATCAACGTCGATGAAAGCCCAACTCCAGACGTTGCGCACTCAACTTTCGAATCTCCAAAGGACAGTGACGCAACTCACGGCCCGGCTCCAAGAATCCGATCTGCCGACGGACGCCGGTGAAGATATGCTTCTTTCCTTGATTGCCGAGGAGTCACGCCAACAGGCGCAACTCCTCGCTCTACGAGATTCAATTTCAAGCCTTGAACTGGCCATTGATGCAGTAACGACCGCTGCGGCGCTGACTACGTTACAACAGAACGTCCGAAACAAGGAGAAGGCGGTCGAGACAGCTGCACGAAAGCGGGACCAACATCAACCTTGGCTCGCCTATTTCACCAGACTCTCTCGCCTGGTGTCGTCGCAGCAAAACGAGGCCATAGCCAATTTTACGAGCGAGTATGGACCACGCACATCGATCATTCAGCGACGCCTCCGTTCCGTTTACGGTTTCGACGATATTGAAATTCAGAGTCACGACTCCACGATCAGCGTCCGAGTCAACCGTCATGGGGAGGTGTTGCGCCCGACCGATTATTTTAGCCAATCCCAGCAGCAGACCCTTTTGCTCGGCCTGTTTCTGACCGCGTGCATTTCCCAGACTTGGTCCGGCTTCGCCCCCGTGTTTATGGATGACCCAGTGACCCATTTTGACGACCTGAATACCTACGCTTTCCTCGACTTGATCGTCGGCTTGCTCGAATCGGATGTGGGTAAGCGCCAGTTCATCATTTCTACTTGCGATGAGAAACTACTCCAGCTCGCACGGCAGAAATTTCGTCATTTGGGTAAAAAAGCAGCGTTCTATCGCTTTGATGCTATCGGCCCTGAAGGCCCAGTGGTCGAGAAAATCAGTGCTTACTGAAGGCTTGCGAAGAAAATATCCGAAAGTCCATCGCTCTCATTCTTGCAACGTGATAATCCCGCTTAGCAGCTTGTTGAAAAACTCTTTCGGGTCGTCATTTTGAGGCGCGATCCGACATGGAATCTCTCTTTTTGTTGGCTTTTGGCGAGGAGGAATTCCTTGCTGCGCTCGCAATGACAGGTTT
>Ga0182024_10006076_pt1 | contig 26679 bp, 13 predicted proteins | sample P32metaG_FD_120480 | JGI IMG/M metagenome (GOLD analysis project Ga0182024, IMG submission 120480) | Permafrost microbial communities from Stordalen Mire, Sweden - P3-2 metaG (Illumina Assembly) | ecosystem: Environmental > Terrestrial > Soil > Wetlands > Permafrost | place: Sweden: Stordalen... | reverse complement strand
GGGCCGGGTGCCCTCTCGCAACCAGCGTCTCAAGTGGTTCCATGTTTTCTGCGAGATACATTGAATTTTCCTCAGCCGGTAAACCGGCTGAGGGGGGTCACGATGTACCGGGGCCGCGCCGGCTCAGTAGGCCGCCATCAGTTCTTTCAATTTTTTTCCGGCCTTGCCGGAATCGATCAACTCCGCAGCCATGTCCCATCCCTCATTTAACGAGCCGCATTTTTCGACGACGAACAGGGCGGCGGCGCAGTTTAACAAAACCATATCCCGCTTGGGCCCGCGCTCGTCACCATGCAACACACGGCGCACAATTTCCGCATTGGCCTGGCGGTCTCCACCCGCCAAATCAGCCAGCGTCGCGGGTTGAATGGGAAACCATTTGGGGGAGACGGATCGAAGAACAAACAGAAACGGTGTCGTCGGCGGAACATCCACTACATGATTATTTCCAAGCGTCGAAAATTCATCCAGACCTTGTATGCCGCCGTCGCGAGGAACCGACCCGCACACCACCATCCCCCGCCGCACTCCGAGGCTTTGCAACACCGAGGCGATCGGAATGCAGAGATCCCGTCGCGGCACTCCGACAAGTTGAGCGGTCGGACGCGCAGGATTTAGCAGCGGCCCGAGGAAATTAAAAATCGTCCTTTCCCCCCGTTCGCCGCACAAACGCCGCGCGGGCATGATTTCTTTGAATGCGGGATGATAGTTTGGCGCGAAAAAAAAAGCGAAATGATGTTGGCGCAACGAATCTGCCGCCTGTTCTGGAGTCAAATCTATTTTAATGCCGAGCGCCTCCAGCACGTCCGCGCTGCCCGCCTGCGAGGTCACGGCGCGATTGCCGTGCTTGGCCACGCTCACTCCCGCTCCGGCCAGGATTAGCGCCACAGTGGTCGAGATATTGAAGGTATTCAATCGATCGCCACCGGTCCCGCAAACATCGAGGATTGGCCGCGAACGGGTCTCTGCATCCAGCGGCGGCGCGATGGCCATGGCCTGCAAAGCACGCGCAAAGGCGGCGATTTCCTCCGTCGTCTCGCCTTTCCAGGCCAGCACGGTGAGGAAATCGGCCTTCACTGACGCCGTCTCTGCGTCGCCGGTCAATTCCCGCACGGCCTCGAAGACTTGCTCGTCCGTCAAACCCCTTCCCTCAGCCAGATGTTTCGTCAACGTGTTTAACACACTGTAAAGTGTAGAAAGACGGGCCGGAGTTTACGAGCCGGTTTTTGGGTGACAGTTTCTGGTTCCTAATCCTAATCTTCATCGTAATCTTAATCCTCAGAAAAAGAAGATTAGGATTGGATTCAATGGAGACCGAAGTCATCGCAACAAATAACGCCTCGCTGTTCGCCGCGGCGGTGGCGCGCGCATCCGAATTGCTCCGGGCCGGCCAGTTGGTCGCCTTGCCGACTGAAACGGTCTATGGCCTGGCCGCCAACGCCTGGAATGCCGACGCGGTCCGACGCATTTTTGAGGTAAAAGGTCGCCCATCGCAGAATCCTATCATCGTCCATGTCGCCAGCCTGGAATTGGCCCGCCGCTGCGTCTCCGATTGGCCGCCACCGGCCGCCAAACTGGCTGCGGCGTTTTGGCCGGGGCCGCTGACCCTGATCCTGCCCCGTTCCAGGGAAATCTCCGACGTTGTCACTGCTGGAGGGACGACGGTCGGAGTGCGATGGCCGAGCCACCCTTTCATTCAGGCGGTGATTCGCGCCTGCGGCTTTCCGCTGGCCGCTCCGAGCGCCAACCGGTCCAATCAAATCTCCCCCACCAACGCCGAACACGTTCGCAAGGATTTGAATGGCCGCATTCCCCTCATTGTGAATGGCGGGCAATCGCAAGTGGGCATCGAATCAACCGTGCTCGATCTGGCGTCCTCGCCGCCGCGTCTGTTGCGCCCCGGTATGATTGACGCGGATGCTTTGCTCATTGTCATAGGCGGGGGCGTTTTGCAAACAACCGCTTCCGAGTGGTCTGGCGGCCCCGAATCGCTGCTGCGCAGTCCGGGTCTTATGCCAAAACATTATTCACCCAAAGCCAGGCTGATTCTGCTCACATGGCATGACGAAGACGAATTGGGAGCGCTGGTTTCAACTTACTCAATCAAATCCGACAAAATCCACGTCATCTCACACAGCATCATTCCCCTGTTGCAAAGTTTCGGCCGCGTATCCGTCATGCCCCACGATGCGGAAGCATACGCCCGCGCCCTCTACGCCGAGCTGCACCAATGCGACGAAGCCGGCGCGGAGCTAATCATCGTCGAATCCCCGCCGTCCGGCGAAGAATGGCGCGCCATCACCGACCGACTAACCCGCGCCGCCGGGGGTGTATCCAAGGATCTGAGCGTCTAGGTTTGTCCCACCAAGCGAAAGCTGGTAAATGAGGGACCTGCGTATGAATATTATCGCCCATGAGTGAACAGCACGAATCACATCCGGCTCGATGGACGCGCCGGTCGTTTTGCGCGCGGGTGCTGGCTGGAACAGCAGTCGGGGTCGTCTCACGAGCGCTCCAAGGCGCAAACGAGGCGGCGGGCGAGAGCACGCCAGGCTTTATTCCTTCGGAACTTCACGCGATGGAAGCGACCGCGGCGGCCTTGATGCAGAAGCATCATGTGCCAGGATTGTCCGTGGCGATTGCCTGGCAAGGACGACTGGTTTACGCGCAGGGGTTTGGTTTGGCAGACAAAGAAAAAAATGAAAGCGTCACACCGAACCATCTCTTCCGCATCGCGAGCGTTTCCAAGTCAATTACAGCGACAACGATCTTTCGACTCATCGAAAACGGGGAACTGCGCCTCTCCGACAAGGTCTTTGGTCCAACGGCGATTTTGGGAATGGAGTATGGCCGGCCTCCCTACCGGCCGCATATTGAAGAGATTACTGTCGATCATTTGTTGACTCATACGGCTGGCGGCTGGGAAAATGACGACAGCGATCCCATGTTCCGCCATGCCGGCATGAATCATACGCAACTGATCACTTGGACGATCGCCAACCAGCCGTTGCAAAATCCGCCCGGCACGAATTTCGCCTATTCAAATTTTGGGTTTTGCGTTTTGGGCCGGGTCATCGGAAAACTGACCCGTGATCCTTATGCAAAAGCCGTCCAGAACCTGGTTTTGGATCCGTGCGGCATTTCCGGCATGCGCATCGGCGGCAACACACGGGCGGAACGCGCTCCACGCGAGGTCGTTTACTATAGCCAAACTCCAGGGGGCCCGTATAGCATGAACGTCCGGCGCATGGATTCCCACGGCGGCTGGCTGGCAACGCCCACCGATCTGGCAAGGTTCCTGGTGCATGTGGATAATTTCCCCACGAAACCGGATATTCTAAAACGAGAAACCATCGAGATAATGACGACCCCTTTACAAATCGCGCCCACCCAGGCCAAAGGATGGCGTGTGAACTACGAGCATGACTGGTGGCACGGGGGAAGTTTGCCCGGAACGACTGCCATCATGGTCCGCACATCCAGGCAATTCTGTTGGGCCGCCCTGGCGAATACCCTGACCGGGGGCCTAAGCGACGATCTTGACAAACTGGTCTGGGACATGGTGGGAAAAATCACCATTTGGCCGACGTACGATCTTTTTTAGGCGGGTTACTTCTTGGCGCCGGAATCTATCCGTTGGTCTCCGGGATCATTCTCGTTTCATTATTACCACGGAATCGGGCGGTAATCTGTCAGGGCTTTCCATCGGCACCGACGACATCAAAACCTGTGGCTTTCCGGCTGGCAGGGGAACCGTCTTGGGAGCAGCGTTGAGATTGCAGGCCACGACGAAGGGACCACGCTCCACCACCAGCCACCGCTCCGATTCGTCATATCGGGTTTGGATGCGATCCATGCGGCCATCGCGCAAAACAGCCTCGGACTGGCGCAAGGCAATCAAACGCCGGTGCCAATCCAACAAATCTGCGTGCGACGGTTGCGAGGGTTCGGACCAATCGAGCTTGCACCGCTCAAAAGTCTCGCGCGCTTGCGGGTCTGGAATTCTTTCCGGGTCCCATCCGAACGCGGCGAATTCCCGCCGACGCCCTTCGCGGACCGCCTGGCCGAGCTTTGGATCTTGATGGTCCGTAAAGAACAAAAATGGCGTTGCAGCGCCCCACTCTTCCCCTTGAAACAACATGGGGATAAAAGGCGATGTCAAGACGAGCGCGGCGCCGATTTTCAGCCGACCGACGCTCATCAGCCGGTTGCTGCGGTCGCCTTCGGCGCGATTGCCCACCTGGTCGTGATTTTGGAGATAGCCGAGGAAATGGTTTCCGTCCAGGCCGACAGGCGGCCGGCCATGGGGGCGCCGGCGAAACGGCGAATAGTCACCTGCATAGACATAAGCATTCCGTAATGCCTTGCCCACATCAGCCAGGGTCCCGAAGTCCGCGTAATAACCGTTTCTTTCGCCAGTCAGAACCGAATGGAGAGAATGATGAAAATCATCACTCCATTGCGCGTTCAGGCCAAAGCCGCCATGCTCGGGACTCCAAAGAAGACGGGGATCATTCAGGTCACTCTCCGGGATGAGAACCAGCGGCCGGTTCAGGTACGCTTCCAGTTGCTTCACTTCGGAGGCGAGTTGTTCAAGGAAAGGAATGGCGGACGCATCAAAAATGGCATGCACGGCATCGAGGCGCAGACCGTCAAAATGGTAATCGCGCAGCCACATCAGGGCGTTGTCACAAAAAAAACGGCGCACTTCGCCGCAACCCACGTCATCGAAATTGAGGGCCTGACCCCACGGCGAAGAGTAACGCCGGGTGAAATAAGGCGCGTACTTGCCTAGATAATTTCCAGCCGGTCCTAGATGATTATACACTACATCCAGAAGCACGGCCACGCCGCGCGCATGGCACGCATTGACCAGCCGCTTCAGCCCTTCGGGACCGCCGTAAGCATGATGGGGCGCGAAGAGGTCCACGCCGTCGTAACCCCAACCTCGGCTGCCGGAGAATTCGTTCACCGGCATCAGCTCAACGTGCGTGACGCCGAGTTCGACGAGATGGTCCAGTTTTTCAATGACGGCTTCGAATGTGCCTTTCGGCGTGAAAGTGCCGACGTGAAATTCGTAAATCACCGCCGAGGAAAGTGGCGGCGCTTTCCAATTCGCGTCAGTCCAAACGAAATCGTGGTGGTCCACCAGACGCGAAGATCCGTCAATGCCGTGCGGTTGCCAGGGGGAGCGCGGATCGGGCAATGGTCCCTCGCCGTCCAGAATGAAACCGTAGTCGCTGCCCGGTTTGACCGACGGGAGAACTACCGTCCACCATTCGTTTGCATCTTTCCCCATCGGGAAGAGATCGGCACCGACCCGGACTTCGACCTTTTCCGGCAATGGCGCCCAAACGCGAAATGTTTTAATCATGAATTCTCCTCTCGCACGAGCAGCGCGACGGGAAATTCAAACAGCAAGGACGAGATCAGAATGGCTCCCTGCGGCATGGTTTCGTCCGTGAATACGTTGCGCCAGGTTCCTGCCGGCAATTCAAGTGCGGTGTCGCGCCAATCGTCTTGTAGCCCGATCACCAGACGTGGAACCAACGTGATCAAACTGTCGCCGCGTCTAAAGACCACGGCGTGCGCGCTCGCCTGTCCGTGCGCCGTCATCGCCTCGTACTCGGCGGCAGCGGCAAACAACCCAGGCCGGCGCGCGCGCAAGGACAGCACCCGGCGGATCAACCAAAGTTTAGACAAGCCTGATTCCCATTCTCGCCATGCTTCTTCGGCTGAAAGCGCGGCGGCTTTGGCCAGCAATTCCTGGCGCAAGGCAAAATCCACCGGCCGCCGATTATCGGGATCGACCAAATTGAGGTCCCACAATTCCGCTCCTTGATAAATATCCGGTATGCCGGGCGCCGTGAGCTTGAGCAGGGTCTGCGAAAGCGAATTGATGCAGCCTGGTTTGATTAACGGCAGCACGAAACCCTTTACGTCCGCCACGAATTCCGGATCAGTCAGTGTGGCCATGACAAATTCGCGCAAGGCCGAGTCGTAGTCCGAGCTGCAATTGTTCCAGCTCGTGTATTCCTTGGCTTCGTGCGACGCCTTTTGCATGTAGGCCAGTGCGCGTTCCACGGACAACGGCCATGCCCCCACCAGCGTTTGATAAAAAAGATATTCGGCGTTGCGGTCCGGCCAGCCGTGGCGGCGGCGGTGCTTGTTCATCGCCGACCAACGCCCCACCGCCTCGCGCCAAATTGCGGGCATTTCAGAAAGCAGAATGAGGCGCGCGCGCGTATCTTCGCCGCGCTTGGCGTCATGGGTCGAGGTGGCCAGCATGGTGGATGGCCAATCCGAATTCTGACGGTGGCAGAAGTGGTGAAATTCACCAGCGCCGACGCCGAAACGGCCGGGGTTGCCGCCGACTTCGTTGAGCGCCACGAATCGGTTGAAGCAATAAAAAGTCGTGTCTTCCACGCCCTTGGCCATGGTCGCAGAGGTCAATTGCTGAAAGCGAGCTACAAACTCGTTCTCAAGATCGCCGCAATGTTTCAGCAGCAATAACTGACTGAGAAACGCAAAAAGGGTCGGTGGCAGCTCGGGGCGAGTGCGCCGAGCTTCGTCCGCAGCTTTATTGATATAGGCGGCGTCGGATTCGCTGACAGTTCCGATCTGTGGACGCGCGTAACTTCGATAAACCGGAAAGCAAGCAATGAGTTCGATCAGGCCGCCGCACAACTCCGCGTGAGTGAAATCACTGTAATGGCAGCCACTGGCGGCGATGCGAAGCAACAGGCTGGTCAGGCGATCCACTTCCGCGGCCAATAGAGTCCGCAGGACCAGGCGTTTTTTGTCCCGCGCCAGCGCAGGGTAGCCCATGGTGCTGCCCCCAAATAGAAAATATAAATCGGTGAGGGGATTTTCGCCGGTTGGATCAACAAACAGCCCACCGATTTGATTGAGAAAATCATATCCGGTTGTGCCCGCCACGGGCCAGGAAGTTGGAAGAAATTCATCAGGCGCCAAAATCTTCTCCACAACGATCCAAGCTTTCGGCGCAATCTCTCTGAGTCGTTGCAGGAATTGTTCCGGATCACGCAAGCCGTCGGGATGATCCACGCGCAAGCCATCCAACCAGCCGCGTTCCAGCCATTGGCGGGTGAGTGCGAACACCTGATTAAAGACCTGTTCATGCTCCACGCAAAGGCCGGGTAAATCCGTAATGTTGAAAAAACGCCGATAATTCAACTCACTGTCACCGCGGCCAGACCACGCCAGACGGTAAAATTGTTGTTCAATCAGAGCATCGAGCGCATCGGGGTTGGCGTTGAGTTCCTCCGGGCTGGCTTTCACGGTTTTGAGGGACTGTGCGTTGATGGGAAACGCGTTATCCCCGTAACGCAACAGGCAGGTGTCGCAGCGCATTTCAACTTGCAGCTCGCGCTTCGCCAGCACCTGGTGATACCGGTCGTTCAGAACGGGCGCCAGCACCTTTCCGCGCAGACGGGGATCAGGCGGGTTCCAGTCAATGTCGAAGTATTTGGCAAATCGGCTTTCCGGTCCGTGCGCCAGGACATCCCACCACCAGCCATTCTCCGGCCCGCCGATGCCCATGTGGTTTGGCACAATGTCAAGAATCAGGCCCATGCCGCGCGCTCGCAGGGCCGAGACCAATTCCTCCAAATCCGCTTCCGTGCCCAATTCCGGGTTTAATTGGTTAAAATCGCAGGTATCGTAGCCGTGGGTGCTGTGCGGACGGGCTTTGAAAAGCGGCGAGGCGTAAATATGGGAAATGCCCAGTTCATGAAGGTAAGGCACGAGTGCTCGCGCCGCGGTCAGCGGAAACCCTTCATGGAACTGCAGGCGATAGGTCGCGCGTGGCAACATGGCTTCACCTCACCTTGTTTGAACCGCCGCGGTAAAGCCCAGTTTTTTCCCGAGGACGAGAAATTTTTCAACCCAGGCTTTTGCCTGATCATTCCCTTCCGCAGCGCACTTGCGCATTGCAGGCAACGCCGAGGTCATCACGTCGTAGTAAGTATTTTGCGGCTTCCAAAGATTGATTTGGAAGGGGATGTTATGCGCCAATTCAGCCGCATTCACAAAGTGCTGCAATCGATCCATGTCCCGGTACTCCGTGACAAAATGATCGCTCAGCCGGTCAAAATGCTCTTTGAGCGCGTAGGCGAGATCCTCGCTGTAAAGAGTTACTTTGCTGGCGGCGCATTCCACCAGTAAGCTGCGGACGCGCTCCACATCCAGCGAGCCGCTTTCAAACTGTCGCCGCAATTCGGAGTTGAGGACGATTTCAGCAGCCATTCCCAAAGCCTTCATCGGCGGCGACCGCAAGTCGGCCATGAAACGCCGAAGCGGCGCATAATATTCCGTAATGTGGCGGAGGGTGCCGTAGATTTCGTCGCGGGGACTGGCGAGAATCTGGTCCAGTATTCTGCGTTGCTCGTCGCGGAAAAGATGTTCCACTGAATAATGGTTCGGGCCAAAATGGCGATCCATGACGCGAATCATTTCCGGAAAATCGCCGTGCTCGAAAGGTGCGCGGACCTCCTGAACCAATTTTGCGTAACCCTCTGCGTCACCGTCCTCCCGCACCGCGCAGTTGATGGTGTGGTCGCCGGTGTGAAAGACGGCGTAAGTCAGGAGATCGGAGCTTCGGGTGATTTCGAAGGTGATTTTAATGCGGCCGGCGGCGAGCCGCGTTTTGCCAACGGTAAATAGTTGGCGATCTTCCTGGCGGACCGTAAAGGCATAAATGCGGGCCTCTTCGGGATACGATTGGAAGAGCGAGCTAATGGCGTAGTGGGCGGTGACAAATTCCCGGGTCATAATGGCCGGCTTGACAAACCTCTCATAAATCTTCCGGCCATCATGCGGGTCGGGCAGGTTGCTTTCCGCCTTGGCAAGACGGTCGAGGAATTCGGGCTCCAGGTTCTCGCCAAAAATCCCGGCAAGCTGAATGGCCCGCGCGGCGTATTGGATGATTTGGACGGTTTCCAATCCGGACACTTCGTCGAAAAACCAACCGCAACTGGTATACATGAGCAAGGCGTGGCGCTGCATTTCCAACAAACGCAGGGCCTCGACCTGTTCCGCTTCGTTGAGCGAACGAGTGGCCTGCCGCGCGAAAAAGAGTTCGATGTTGTCCGGCGATCGATTCAGGATGACGGCGATGTAAGCATCGCGGGCTGCCCACGGATCGCGAAGAAATTTCCTGGCCTTTGCCTCGTAGCACTCCGCCAATTTGTCGCGCAGCCAATCAAGCGCGTTGCGCAGCGGCTCGCGCCAACGCTGATTCCAACCGCCGTGGCCGCCGGAGTTGCAACCACAGTCCCGACGCCAGCGATCCACCCCGTGCGAGCAACTCCACGCGCTGCCCTGGTGGATTTGCACTTCGTGCGTTGGCGGATGTTTCTCCAGATATTCCGCATAAACAGTCAGGCAGGCCTTGCCTTCCTTTTCAATCAAGCGCAAGGCGTAGGCCAGCGCCATGTCGCCGTAAGTAAAATGGTGACCGTACGACTCGCCGTCGGTGGCAATGTTCACCAACTGGTCCCTGCCACGCCCGTCATCGAAGGAGCCCATCAAGCGCCGCGTCAAACCTTCGCCGTTGGAGAGCAACCGTTCGAACGCGACGGCCTTCGCCACTCCGCCGTCGTAGAAGAAAACCGCAATGGAACGGCCCGAAGGCAATTTCGCCAGGTATGGCATCGAAGGATCCACTCGCCCGCCGTTGGCGTCCTGCCATTCCTTGCCCTCCAGGGGCCGGATGCGACTGGCCTGAAAGGGCGATAGAATGGTGAACTTGATTCCCAGTTCGGCCAGGACATCCAGCGACTCATCGTCCGCCGCCGTTTCCGGCAGCCACATCCCTTCGGGCTTGCGGCCAAAGCGGGACTCAAAATCGCCGATGCCCCAGTCCACCTGGGTGTATTTGTCCCTGCGATTGGCCAGCGGCATAATAAGATGGTTGTAACATTGCGCCAGCGCAGTGCCGTGGCCGGAAAAATGTTTGCGGCTTTCCTTGTCCGCCTCAATGATGGCCTGATGAATGTCGGGGGCCTTTTCCTTCATCCAGGAAAGGAGGGTTGGGCCGAAATTAAAACTGATTTTGGCGTAATTATTGACAATGCGCTCAATGCGGCCCGCGCCATCAATCAGCCGGGCGTGGGCGTTGGGCGCGTAGCACTCGGCCGTGATGCGTTCGTTCCAATCGTGGTAAGGCGCGGCTGAGTCTTGCAATTCAACCGCCTCCAGCCACGGATTTTCTCGCGGCGGCTGGTAAAAGTGTCCGTGTATGCAGATAAATTTTTCCATTATGAATGACCTTCCGGGTTCATGAGTTCAATAATGGCCTGAAGCGGGATTCGCACCCATTCCGGCCGGTTATTCAGTTCGTAACCGACTTCATAAATGGCGTTGCGCAGCAAGGCGGCTTCGAGAAGGATGTTCAAGCTGGCCTGGCTCGCCGGGAGATACGGCGCTGAATGAGATGCCTCCAGGTAGGACTTGATAAATGTGGCGCTTACCCACTCCGACCAGTAGCGTGCCCACGCTCTGGCGGTTTTCATCTGACCTTCCTGAACGGAGCCGTGCTCGGCTTGCTTCCCCAGAGCGACTTGAGCCGCATAATGGAAAGACAAGATTAATCCGGCCACGTCCTGCATGGGCGACCGCTTCAGGCGCCGCTCGCTCAGCGGGATCGCCGGCTCGCCTTCAAAATCAATGATCAAGAAGTCCTTACCCGTGTAGAGAATCTGGCCCAAATGGTAATCGCCGTGGTTGCGGATGCGCACGGCGTCGATGCGCTCTTCGTAAACCTTGCGAAACTTTTGCAACAAGGCCGATTCAAGACCCAGAACCTGCTGTGCCCGCGCTTGCACTTCTGGAGGCAGGCCTTTTAATCGCTGGTTCAGGAGTTGAAAATTTTGGCGGGTGAGATTGCGCATGGATTGAAACAATCCACGTTGCGCATGAGGCGTCCAGGGTTCGGGCCGGAAGCTCGGATCGTCGGACTCGGAGGCCAGGGTCAGATGCATCATGGCGGTGCGTTCGCCCAACAGGCGCGCGTCTTGCAAATAGGAACCAATCATTTCCCCGGCCTCGGCGGGAAGTTCCGTCGCTGCGAGTTGCACCACGGAAACGGCGGGCAATTGGGGCGCTTGGTTGCTCTGCGCGGGCAACGTCTGGACGCGCTCGTAGAACCGTCCCAACGTGTCCACGGTGTAGTCCCAAGCGCTTTTGCAACCAGGCACGAAGGAGGCAAGCATGGCCACCGTAATGGGTTCATCGTTCGAACTGGTGAATTCCAAGGCCCCCGCCAGTGGCGGCGAATAGGGAAATCTCCGAGCCGTAAGGAAGCGCCCGATTTCAAGCTCGGGATTGAGTCCGACGTCAAGCTTGCGGAAGAATTTTAAAATCAGCCGGTCTCCATAGATGATAGACGAGTTGGTTTGCTCCGCCTTGCTCACGGACGGCTCCAAATCCAGCCCTCCCTCCCGGCGCAATTGGCGCAGCACAGCCGTGTGCGAGGCATCCAATTCCCCTCGATTTCCCGCCAGCCTGCGCCGGCCCGAAATCAATTCGAGAACCGCTCGGCAAAAGGCCTTATCACGGATGGCGTCATAGATGACTCCATCCTGGTTGGAATGTTTGACGGACAATCGAGCCAGCACAAACGGCGACGAATCGCGGCAAATTGGATCCGCCTTTTCACCCAGCGCACAAGACAATGGAAGCACATAAATTTCGGGCTCAAACTGGACGTATTCCACCTGCAAAAATGTGAGAAACGCCTTTCCATTTTCCATCGGAACCGCCATGGCTTCCATGAGATTGACTGTTTTGATGGTCCTGGCCTTGCCGCCAAACCAGCGCCGCGACGGCAGCCAGCTTTGCAGAGCAGCTTCCAGGCGGACACGATTGCCCTCGTGAAAAACTTCGTCCCATTCTTTTTCAACCTGCAAGAGCGCCCGTGCTTCCGCCCCGACGGGAGTGCCGGCTGATTCCACCTGGGCGGCCGCCTTCGTCTCGAGCGAGAACCAGTAAAACGCATGCGGACCGAGGGTCAGAAAATAGGGCTTGTCAGTGATTAATGGGAATTCCGTGCGGCCAAACATTTCCACCGGAACGCGCGACTGGAACGCCGCAAGATCCAGTTCCACAGGCTGAACGAAACGGGAAAGATTGGCCACAGCAAGAACGCATTCGTCTTCATAGCGCCGCAAGTAAACGAATACCTTCCGGTTTTCCGGGTGCAGAAATTCCAGAGTGCCCAAACCAAAACTCTTCCATTTCTTGCGCAACGCAATTAACTGCCGCATCCACCACAGAAGCGAATGCCGGTTCTGTTCCTGCACCTCCACATTGACGGCTTCATAGTGATTCTCCGGGTCCAGGTTGATCGGCAGGTAAAGGCTTTGCGGATTAGCCCGAGAGAAACCCGCGTTTTTATCTGCGCTCCACTGCATCGGCGTTCGCACTCCGTTACGGTCGCCAAGGTAAATGTTTTCCCCCATGCCAATTTCGTCCCCGTAATAAATGACTGGTGTCCCGGGCAGCGAAAAAAGAAGGGCGCAAAGCAACTCAATGCGCCTGCGATCATTGCCGACAAGCGGCGCGAGGCGCCGGCGGATGCCCAGGTTCAAGCGCGCCTGGTGGATATGGGCGTACATCCGGTACATGTAGTCGCGCTCCTCGTCGGTCACCATTTCCAGAGTGAGCTCATCGTGATTGCGCAGGAAAAGGGCCCATTGCGCCGTTTCAGGAATAGGCGGGGTTTGCTGCAAAATATCGACGATGGGAATCCTGTCCTCCATGCGTAAGGCCATGAACAGCCGCGGCATCAGCGGGAAATGAAATGCCATGTGGCACTCATCCCCGCGTCCAGAACCAAAGTAAGCCACGGCGTCATCCGGCCATTGGTTGGCTTCCGCCAGCAACATGCGGTTGCTGTACTTTGCATCCACATGTTTGCGGAGGAGTTTCAAGAATTCGTGCGTCTCCGGGAGATTCTCGCAGCTGGTGCCTTCGCGTTCGTAGAGATAAGGCACTGCGTCCAGCCGTACACCGTCCACACCCAAGCCCATCCAGAAATCCAGCACGTTAAACATTTCCTGGTGAACTGCGGGGTTGTCGAAATTCAGGTCCGGTTGATGCGAATAGAAGCGGTGCCAATAGTAAGCGTTGGCCAGCGGGTCCCAGGTCCAGTTCGAAATTTCCGTGTCCTTGAATATAACACGTGTGCCTTTGTATTTGTCCGAATTGTCGCTCCATACGTAGTAATCCCGCCAGCGGCTGCCCGGCTTCGCGCGGCGCGAGCGCTGGAACCACGGATGCTGGTCGGAGGTGTGGTTTAAGACTAACTCTGTAATAATCCGTAGTCCCCGGCGGTGCGCCTCCCGCAACAACACTTTGAAGTCCGCCAACGTGCCATACTTGGGATGCACACCGTAGTAATCCGCAATGTCATAACCATCGTCTTTCAACGGCGAAGGATAAAACGGCAGCACCCAAATCGCGGTCACGCCCAGATCGCGCAGATAATCCAGCCTTGCTGTCAAACCACGAAAGTCACCGGTGCCGTCGCCGTTGCTATCCTGAAACGCGCGCACATGAACTTCATAGATGACGGCGCTCTTGTACCAAAGGTCAGTCTTGGCGGGCGCGGGAGATGGGGCGGCATCATTTGTCATAGGTTACATGAAATAATCAAACTCTCGTTCCGTGCGGACGTGCTGCCGCAGACGAAAAATATGGGCAGGTGATTTTTGGGGATTTAGCTCCACGTAATTTCGCGTCCCTTTCCAGAGGAAACGCGCATCGCTCAGCAGGTCGTGCATTTGATAGGTCTTTTTTGGGTCGGACAGCAATTCGTCCACGGGCAGATCAAGCCAGCCACTGTGAACATGGTGCGGATCCAGGTTCACCACCGTCAGAATAATGTCCGTCCCGTCCTCGGCGGATTTTGTGTAAGCCAGAAGGCAATTGTTATCGACATGATGGAATTTCAGGCGGTGATTGGATTGAAGCGCCACATTCTCGCGGCGAATCTGGTTCACCCGGGCAATCAAGCCGCTCATGTTTTGCGGCGCGTTTAGGTCCCAGTGCCGGATTTCAAACTTTTCCGCATTCAGATACTCCTCGCCCCCGAAATCCAGGGGAATGTTTTCGCATAATTCGAACGCCGGGCCATAGATGCCGTAATTTGCCGCCAAGGTCGCGGCCAGCACGAACCGAATGGCGAAGGCCGGACGTCCGCCGTTTTGCAGGTATTGCGGAAGAATGTCCGGGGTGTTCGGCCAAAGGGAGGGGCGAAAATATTCGGCTAAGGGAGGACGCGTCAGCTCAGTCAAATATTCCGTCAGTTCATCCTTGGTGTTGCGCCACGGAAAATAACTGTAGGACTGAGTGAAGCCTACTTTGGCCAGGTAGTGCATCACGCTCGGCCGCGTAAAGGCCTCGGCCAGGAAGATCAGATCCGGATGCTGGTGTTTCAACTCCGTGATGCACCATTCCCAAAACGCAAACGCCTTCGTGTGCGGATTGTCCACCCGGAAAATCCGGACTCCTTGTTCGATCCAAAAATCGAAAATGCTCTTCAACTCTGTCCACAACCCCCGCCAGTCTTCACATTCGAAATCGAATGGGTAAATATCCTGGTACTTTTTTGGAGGATTCTCGGCGTAGTGAATCGAGCCATCAGGCCGTTTACGAAACCATTCCGGGTGTTCCCTGACATACGGATGATCGGGCGAACATTGTAAGGCAATGTCCAACGCCACATCAATGCAGCGCTCCCGGGCCTGTTGCACCAATTGCCGGAAATCCGCCAACATCCCCAAGTCGGAATGCACACTCTTGTGGCCGCCTTCCGCCGCGCCGATGGCCCATGGACTGCCGGGCTCGCCTTCCTGGCACACCGGGTTGTTATTTTTCCCTTTCCGAAAGGATCGTCCGATGGGATGGATGGGGGGAAAATAAAGCACGTCAAAACCCATTTCCGCGACACGCGACAGTTGCGCCTCACAATCCTTGAACGCGCCAAAAGATCGCGGAAACATTTCATACCACGCGCTGAACCGGGCGCGTACCGGATCGACCATGACCCACAAATCGCGTTCGAATATAGTGGCAAAACGGCGGGTGGAATATCGGGCCATGAGCTCCGTAAGCGAAGTTTCCAAAACCCGTTCCGCCAGCGATCCGTCCCTCGCACTTTCACCTTTGGCCAGTTCGGCGGCCCACTCCTTGAGTTGCTCGGATTCCGGGGAGCTGGCTTGTCGCGCCGATTCTTCAATCAACTTCGCCCCTTCGCGCAAGTCGGTGGCAACGTGCTGCCCCGCCCGGATTTTTTTCTGCAAGTCATCGCGCCACGATTTAAACCGATCAACCCAAGCCTCAACTGTGTACAAATAATATCCGGGTTCTGTGACCACGAACCCTCCGCGCCAATGGTCGTTGGCGAGAAGCTCCATCGCTGATTCCGACCATGTCGTCGCTGTCTCTGGCCGATACTTCACGACGCCCGAGAGCAAGTCATGACTGTCCGCAAACATGTCCGCCTCCACCATCACACGTTCACCGATAGTGCGCTTAATGGGATGACGTCCGGCGTCGATTTGCGGCGTCACGTTTTTAATGGCAACGCGGCTCCGTCCTTCTTTTGGAAATGTTGGGGCCGTGCTCATTGATCTGTCAGATTCCCCAGCCAGACATGGCAGCCCACAAACCGGCCAACCAGCGGTTCGCAATCCATAATTTGAGACTTTCGGTAATTCATTGGCCTGACCCCCCGAAAAGATTATTTCGCGCTTCTTGTCACACGTCGGCATTACAAAAAAAATCCATCCCGCTTCGTTGCGCCGCGTGTCGAAGGTACTTGTGCAGGGGCGTCGCAGCGGCGCGCACCAGTGGTTCGTGATGCAGCGCGGCGACCAACGCGCGGCAACGGCCCATTTTCCGCGGCAGCCAAATGTTCATCCAATGTCTGATGTAATCAGGGGGTTCGCTTTCCCCGCTGGCCGAAAGAACGATCAAATCGGCGTCGCCCGCGTGGCGGGCCGCCCGTTTGCGCAACTGCTCGTCGCGAAGCAAAGTGAAATCCCAAGCGCACCCAACAATATAAATCTCATTTTTGAAGCGGCTGACCAAACGAAGCCAAATGTCATTGACCCGGATGAGACCGCCTATGCCGTCGTACACGCCAACGATTTTCAGCGGCGGACGTTCGGCTGGTTTTGGAAAACAAACTTGCGCTTTATGTTGTGAGGTATGCGGCACGACATTTCCTCTGCTAATCTCGTGCCACAGCCTGCAATCGCATTTAATTCTTTAATTCCTTCGGCATGCGTGACTTGCGTCAAAATCGACGTGAAAGAAAAGTCGGGTTTATTTGCAATTTGCAATGGGTTCTCAAGCGGCTCTAGCATGTTGCGAAAAGCAAATTCTCAAGCTCCCACTCATTGCGAAATGCAATGGTGTATTTGCCTTTCGTTCGCAATCTGCATCTTGATTGGTTCGCGAGTTTCGTTCCCCTTTATATAACCTTCACATAATCAAGGTTCGTCCGCGTTCCAAAAAATGGCACGGACGTAGCTACCCCATTTCGTTGGAAGGCAGGCGCATGGAGCGTGGACGGTTACATGAACGATACGGGGGAAATATCGAAACGACTGGACGGAACCACAGGGTCGCCTCGCCTTCCGATTTTAAATTTTAAAGCATTGGAATATTATTTATGGCACGATTTGATTTCCACAACAATGACTATGAATGGGGGTTCACCTTTCAAATGGGAGGGCAGGCTTTTTTTCTTGAATCGACCCCTTTGCAAGAATCTTCCGAACGTTTGCTTCCAGATCGTTTGGCCAAGGCGAAACCTGCTCCGAAAAAAGTGACACGAAAGATCCGGAAATCCTCTCTTGGTTCAAATTGGAACAGTTTATGAAAAACGCCACCTGCCACGATCACGTCGGCATCCGGGCACTTCACCGAAGTCCGACCGGCAACGTGAAAACAAAATCCGCCGAACGCTGCCTTGGGGTCGCTAGCCTGAACGTGGATCGCATCCTGGTGCCTCTCGATTTTTCGGAAGCAGCCAGCCACGCGCTGCACTATGCGGTGGCGCTGGCAGCGGACATGAGAGCAAAAATGATTTTGATGCACGTGGTCGAACCGGTTTATGTTAGCGGCGATCCCGGATTGACGTACATCCCGCAACCGACCGTCGGGGAGGACAAGGCGGACGTGAAACAGATGCGCGATATCGCGGCTAAATTCATTCCCAAAACCTTGTTTGACAAAGCTGTCGTGCACCGCGGAACGAGTGGTGCGCCATGCCCCATGCCCCGTGCTGACAGTCCGCCGGGCCCAATGACAAATTGTCAGGGCGATACCAGTTGATAATAGCCCGTGGCGGATGGCGTGATCAAATAGGGCGAAGTCGCGCCGATCACATTGGACCAACTGGCTGCCACATCCAGGTTGGTGGTGGATTCGAGATGGCAGACAATATTCGTGGGCCACGTCAATACCAAGTTTTTGCCGCTTCGGCCGATGGCCAGTTGCAGCGGCGCGGTCAGGTTGTAGAGGCGGACATAATCGACCTGCAGGTAGGCGGGAAAAGCCGAATTATCGACGGCGCCGCCAAATCCGCCGATGGCCAGATTCATGATGATGTAAAACGGTTGATTGAACGGCGCCGGATACGGATTGATCTCAGTGTTGTTGGTGTTGCTGGAACTCCACCAGTAGGTTTGGGTCTCGTACAATCTACCGTTGATATACCAACTGATTGCATTGGTCGTCCAATCCAGGACATAAACGTTGAAGTCGTAGAGCGATGTACCGGGAATAAAACTATAGGATGGGCCACCGGATTGGGCGGTGTCGGGAGAAGGTCCACCGTAATGGATGGTTCCGATAACATTTTCGGGAAGGGCCCCGGTCGATTCCATGACGTCAATTTCCCCGGATGCAGGCCATGGCCCATAGACAGAGTCTTCCGGCATCAGCCACATGGCGGGCCATAATCCCCCGCCCGCCGGAACTTTGACGCGAAAAGCTATCCGGCCATTTTGGAAAAAGAACTGGCCGAATGTCTTCATGCGAGTCGATGTGTAATTTTCGCCGCCATAGGACTGGTGGAGGCCGACAATGTTTAAAAAGCCGTTGGAGACGTAAACATTCTGCGGCAGGCTGGTATAATACTCCAATTCCTCGTTGTTGCCCCAGCCCGCGCCGGTATCGAAGCTCCAAATGTTCGAAAGCGAAGTGCCGTTAAATTCGTCGCTCCAGACGATGTTCCAATTGCCGTAAGGTCCGCCGGCAGTTTGGGTGAGCATCAAATCATCAAAATAAACCGACCCGGCGCTGCTGGCAGCATCGCCCTGAAAAACGACTTGATACCGGACGAAGCTGGTGCCAGTGGGGGCGACGAGGGCGGCGGTGTAATTGGTAATAGCGTAGGTGGTGGGGTTGTATTGATTGGTAACGTGCAGGTTAACCCAGGTGTTTTCCGGAAAAACTCCGGTTGCGATGGCGTTAGTGTTAATTAGCGCGGAACGGTAGAGAGCGAGTATGTTGGCGTTTGCGTCCCGGAAGGTGACCTCAAGCCAGGCAACGTTTTGGCCAGCCAACGCCGATGTGCCCGACGAGCTCACGTAAGCCCAGCCGTTGGCGGCATAGACCGCGCCGGGGCCGGATATGTTGTCCTGATAAATGCCATTGTAGTTGATCGCTCCCGTGTTGGCTTGATAAACTTGCAAATAATTGTTGCCGTCGTTGCCGAGGGTAGTGGACGTTTGGCTCAGGACATTGCCTCCGCCGCCGGCGTAGTAGGAGTTCCAGCCATAAACGACGGTGGTTTCACCTTGTGGATCCGTTTCAAAGCCGGGATTCGTCAACAGGTCCGCGCCGCGATTGAAAGGGCCGCCGGTGAGCACCAGATCGATCAGGCCCGGCGTGGTGGTAGTGTCGAGATGACCCGCATAAGGATTAGATGGATCGGGGCTGACCGGGAGCGTACCCAGCCCGAGGGTGGAAGTTCCAGACAAGTTCGCGGCGATAAGATGGAAGCGCAACGGGGCAGCGCCTAAAACAGCCGTTATGGAAGTGATGTTGATGATATTGGTTGCCCCGCCCGCTTTGAAAGCGCTCAGAACCATGTTAGTCATGTCCGTGTTGGTGAGTGCGACATTCCAATTGCCATTCGTCATGTTGATCGTGCCGATACCGCCACCACTGGCGACGGAGTTGACCACGAGGGTCCCTCCTGTGATGTTGATCGTGCCCGCTGTTCCAACCGTGGCCGTGCCGGTGACGTCGCCCAATACCAGTTTGTTGTTCACCTGGAAGATTGCATTCATGCCAATGTTGATTGTGCCCACGCCCGCTGCTCCCGCACTGTTCGCCTGCACGCCGACCATGGCCGTGTTCGCATTGATGGTTCCTTTATCAAAGGCCAGAACGCCGTCGGCTGAAATGCCGCTGGCACCGGAAACGCCCAGGCTCATTGTATTGGCAAACCATGTCACATCGCCGCCCGTCAAATCACAGATCGCGTAACCTGGAACCATTCCTCCGTTGGCACCGCAAATGGTTACATTTTGGCTCCCGCTATATCCGGTCAAAAAAGCGAATGGCCTGCTGGCGCCACCCACGAGAGCGGGATTGAATCGCATGAAGGCGTTGGTGCAACCCACGGAACCGACCACTAGATTATTATTGCTGGCTCCCGTGAAGATGTAGTTGGACTGGCCCAGGTAAACACCGACCGGCAGCGAATTGCTCGACATGCCAAGATTGCCCACCCGGAAATCGTCGATGAGCGTGATCACGTTGGTCAGTGCCAGATAGATCAGCCCCTGGCTGTTGGCCGCGCCATCGACCAGGAAGAAACTGTTGCTCGCGACGTTTCCGCTTTGGCCCTGCATATTGTTGGTCATGATAAATGTGCCCAAGCCGGACATATCCAAAACGGAATAATGATTGTCCACCACAGTGGAACCGCCTTCCACGCGCAGGCCAACCCCATCGATAAACAGTGTCCCACCCACTCCCTCAATCTTTGTATAGTTTGTATAAGTAACGCCTGGCAAATAAATGTTGGTGAGTCCGTTGTTGAACGTTGGCTGAGGGCCAACACTGAGGCCGACACCCGGCGTCGCGGCGGCCGCCTGCAAAGCCCATGTCATTCCTGGTTGGATGAAGACGGTTTGATACCCATTGGTTTGCCCGAAAAAGGCTCCATAACTTTGCGCAGGCCCGATTCCAGGGGTTCCATAACCGCCGTCCACATTGACGGTGACAAGTCCCGGCCCTGCCGCCGCCGTCATCCAGGTAAAGTTGGCCGAATTGTTCGCCGGGGAAATATGGGTGGCGGTGTTATACTCATCCCAATTGTTAACATCAGACCAATTGGTCGTCGTGCTAACCCCGTTTGTCCCGACCCAACTGACCATGGTCCCCGAGGCCGAGCACACCGCCAACAGGCTGACCACGAGCGCGGTCGGAATCAGTTTCTTCCTCGTGGCGAAGAGGGGGGTTTTCATACATAAATCACATCATCTGGATGCCAGCAAAATACCGTACTTCCTCCGCTTTGTCGAGAATTGGAGACACAAGGCAAGCACGAACTCAAACGCGGGTCCGATTCCCTTCATCCGCTCCATTGATAGTCGAATACTTGCATTGCTGTGCAGTAAACTAGCTCCTGAATTTCACGATTATCAAATATCTGACGGCCAAAACAATTTTCTCATGGTGTCTTACTTTTTTGCCGAGATGGATTGAACCATTTTCTCCAATTCGCTCATTCGCTTTTCGAGCGAGTCCACCTTGTCGGCTTTTTCCTTGAGTTTTTGAATCTCTGCGTCCTTCTCAGTGAGCTTCTGATTTAACCCCTGGATCGCCGCCAGTTCCACGCCGTCGAATTCCAGTGTGCTGATGCTTTTGTCATCGCGGCCTGGATAGAAGGCATGTTTGAAATCCTGCGCCATCGGCCCGATGTTCGGCACATCAGAATCCTTTTCCCATTTGTAATTCCATTGCGCAATGGGAACGCGCGCGAGTTTGTCCAACACGGCCTGATAATCCACCGGTTCGAAATTCTTTTTGACGTTGCGGTCGGAAATCGTGCTCCACGACGTGGCGTTGGGCGGCAGCGCCACGCCCGCGCTGCCGACAGCGTAGCTGGTTGGGGATGCCGCGCTGGAGGTCAAGAAAACCACGCCGCCGGAAGCCCGCGCCATGAATTGATAGTACGCGAAGGATTCTGTGTTGGTCGTGCCATCGCCCCAGACAAACGAGCCGTCTCCATCGGTCTGGGCATAACTGCCCGCCACGAAGGAACTAGAACCGAAGGCGAAATTGCCATAGCCGCCAGCCACAAAAGAGTCATTTGCGCTGTAGTCAACGGTGTTCCCCTCGCCCCCGGCAATGGTGGCACCAAAGGCACTGTCCTCGATTATGTTGGCATTGCCGCCGCAGATGGTGGCGTAGTAAGGAGAAAGGCCGAGGATGCTGTTGTTAAACCCGCCACCGATGGTGTCATAGACGCCCTGGTTGGTGTTTTGCTGACCGCCTGCGATGGTGGAACCTTTGGGCCCGATGTCGGTTTGCCCGGCAGCACTGATGTTGTTTTGCCAGCCACCACCGATGGTGGAATGGTCGGAATTGGTCCCGATGAAGTTTTGCTGACCGCCCACAATGGCGGAATGGTCGGAATTGGTCCCGATGACGTTTAGCTGACCGCCTGCGATGCTGGAAAAGGCGGAGCCATTGGCGTTTTGCTCGCCGCCCACGATGGCGGAATGGTCGGAATTGATTCCAATGACGTTTAGCTGACCGCCCACGATGGCGGAATCGTAAGAGGCGGTCTGGACGGTGTTGACATTGCCGCCGCCGATGACGGAATTGAAGGAGTTGGTTTGGATCGTGTTGCCGATGCCACCGCTGATGGTTGAACGTATGGAAGTGGCCTGGATGGTGTTGTTAGCCCCGCCGCCGATGGTCGAATAATAGGAATTGTTTTGGATGATGTTGTTATATCCGCCGCCGATGGATGAATGATCGGAATCGGCCTGAACGATAATGGTATCGCCGCCGGCAATGGTGGAAAAGTCGGAATTGTTCGAGATGGTGTTTAACTCACCACCGCCGATGAAGGACTCCAAGGAACCGCCCTGGATGGTGTTCTGATGACCGCCACCGATGGTTGAGTTCTCGGAACCGCCCTGGATGTAGTTGTCAGCTCCGCCGCCAATGGTGGAAGTGAAGGAACCAGCCCCGTTGGTGTTGTTGTACCCGCCGCCAATGGTGGCTCCGGGCGCAGCAAACTGAATGGTGTTGAAATTTCCGCCGCCGATGATGGAATGGTCGGCATTGCTTTGGATGGTATTCTGCTGGCCGCCAACGATGATGGAGAAATCTGAACTTGCACCGATGGAATTTGTGTAGCTGACCCCTGCATAATTTGTCGCTCCGCCCCCGCCAATTACCGCGCCCACTGTACCGGCGGCCACAGAATTGGCCGACGACCCGCCAATCACGTTCGGCGCGCCGGTGTTCGTGGTGTCTCCCTGCCCGGCCAAAATACTTGATACGCCGCCCGGCTCCAGCCGCAGCGCGCGTCCGCCGTATGCCCACAATTCCACCGGCTGGTTGTTGGTGCTGCCGAGGAATTGTCCGGGTGCCACGTTGTTGCCGGTCGTCTGCCAGAAATTGGTCGCAATCGCTCCGTTCAAGGCCGCCGCGTTCAAGTTGGTCAGTCCCGAGCCGTCGCCAGCGAACGTGCCGCCCAGATTCACGTTGGTCGCATTGTTCGTCACAGCGGCCGCCGGCAATGCCGAGGCGTTTAGATTGGTCAACCCGCCGCCGTTGCCGGTGATGACGCCGGCAATGAACGCCTGGGTCTGGCTCGCGCCGATGCGGATGATGTTGCTGTCGGTGATCACCCCAACGTTGCCAATGTCAATATTAGAACTGCCGTTGGTGATATTGGCGCCGGCAGCGTAGCCCAGCGCGATGTTGAAGCTGCCGCTGACATTGGTGTAAAGCGCATTAATACCATCGGCCACGTTGTTGCTGCCGCTGGTGTTTTTGAAAAGCGCTTGAAAGCCGTTGGCCGTGTTGCCGGAACCGGTATTGTTGACGACCAACGCTGAAGCGCCGTTGGCCACGTTGTTGCTGCCGGTCGTGTTGGCGGTCAGCGCCTGGTAGCCGTTGGCCACATTGTTGTTGCCGCTCGTCACGGAGAGCGTCCCGTATCCATTAGCCACATTGTTGTTGCCGCTCGTATTATACATCGCTTCGAAGCCATTGGCCTCGTTGCCACTGCCAGTGGTGTCAAGGAAAAGGGCATCGTATCCGAAGGCCGTGTTCCAGTTGCCGTTCGCGAGGGTGTGCAGCGCCTGAAAGCCCACGCCAACGTTGAAAACGCCGTTGTTATTCAAAGCGCCCGCACCATAACCGGCGAAGAAACTGGTGTTGTCATAGGAATAAAGTATCGGAGTGGTGCCGGAATAAATAATGGCCGTCAGGGTGGGCAAATTCAAATTGCCGGTGAGTGTGATGCTGGTGTTCGTGAAACTCCCGCTGGCATCGCGCTTGACGATAGTGCTCGCGGTATTGGCATTGGTGGCCGTGTCGCCCAGCGTCACCGCGCCACTCACGGTGGTGGCCGTGATGTCCGCATTGCCGGTCACAGAAGAGACCAATCCGGAGCCAGTGGCGATTAATGTTATCGAACCGCCCAGAGACACAGTGCCGCCGCCGCTGAGTCCGGAGCCTGAGTTTACCGTAATGGAACTGTTTACGAGTTGGGCATTGCTCACGGTGCCGCTCACATTGCTGGCCGTCTCTGCGAAAATGGCGTAGGGCGTCGGCGTCAATTGCTGGCGCGGCATCAGGGTGGTGAAAGGGCTGGCCCCGTTAGTCTCCACCCCAATCTGCAACCAGTTGGTCGCGCCGGTGAATACGCCGGAGCCAAAATCGATCAGCACCGTGAACAGGCCATTGCTGACCGTGACGCCGTTATTGGTCACTGGCTCCCCCAAAAGACCGCTGCCGCTGCTCGCGTTGAACAGCGAGAAGGTCAGGTTATAGGTGCCGCTGGCCGGGCTGCCGTTGTTCTGGAGCTGGCCCTGATACGTGAAGGCCGTGCCCTGGGCGAGTGCCGGTTTGATGGAGATGAGCAGACTGCCCAAAGTGGCACCGAGTACGAGACGCGCAAACAAGTTTTTCATAGGTATAGTTTTTGGCCGTGAGGTCGTCCGAAGTAGACTCGGCGTCGCCAGAATTAAAGATTTACAGCCACGAAACCTGGAATGGTGACAACGAGACGAGTCTAGCAAAAACCGCGTTACAGTGCAAGCAATATCCCAAGGGTAATCAGAGAGAAAGAGGTTTACACCATCTTTCACCACTTGGGGACACAACGCATTAAACCACAACTGCTTCTCCGGCAGCGTGTAAACCGATATTCCTAAAATTCCTTAACGGTAAAGCCATGCTACGCTTGCGGGAATGTTTACGAGGGTCCGATTCCATTCTCTCGTCCGGATTTCACCCATTTTACTATCTCCCTTCCATCAGGTATGATCGCCGGCGGCTAATGATGAATTATAGCGAAGCCATCCAGTTTTTATACGAGTTGCGGCTCTTTGGGCTTAAGTTCGGGTTGGAGAATACACTCCATTTGGCCGCCCTGGCCGGACGGCCCCAGGACAAGCTCCGCTTCATCCATGTTGCCGGCACCAATGGCAAAGGTTCCACGTGCGCCATGTTGGAAAGCATCTATCGCGCGGCGGGTTTGCGCGTGGGATTGTTTACTTCGCCTCATCTGGTCACTTTTGCGGAACGCATCCAAGTGAACCGACAGTGCATCGCGCCGGAGGACGTCGCGCGGTTGGTGGAGGAGTTGCGGGCCGCGCCTGTTTTTTCCGGCGGGGGGGAGGCTTGCCCTACTTTTTTCGAGGCCGTCACGGTGATGGCGTTGAAATATTTTACGGAGCAACGATGTGACCTGGTTGTTTGGGAAACCGGCTTGGGGGGACGGCTGGATGCGACCAATATTGTAACTCCTCTGGCCAGCATCATCACTAACGTGCAGTTGGACCATCAGCACTGGCTTGGGGAAACGCTGCCCGAAATCGCGCGCGAAAAGGCCGGGATCATTAAGGAAAGTGTTCCCATCATCACGGGCACAGAGGACCCGGCGGCCTTGGAAATCATCACCGAAACAGCGAGAAAATATCATGCGCCGCTCACCGTTGTGACACCGTCCGACGCGAAAGCGATGGACCGTTACGAGATCGCGCTGGCGGGTGATCATCAACGGATGAATGCCGCTCTGGCCGTGAAAACAGCGCAAGTTCTCAACGGGCAAATTCCCACGACCGAACCCGCCCTGCGCCACGCCCTGAAGGAAACGCAGTGGGCTGGCCGATGGCAAATCATCCGGCGCGACGGGCAGACGGTGGTGCTGGATGGCGCTCATAATCCAGCCGCGGCCCAAATGCTGGCCCGCGCCTGGCAACACGAATTTGCAGGAAAAAGTGCCTCGCTTATTTTGGGAATTATGCGCGACAAGGATGGCGCGGCCATCTGCAAAATCTTGGCGCCATTGGCCTCAAAAATATTTCTCGCCCCCATCGGGAGCGAACGCAGCGCGGATCCGAAGTCAATGGTGGACCATTGCCGCCGGGCAAATCCAGCCGCACAAATCACCGTCTGCCAGAATCTGTCCGATGCATTTGCAAAAGTCGGAACTGAACCTTTGGTATTGGTCACCGGGTCGCTTTACTTTGTTGGCGAAGCGCTGGAATGGCTCGGCTTGGTTCCGCCCTCGCAGGAGCGTGCGCTCAACGAATACGGTGCGGCGCCACTTGGCGATTCGTCCATTCGCGCGGTAACGTTCGACGTGGGAGGCACCCTGATTGAGCCATGGCCGTCGATCGGCGACGTTTACGGGCAGGTGGCGCAACGGCATGGCATCCAAATTTCGCCCGAAGTTCTCAATCAACGATTCGCGGCTGCGTGGAAGACAAGAAAGAATTTTGGCTATAACAAATCAGATTGGTCGGAATTAGTGGACGAGACATTTGCCGGGCTGGCCACCACCCGCCCAAGCGCGAGCTTTTTTCCGGAACTCTACCAACAATTCGCTGGCGCAGCGGCTTGGCGCATTTACGAGGATGTCCGCCCATGCCTGGACCGCTTGCGACGATGTGGCATCAAACTGGGCGCAATCTCAAATTGGGACGAGCGGCTGCGCCCGCTCTTGAAAGCGCTGGCCTTGGACCGGTATTTCGACGCCATTGTCATCTCCAACGAAGAGAGCGGCCGCAAGCCCGGAGCGGAAATCTTTCGCGCCGCCGCCAGCCAATTAAAGACGCCGCCTCAAGCCATTTTGCACATCGGCGACAGCCGGGTGGAGGATTTCGAAGGGGCGCGGGCCGCGGGATTCCAGGCATTACTGTTGACACGAGGCCGGGCTGCGGGAAAGGGCGAGTCCATTGCCTCGCTGGACCAAGTGCCGCTGCCCGTGACGTGGAATTAGATGTATTCATGACGCTCGCAAGCCAGGCTTATATCTCTAAGAGCCTGTTTAAAAACTAATGTTTGAGCCATCGCGAGAGCATCAGGCGGCACATGGCCAGATAGACCATGGCCTCGGCGACTTCTGTGCGCCGTTCGTAGCTGCGATTGAGGCGG